>Ga0196963_10001418_pt1 | contig 16362 bp, 13 predicted proteins | sample S1_5metaG_FD_148600 | JGI IMG/M metagenome (GOLD analysis project Ga0196963, IMG submission 148600) | Soil microbial communities from Anza Borrego desert, Southern California, United States - S1_5 | ecosystem: Environmental > Terrestrial > Soil > Desert | place: USA: California | collected... | reverse complement strand
CTGCTACAACGAGGAGGCGGCGGTGGCCCAGACCGTCGCCGCCTTCCGCGCGGCGCTGCCCGAGGCCCGCATCTACGTCTACGACAACAATTCGAGCGACCGCACCGGCGAGATCGCCGCCGCCGCCGGCGCGATCGTCCGCGCCGAGCGCATGCAGGGCAAGGGCAATGTCGTGCGCCGCATGTTCGCCGACGTCGAGGCCGACATCTACGTGATGGCCGACGGCGACGCGACCTACGATGCCTCGGCGGCGCCGGCGCTCGTCGCCAGGCTGGTCGACGAGCGGCTCGACATGGTCGTCGGCGCCCGCCGCGACGCGGTCGAGGAGGCGTATCGGAAGGGCCACCGGCTCGGCAACCGGCTGTTCAACGGCCTTCTCTCCTTCCTGTTCGGGCGCAGCTTCAGCGACATCTTCTCGGGCTACCGGATCTTCTCGCGCCGCTTCGCCAAGTCCTTCCCGGCTTTGTCGCGGGGCTTCGAGACCGAGACCGAGATCAGCGTCCACGCATTGGAGCTCGCCATGCCGGTCGCCGAGGTGGTCACCGCCTACGGCGCCCGCCCCGAAGGCTCGCATTCCAAGCTCAACACCTGGCGCGACGGCTGGCGCATCCTCAAGACCATCCTCCATCTGGTGCGGATCGAGCGCCCGGTCCTGTTCTACGGCGGCATCGGCCTCGCTCTGGCCCTGCTCGCCATCGGCCTCTCGATCCCGCTGGTCGTCACCTGGATCGAGACCGGCCTCGTCCCCCGCTTCCCGACCGCGATCCTCGCCACCGGCCTGATGATCCTCGCCTTCATGAGCTTCATGTGCGGCCTGATCCTCGACACGGTCGTGCGCGGGCGGCGCGAGGTGCGGCGGCTCTTCTATCTGAGCTTCCCGGCGGTGGGGGAGCGCTGACGCTTCGCATCGAAGTGGTACTTCGATGCGGGCTGGAAGGGGTTGGGTTCACGCGGAGGCGCGGAGGCGCAGAGAGTCCAGCGGATTTCGCGTATTTCACCGCGAAAAGTTGCGGTAAACGTGCAGCATGGGCCGGGGCGAAAAGCTGCTGAACCGCATGCGGGCCAATCCGCGCGACTGGCGGATCGAGGACGTCCAGGCGCTCTGCAAGGCCTTCGACATCGATATCGATCGCCCCTCGGGCGGCTCCCATTACGGCGTCAGCGCGCCGGGATCGAGCCAACACGTGACGGTTCCTTTCGCGCGGCCGATCAAAGCCGTATATATCCGGAAGCTCGTCCGCTTCGTCGACGCGGTGCTGGCGGGCAGGGAGGATCGGTGAGGTGGCGGAAGCGCGAGGCGACTATAAAGTGATCATCGAGCCGCTCTCCGAGGAGGATGGCGGCGGCTTCCTGGCGACGGTGCCCGAACTGCCGGGCTGTATGTCTGACGGCGAGACGCGGGCCGAAGCACTCGCGAACGTCGAGGATGCGATCGCGACCTGGATTCACTGCGCGCGGAAGATGGGCCAGGCGATTCCGGAACCGCAGCTGCACCGCGCCGCGTGAGAATGAAGCCGCAGGATTATGAGGTGGTGATCCGGCCGCTCGCGGAAGGCGAGGGCGGCGGTTATCTCGCGGCCGTCCCGGAGCTGGGGGGCTGCAAGTCGGACGGGGCGACGCCGCAGGAGGCGCTCGACAACGTCTACGACGCGATCGAATGCTGGATGGAGGCGGCGAGGGAGATGGGGCGACCGTTCCCCGAGCCGAAGCGGGCGGCTGCCTGAGTGGGTCGCAGCCGAGAGAGCAGAAAAGGCGGACGATGCGATTCCTGCTGCCGAGCTTCGCCTGCCTCGTTCTCGCCGCCTGCGGGCGGGATGCGGAATCGGGCGGCGACCAGGCGGCGCCGCCGGCGAATGCCGCCGCCGCCGCGCCCGGCGCGGAGCTGATGCCGCGGGTGGTCGCGGCGATGGCGGCGCTCGGGATCGACCCGGCGTCGGCGCAAGTTTCGAACCTTCGTTCGGGCTCGGCCGGCGCGATCTGCGGCTCTCTCGCCGTCCGGACCCCGGACGGCACGCAGGCGCCGCCGGTGCCGTTTCTGGTCACGCCGGAAGGCGGGGCCCTGGTCAGCGCGACCGGGAATCTCGGCTGGGACGCGCCCGAGGATCCCTTCCCGCCCGCTTATGCGCGCTGGTGCGCGACGCCCCGGGAGCTCGAGGAGATGCGCGCCGCGATCGCCGCCTCGCCGGCCCCGCCGCCGCCCGAGGAGGAGCCGCCGCCCCCCGCCGACCTGCCCGCCGGCGAGGAGCAGGGTTCCGCCCCGCCGCCGCCGCGCGCAGCGCCCCCGCCTGCGCGTCCGCCGGCGCAGAAATGGGAGCCGGCCGACCCCAACGACGTGTCCTTCACGAACCAGGTGCGGCGGCCGGATCGGTGAAGGGGTGGCAAGGGGTCGCATCGAAGTGGGACTTCGATGCGGGTGCAAGGGGTCGGGTTCACGCGGAGGCGCGGAGGCGCGGACAATATACATTTGGCGTATGCGTCTTTTGCAAACACGTGAGAAAGCGCCCATCCTTTCTCCTTGGATGGAGGATTTGTATGGATGAAAGCCTCTATGTGCTCATCGGCACGGCGCTCGGCGTACTAGGATCCCTAGGCACGACGTACCTTAATGCGGTGCTTTCGAAGCTAAAGCCCGATCTGGTCGCCGACGCCCGCAAGAAACTGTTGGTCTCGATGTTGGAAGATGAGCGATTTCGGTGGCGCAGGCTCGAAAGGCTATCGCACGTCATCGGAGCGAATGAAGAGGTGACTAAGACGCTATTGCTGGAGGTGGGGGCTCGGGCGTCAGAAGACGGGCAAAACCTCTGGTGCCTAGTTTCTCGACATCCTTTTGGGGGCCCTCAAAATGAAGCGGAGAGCTGCACTGACGTGTGAAGCCAGGTGTAATCTACATCCCTCTCTAAGCTTCGCGATCTTTGAGCGCCGGGGACAGTCACTAGTGACTGTCCCTGTTCACTTCCTGCCTTATCCTCGACACGGTGGTGCGGGGAAGGCGCGAGGCGGCGCCTCTTCTATTTGAGTTTCCCGGCCGTGGGGGAAGGCTGAGGTTCGCGCGGAGGTGCGAAGCGGGACAAAATACAATTCGAGTTTATACCTTCGGACAAGCAAGCATATATGTAGTAGCTCGACGTGGGCAAGGAGAGCAGCTGCGTGGCTGAAGGATCAACGATCTCTAGGCTTGGCCTGTTGGGCGCCTTATTGCGACCTAGGCTCGTGCGCTTCGGTCTACTCATCTGGGGTGCGCTGGTCTCCTACGACACGCTTTGCAGCCAGCTGGGCTTGCCCACAATCCGCGAGGTTTGGGGCATGAGTGGCGCGCTGCTCTCGTGGTGGGGCTGGCTCCTCGTTCTTCAAGCCATTCTGGTTTACGCGCTGTTCGAGTACGTGCGGACTCAGGGCGTCCAGTTGTCCATCGGTAAGCCTGCCAGCGGTGGAATCGACAGCCGGATTGAGAAGCTGGAAGCGCTTGCGAGCGCGGGAGCCTTGAAGACGCCCGAAAAGCCGAAGGAGCCCGAACCCAAGCCTGACATGCAACTCACGGCGGTGATCGTGCGGCTGTACTCCTATTGGGGCGGCGCCCCGGCGGAGGAGAACTTAAAGCCCGGATTTTACTATCAGATGAACCTGAAGCTGATAGATGCCATCAATCTCGAAGGCCTTCATGTTTGGGGGAGGCTGGGCCAAATGGCTTTGGTAGAAATCGAGCCACACTATCTAAGCCAGTCGGTGATCGACCATCGAAAAGGTGAGATTATAGTTGGAGACGACTTTGAGCCCACCGTCTACCGTGATCTATATTTCAACCAGCGCGAAATTGATCGCATTTGGCCACGCAAGAGCACCACAGATGCCTAGGCAGGGCGGCCTATTTCGCTCGCCTAACGAGCCTCGCTAGCGTGTGTCCCACACTCTGAGCTCCCCGAGAGTCCCTCAAAAACGTGTATTATATCCCACAAAGTTTCGCTGATCAGCATCCAGCGCATCGCCGAGGCAATCGGCGTGGAGACGGCGGAGCTATTTAGGGGGGTGAGGGGAGGCGCGGAGGAGGGCAGCCGCTAGCGCCTACTATACTTTCCCCCGGTTTCCGTCACTTCCCGACGAGCCCCGTCCTGGCGAGGCGAGCACGCGGCATCGCATTCTAAGCCGATCCCGATGAATACCCACTTCAATGCCGAAGCTCGCGAGCCATGCCGTCGCACCTTCATGCACCGAACCACTCGGCATTTCCTGCACGCGATGGATTAGGTCGAGCCGCAACGAAACCATGTCACCGGTTTGATGACACAGCCCCTCGACGTAGATGTTGCTCGGCGCTTCAACCAAGCCGCTGATGGTGAGGCAAAGTTCCTCGATACCGATCCGATTGTCGCCATAGAGGATCGCGACCAGCTTTCCTTCGGCGCCACAGCGAAGCGGGACGCGAGCCGGCCGTCGCGCAAGGGCTGAATGCGGCTCCATCATTCTCTCCGCTGTCGCAGGGTTGGCGCACTCAATAATCCGAAACGGTCACAATGCTGCCAACTCCGGTTACTCATCGTAAGCATCTTCTGGGATGCATATCGACATGCTTCTGAGATTGTTGACTGGATACTCGACTGTAGCGGCCATTCGGCGACCCTCCGCCTCGCAAAGTGCCTCGGATCGAAAGACTTTAGTTTCTTGGTGGACCACTCGCATTCCCCCGTCGGAAATGTCGAAGACTAGGATCAGCAATAGCCATCGCATCGCTTACTCCCTCATCAGCAGGCTAACGTAGTTCCAAGCGATCCCGCTACCGCCGCCTCAGGCCGCAGAGTCAAGAACTTTGGACTCTGAGAGGGAAGAGGGAAGCGGGGACAGCTACCAAGGGAAGTGGCGGACAGTTACGGTAACGGTCTCCGGCGAGATCCTCAGGGCTTCCCCTCCGCGCCCTCCTCTTTGATCATCAACCTAGAACCAGAATGGCTCGGCCTCTTGACAAATGCGGGCGGATATGACACAGTAGGGACGCTTCGGAGAATCGCTCCGCAGCGCGGGTGGGCAGCCGGTTTGAACGCGCCATGCCTCGGCATCGGCGCGCTTTTTTCGGCCTTGGATGGTACATATCATGAACGGGAAGCGGGCGGCGGGGCGAAAGGCGGGGACCGAGGATAAGGTGCCGCGCGCGAAGGCGGGATGCGTCGATGCGGGGGCGAAAAGGGCGTTCCTCAGGGAGGTGAAGGCGGGGGCGCGGCTGGAGGATGCGGCGCGGGCGGCGGGGCGCTCGCTCAGCGCCTTCTACAAGGCGCGCAGGGCGGATGCGGACTTCGCCGATGACTGGGCGGACGCGCTGGAGCTTTCGGCGCTGCGCGAGCGGACGGTGCCGCTGCCGGAGGCCGACGGCGAGACGGTGCGGATCGCGCCCAATTCGAAGCGGCCCCTGCAGGTGCGCAAGATGCGCCACGTCAAGTTCGTGGGCAGAAGGGTCGAGATCTTCCTTTCGCATTTCGCGGGCACCGGCGACGTCACCGCGGCCGCCGAAGCGGCGGGGGTCGACGAGAGCACGGTCTACAACCATTACCGCAAGGACCCGGCCTTCGCCGCGGAATGGGACGGGGCGCTGCTCCTGTCCTACGCCAAGCTCGAGGCGGAGGCGCTGCGCCAGCGGCTGAAAGCGATGGAGCGGATCCGCGACGCGCTGATTCCGGAAGGGGAGACGGCGGCCGAGTTCGACCGGGTGATGCGGCTGCTGGAGCGGGCCGAGCGGCGGCTGAAGCGGGGCGACGGGCGCGCTTTCTCCAAGGTCAATCCGAAGCGCGTCACCTTCGACCAGGCGATCGATTTGCTCGAGAAGAAGCTCCGCGCTCTGTCCTTCGTCATCCCGCCGCTGCCGCCGGACGTCGCCGCACGCTACGACGGCGCGCGGCCTGTGGAAGCCGGGCAGGACGAGCAGGCAGTTACTGAAGCGGAGGCGGGGACAGTTACGAGTAACTGTCCCCATGGGCGGTGAAGCGGAGCGAGCAGCTGGCGGTGCTGCGGCTGCTGATGTCGCTGCCGCCGGAGATGCGGCGGCGGGTGCTGAAGGGCTTTCCGCGCGAGGTCATCCTGGCGCTCTACGAGGAATGGTGGTGGGGCGCGTTCGGCGGGCAATTGGAGCCGCCGCCCTGCGCCGACGGATCGGCGTGGCGGGTGTGGACGATCATGGCGGGGCGGGGCTTCGGCAAGACGCGGGCGGGGGCCGAATGGGTCTGGGCGCGCGCCCGGGAAAGCGGCGAGATGCGGATCGCTTTGGTCGGGACCAGCCTCGAGGAGGTGGCGCGCGTGATGGTCGAGGGCGAGAGCGGGCTGCTCGCCATCGCGCGCGAGGGGGAGGAGGCGCGCTGGTTCCCGAGCAAAAGGATGCTCGAATTCCCGTCGGGCGCGCGGGCTTTCGCCTATAGCGCCGAGCGGCCGGTCAAGCTGAGGGGGCCGCAGCATCACTTCGCCTGGTGCGACGAGCTGGCGCACTGGCCCAATGCCGACGAGACGTTCGACAATCTCATGCTCGGGCTGCGGCTCGGGACCGCGCCGCGCACGATCGTGACGACGACGCCCAAGCCGGTGCCGCTGATGAAGCGGGTGCTGGACCTGCCGCGCTCGGCGAAGACGGAGGGGCGGACCGACGAGAATCCGAACAATCCGCCGGATTATCGGAGCGCGATGCGCGACATGTATGCCGGGACGCGGCTGGCGCGGCAGGAGCTGGACGGCGAGCTGCTCGAGGATTTCCCCGGGGCGCTGTGGACGCGCGAGATGCTCGACGCCGCGCGGGTGACGGGGGACAGTCACTTTTCGCTGGGCGGCCGTAGGTCGGATTCGTCGGTGCGTGAAAGTGACTGTCCCCTCCTGGGCGGTGGAAATGGGGACAGTCACTTTTCACTGGGCGGTGACAGGACGGGTGCGGCGGCGCGTGAAAGTGACTGTCCCTTTTCCCGCATCGTCATCGGGGTGGATCCGCCGGCTTCGGCGGAGGGGGATTGCTGCGGGATCGTGGTGTGCGGGCTGGGCGAGGACGGGTGCGGCTATGTGATCGCCGATCTGACCGTCGCGGGGCTGCGGCCCGAAGGATGGGCGCGGCGGGTGGCGGCGGCGGCCGGGCAGTTCGGAGCGGCGCGAATCGTCGCGGAGAAGAACCAGGGCGGCGACATGGTCGAGAGCGTGCTGCGCGCGGCGGATTCGGGGCTGCCGGTGAAGCTGGTCAGCGCCACCGCCTCCAAGGCGGCGCGGGCGGAGCCGGTGGCTTTCCGCTTCGAGACGGGGAAAGCGAAGCTCGCCGGACGCTTCCCCGAGCTGGAGGACCAGCTCTGCGCGATGACCTATGCGGGCTATGAAGGGCCGGGGAGCCCCGATCGGGCGGACGCGATGGTCTGGGCGATGACCGAATTGTTCAGGCCGGAGCGCCCGATGCCGAGGATCACGCGGCTGTGAGCCGTTGTTACTGCTTTGCAACGAGCATCGAAAAACGAAGTCTCTGCTGCCGTGCGACGCCTTTTTTATTTCGCGGCGCGGCGGCGAGACTGTAGCATCGTCCTGCGAGCCGCCGCGCTCGTGGCGGCGGCCGGGGGATGGAGGATTCCATGATCGCTTCGTGCCGCGCGCTCCGCATCGGCTGCGCCTCGTTCGTGCTCGCCGCTTCGCTCGCTGCCTCGCCGGCCTTGGCGCAGCCCTCGACCACCCAGCCCGACGAGCCGACCGAGGCCGACGCCGGATCGGCGGCGCGCGAGGACGACGGCCCGATCGTCGTCACCGGATCGCGCATCCGCCGCAACCCGCTCGACCAGGAGCAGCCGGTCGTCTTCCTCGACCGCGCCGACATCGACCGGACCGGCCTCTCCAACGCCGCCGAAGTGCTGCAGCGCCTGCCGAGCTCGGGCGGCGGCCTCAACACCCGCTTCAACAACAGCGGCAATTTCGGCAATCCGCCGGACGGCGGCGGGGTCGGCGCGGGCGCGGCGGAGATCGACCTTCGCTATCTCGGCTCGCGGCGCGTGCTCGTCCTGGTCGACGGCCTCAGATATGTGAACGGCGCCTCCGCCTCGGGCGTGCCCGGCTCGACCGACATCAACTCGATCCCCGAATCGATGATCGACCGGATCGAGGTGCTGCAGGCCGGCGCCTCGTCGATCTACGGATCGGATGCGATCGCGGGGGTGGTCAACATCATCACCCGCCGCCAGCAGGAGGGGTTCCAGGCCTCGGCGCAGCTCGGCATCATGAATGAGGGCGACGGCGGCCTCCAGAACTACCAGATGAGCTTCGGCCTCGGCGGCGCCGACAGCCCGACCCGGATCGTGGTCGGCGGCAATTACGTGCGCCAGGAGGCGATCTTCTCCTCGGCGCGCGACATCTCCCAATTCCCGACGCCCGGCGCCACCGCCTGCGACGCGACCTGCAGCTCGGGCACGCCGAACGGGCGCTTCATCGTGCTCGGCCAGGATCTGACCCTGCGCGCGCCGGTGCTCACCGGGCGCCCGACCCTCGCCGACTATCGCGATTTCACGACCCCCGACCGGTTCAACTTCGCGCCCTACAACCTCATCCAGATCCCGCTGGAGCGCTACGGCGCCTTCGCCAGCCTCACCCAGGAGCTCGGACCGAACGTCGAGCTCAGCCTGCGCGCGGTGTTCAACCGCCGCCGGTCGCGCAACCAGGCGGCGCCGCTGCCTCTGTTCGTCGGGCCCGATGCGGGCAACGGCAATCTGCTCGACACGATCACGATCGACGCGACCAATCCGTTCAACCCGTTCGGCACGTTGGACGCCAGCAACTACGCCTTCATCGGCCGCCGCTTCGTCGAGAACGGGCCGCGCCGCTACGACCAGACGGTCGATACCTATTACGGGGCGGCGACGATCGACGGCTCGTTCGAGGTCGGCGGCAACGAATGGTTCTGGGACGTGAACGGCGTCTATGGCGAGAACCGCGCGCGCCAGACCGTCCAGGGCAACGTCAACGCCGCGAATCTCCAGCTCGCGCTCGGGCCGCTCGCCGGCTGCACCGGCAGCTGCGTGCCGTTCAACATCTTCGGCGGCGAGGGATCGATCACGCCGGCGATGATCGACTATGTCGCCTTCACCCAGCGCGACCGCAGCGAGCAGCAGATGTGGGACGTCACCGCCAACGTCTCGGGCAGCCTGTTCAGCCTGCCCGGCGGGCCGATCGGCATCGCCTTCGGAGTCGAGCATCGCGACCAGAGCGGAAGCTTCGATCCCGACCCGATCGTCGCGGCGGGGCTCGGCTCCGACATTCCGGCGCTGCCGACCTCCGGCGGCTTCAACGTCGACGAAGCCTATGCCGAGCTGCGCCTGCCGCTGCTCTCCGATACGCCCTTGTTCCACCGCCTCGAGCTGACCGGTGCGGCGCGCTATTCGGATTATTCGACCAGCGGTTCGACGACGACGTTCAGCGCCGGAATCAACTGGCAGCCGGTCGAGGACCTCTTGTTCCGCGGCAGCTGGGCGGAGGGTTTCCGCGCGCCCAGCATCGGCGAACTGTTCGGGACGCCGTCGCGCTTCGACCAGGAGCTGGTCGATCCCTGCTCCGCGGTCGGCGGCGTAATCCCCGAGGCGGTGCGCGCCAACTGCATCGCCCAGGGCGTCCCCGCCAACGGCAGCTACGTCCAGACCAACCCGCAGCTCCCGGTCGTCACCGGCGGCAACCAGGATCTCGATCCCGAGACTTCGGAAAGCTGGGGCGTCGGCGCGGTCTGGAGGCCGAGCTTCGCGCCGCGGCTCAGCATCGAGGCCAATTATTTCGACATCCGCGTAGACGGCGCGATTCAGGCAATCGACGCCGGCACATTGCTCGCGCGCTGCACGGGCGACAACGACGCGCTGAGCTGCGCCGCGATCACCCGCACCGCATCGGGCGCGATCTCTGAGATCAGCGGCACGCTCCAGAACATCGCCTCGATCGAGACCAACGGCTTCGACGTGACCCTGAACTGGCGCTCCGGCCAAACCGGCGCCGGCACGTTCGGCCTGTTCTGGAGCAACACCTTCCTCAGGAACTTCACCGTCACCGTCCCGGCGACCGACGGGGTGACCGTGATCGAGCGGGAGGGGACCGAGCAGGGCAGCCCCGACCAGGCGTTCCCGCGCTACAAGTCGACCGCGATCCTCGACTGGTCGCTGGGCGAGTTCGGCGCTTCGGTGACCGGCCGCTACATCAGCGGGGTCGAGGAGAGTGACGGCAACCGGCTGGGCGCGACCTTCTATACCGACCTGCAGCTGCGCTGGACTCTGGACGGCGGGTTCGGCTTCGCGCTCGGCGCGAACAATCTGTTCGACGTCGATCCCCCGGCCTGCTTCACCTGCGGGCTCAACAACATGGATCCGACCACCTACGACGTGCCCGGCACCTTCTTCTACGCCCGCGCGACGATCAGAATGTAGGCGGGGAGGCGGGCCCCGCCTCCGCCGGGACGGAGTGCGAGACGGGACCTAACCCGGTAGGATTGCGGCACTTTTTCGTGCGCGGCGGCTCTTTTCGTCTTGCGCCGCGGCTTTTTGCATTCATAAGTGGCGCGGGACGGGTGTCAGGCGGCTTCATTCGAAGCGGGCCGAATCATCGAAACTGAGCAATCGAATGGGCGGCCCTTCCGGCGCCGTCGGGGGGATCTGCAATGCCTGAAGTCTACGAGCGCGTCGGCGGCGAATTCACCGTCAATACAACCACTGCGGGAGCCCAGGGGTTGACCAGCACGGTGCGCCTCGCCTCCGGCGGGTTCGTCGTTGGCATAGCCGATTCGGGGAATTCGACGTTCGGCCAGGCCCTGCTCAAGATCCAGATCTACAACGCGTCGGGCGCGCGCGTCGGCGGCGAGACGCAGGTCGACGGCGTGCTCGTCGAGCTCGGTCAGGGGTTCGGCATCGCCCGCACCACCCGCCTGCAGTACAGCCAGCAGATCGAGTTCCAGCGCTACGACGACAACGGCACGGCCGTCGGGGCCCCGGTCACGCTGAGCCCTCAGCCGGCGGTGGTCTCGACGCAGGCCGTCGAAGGGCCACAGCTGACCGTTCTCCCCTCCGGGGACATATTGGTCACCTGGACTCAGGTCACCCAGATCCAGTTCAGCCAGTCCACCGACGTCTACGGTCAGATCTTCGCGCCGAGCGGCGTTCCGCGCGGCGCCGCCTTCCCGCTCGGCGAGACGATCGGCGACCAGCAGCTGCCGGTCGCCGCGACGCTGGGCGGCGGCGGTTTCGTCGCCGTCTGGGACGACCGCTCCGGCAGGCTTGGGGAGGATAGCTCCGGCCTCAAGGGACAGGTCTTCGACTCCGCCGGCGCCCGTGTCGGGCCCGAGTTCCGGGTCAACAGCACCACGAACGGCTTCCAGTCAGGCGCGACCGTGACGGCGCTCGTCGGCGGGGGCTTCGTGGTCGCCTGGACCGACTATGACGGCCACGGCTCCAGCGTTGTGGTGGGGGTGCAGCTCTTCACCGACGCTGGCGTCAAGGTCGGGCCCGAATTCCTCGTCGGCCAGATCACCGACGGGGTGCAGATTCGCCCCAGCATCGACGCGCTGAGCACCGGCGGTTTCGTCGCGGCATGGGGTCATTGGGACGAGGGCGGCGCCGATCCCAGCGGCTTCTCGGTCGAGGCGCAGGTGTTCGACGCCACCGGATCGCGCGTCGGCGACCAGTTCCAGGTCAACACCGTCACCAATCTCGACCAGGATTATCCCAGCGTGATCGGCCTGGCCTCGGGTGGCTTCGCGATCGCCTGGCAGGACCAGATGACGGCTAGCACCACCCAGACCGACGTCAAGGCGCAACTTTTCGCGCCGCCCGCAGGCCCGACCCCGGTGGCACATGTCGAGCATTCCGGCAGCGACGGCGACGAGACCGTCCACGGCGGGGCGGGCAACGACCGCCTCGCCGGAGCGGGCGGCAACGACGTCCTCAACGGCGATGCGGGCCACGATTTCCTCGACGGCGGCGCGGGCATCAACACCGCGAACGGCGGCGACGGGATCGACACCCTGGTCGTCGACTATGGCGACGTCGCGACGGGGGTGACCTCGACGGCGCTGGCTGCGAATGGCGGCGGCGGGTTCGGCGGTTCGATCTCGACGACCGGCCGCAGCGTCGCCTTCAGCTCGATCGAGCGCTTCTGGATCACCACCGGCTCTGGCAACGACGACGTCCGCACCGGCGCCGGCGACGACGTCGTCAGCCTCGGCGCGGGGGATGATTTCGTCGACCTCGGCAGCGGCGGCGAGGACCGGGCCGACGGCGGCGACGGAATCGACGGCTTCTCGGCCGATTATTCGTCCAGCGTCGCGGCGGTGGTCGCCGACCTGCGGGTCCCGCCCCTTACCGCGGTTGTATTCCGCGGGTTCGAATATCTCGGCACGCTGCGGACAGGTTCCGGAGCCGATACCGTCTCCACCACCGGCGTCGCTCGGGACGAGAAGATCTTCACCAACGGCGGCGACGACTTCATCAACGTCGAGAACGGCGCCGACGAGGTCGATGGCGGCAGCGGGTTCGACACCTTGTTCGTCAACTACATCGACGCGACCGGTCCGGTCGTCTCGGGCGCGCCGTCGGGCACGCTGGCCGACGGCTACAGCGGCACAGTCACCAGTGCCGGCCGGAGCGTCGCCTATAGCGGCATCGAGCGCCTGCAGCTGGTCGGGGGCGCGTCGAACGACGACTTGAGGGGCGGTGCCGGCATCGACACCTTCAACGGCAATGGCGGCGCCGACACCATGACCGGCGGCAACGGCAACGACATCTATTTCGTCGAGAATGCCGGCGACGTCGTCGTCGAGCTGGCGGGCGAAGGGACGGACGAGATCCGGACCTTCCTCGCCGTCCAGAACCTGGCCGGCACCAATGTCGAGAATCTGCGCGCGATGTCCGGGATCGACCACGAATTCCGCGGCAACGAGAGCAACAACATTGTCACCGGCGGAGCGGGGCGGGACGTCGTCTACCTTCAGCAGGGCGGCAACGACCGGGTCAGCGGCCTCGCCGGCAACGACACCTTCTTCTACGGCGCGACGTTCACCGCCGCCGATGTCGTCCAAGGCGGCGACGGCATAGACGGGCTGATCCTCCAGGGCGCCTACTCCCTTACCCTGGGCACGGGCGCGACCAGCAACATCAGCGGCGTTGAGACCATCTCGCTCGCGCCCGGGCACTTCACCGACTGGGGCGACACGGCCGGCAATTTCTACGACTACAGCTTCACCACGCTGAACGGCAACGTCGCCGCCGGCGCGGTGTTGAAGTTCAATGCTTTCTACCTGCGGGCGGGCGAGGACTTCACCTTCAACGGCGCCGCCGAGACCGACGGCAAGTTCATCCTCCTCGCCGGCCAGGGCGTCGACAACCTCACCGGCGGCAACGGCAACGACATCTTCGCCTTCGGGCCCGACGGCCGCTTCGGCAGCACCGACGTCGCAAACGGCGGCGCGGGATACGATTCGGTCTATCTCCGCGGCGACTATGCGCTCGATTTCACCGTCGCGAGCTTCGGCACGATGACGAGCATCGAGAGCATCACGCTCGGCTCGGCGGCGGAGATCGAATATACGGCGGGCGGCGACGGCGAGCTGGATTACGATCTCGTCTGGGACGATGCGATGCTGGCGAACGACGGCCTGATCACCGTCAACGGCAGCGGCCTCGGCGTCAACGAGACGATGGATTTCGACGCGACCGACGAAGCCGGCGGCGCTTTCCGGATCTTCGCCGGCGCGGCGGCCGACACGCTCATCGGCGGCGGCGGCGGCGACCTCCTCTACGGCGGACGCGGCGGCGATACGCTGCGCGGCAATGGCGGGGCGGACACCTACCGCTACCAGGCGACCGCGGAATCGACGGTGGGCGCAGGGAATTACGACAGCATTGTCGGCTTCACCCACGGAGTCGACAAGATCGACCTCAGCGTGATCGACGCGAATGCGACCACCGCCGGCAACGACACGTTCGCCTTCATCGGCGCCGCGACCTTCTCGGCGGCGGGACCCCTGTCGGCCGGGGAGCTGAGGGCGTTCCAGAGCGACGCTGCGACCAACCTGTGGGAAGTCCATGGCGACACGGACGGCAACGGCCTCGCCGATTTCGTCCTGGTCGTGACGGTCGACCCGCTGCAGTCGCTGACGGCCACCGACTTCCTGCTCTGACGAGGGCCCGCGCTCAGCGGGTCCCGTAGGTCCGGTCGCCGGCGTCGCCGAGACCCGGAACGATATAGCCGTGGTCGTTCAATTCCTCGTCCATCCCGGCCGCCCAGATCGGCACGTCGGGATGGGCGGCGCGCAGCGCCTCGGCGCCGGGCCGGGCGGCGAGCAGGCAGACGAAGCGCATGTCGAGCGCGCCCGCCTCCTTCAGGCGGTCGATCGCGGCGATGGCGGTGTGGCCGGTGGCGAGCATCGGATCGACGATGACGACGAGGCGCTCGGCGATGTCCTCGGGCGTCTTGAAATAATATTCGATCGCCTGGAGCGTGGTCGGCTCGCGGTAGAGGCCGATATGGGCGACGCGGGCGGAGGGGACGAGATCGAGCATGCCCTCGGCCATGGCGAGGCCGGCGCGCAGAATCGGCGCGAAGACGAGCTTCTTGCCGGGGATTGCGGGCGCGTCGGTGGCGGCGATCGGAGTCTCGATGCGGACCGGCTCGGTGGGAAGGTCGCGGGTGACCTCGTAGCAGAGCAGGGTCGCCATCTCGCGCACCACCGCCCGGAACAGCTGGATCGAGCTGTTGCGGTCGCGAAGGATGGTGAGCTTGTGCTGCACCAGGGGGTGCTGAACGATCGTCAATCCGTCCATCAGAATACCGTTCCGTCGCTGATGATGTTGAAGGGAGGCCCGCCGCCGGGGCGAAGCTCGGCGGCGATGCGCCGGCCCGCCTGCCAGGTGCCGCCTTCGAGCATCCGGGCGAGCGGGAATTCGGCCTGGCTGACGCCGAGCCGCTCGCGCACAAGCGGGGCGAGCCGGTCGAGCAGCGCGACGGTCATCGCGCGCCAGGCGACGATCAGCGGGTCCGAGACCTGGTGGGGCCGCGCCGCGTCCGCCGGGTCGGCGAGCCTCAGCACGCCCATGTCCACGAACAGGCCGCCGTTGCGATATTCGGCGAGGCCCGTGAGCCCGTCTATGTCGGTCACCGCCACGCCGGCCTCCTCGAGCGGCTCGATCAGCGAGTAGCTCAGCCATTGCGACAATTTGTGCAGCGGGACGAGGCCGTCGGTCGCGTCGCCGCGGCGGAGCGCCGGGTGGCGCCAGCAATCGCCGAGCGGCACGCCTTCGAGGATCAGCCGGTCCGCCCAGATCGGGCCGAGCGCCTCGAGCAGCAATTCGAGGATGGCAGGCGCGGGCACCTCGCCGTCGCGCGCCAGCACGTCGTAGAGCCCGCCGAGGCGGCCGCCGACGAACAGGTCCGGCCGCGCAGCGACCTGCGCGCCCAGGCGGCGCAGCAAGGCGGCGCGTCCTTCGAGCCCTGCCAAAGGATTGTCCCGCGAGACCTGGAAGCCTTGCGCCAGCGTCTCGGTCGCGAGCCCCGCCAAATCGTTCAGCGCGTCGGCCTCGAACATGCGCTGGCTGGCGACCGCGAGGCCTTCCGACCGGGTGAAGGTCCCGCCGGTCACCGGGTCGACATAAAGCCAGCCGGGCCCCGTGCCGGCGTCGAGCAGCACCGAGAGGATGACGAGGTCGAAGGCGGCCCGTGCGCGCTCGGCGGCATCGCCTTGCGGAAGCTTCGGCGCGCCCGCGACGAAATGCCGCCAGCGGGCGTGGAACGGGATGTCGAGGGTCGGGAAGCGCTCGCGGGTGATCGAGGCGACGAGGTCGGCCGGGGCCTCGAGCCGGCTGAGGTCGACCGTCCAGCCTTCCACCGCACCGGCGAGGGCGAGGTCCAGCATTTCGTGCGCCCGCTGGCGCACCGCGGCCGCGCTCAGCAGGCTTCGGACCGCTCCTTCAGCCTCCCCCATGAGGTTCAGAATTTCCCGAGGTCCCGCCCGACGACCTTCTTCAGCGCGTCCGCGCTCGGCGCGCCGTCGGGCGTGTAATAGCCGGCGGCCTTCTTGGCCTCCATCTCGACGCTGGCGTCGGACGGGACGAGGTCGTCGGGGATCGGGACGCGCTCGCCGATCTCGACGCCGCCCGAGACGAGGGCGTCGTGCTTCATGTTCGACATGGAGACGAAGCGGTCGATCCGGCGGATGCCGAGCCAGTGGATGATGTCGGGCATCAGCTGCTGGAAGCGCGCGTCCTGGACACCGGCGACGCATTCGGTGCGCTCGAAATAGGTCGCCGCCTGGTCGCCGCCCGGCTGCCGCTTGCGGGCGTTGTAGACCAGGAACTTGGTGACCTCGCCCAGGGCCCGGCCTTCCTTGCGGTTGTAGACGATCAGGCCGACCCA
>Ga0196963_10001417_pt1 | contig 16366 bp, 15 predicted proteins | sample S1_5metaG_FD_148600 | JGI IMG/M metagenome (GOLD analysis project Ga0196963, IMG submission 148600) | Soil microbial communities from Anza Borrego desert, Southern California, United States - S1_5 | ecosystem: Environmental > Terrestrial > Soil > Desert | place: USA: California | collected... | reverse complement strand
GCCGTCGGCGGCGGGGAGCGCTCGGCCGACGTGCTGGCGCTGTCGCCGGACCTGGGGCCGGAGGCGGTGGCGTGGAACGAGCTGCTGGGCGAGCGGCGGGCGGCGGAGCGGGCGGCGGTTGCGGGTGAGCTGGAGGGGAAGCTCGACCGTCGCCGCGAGCCGCGGGGGGAGTTGGAACTGGCGTGCGACTCGCTCGCGGTGGGGCTGGCCGTCGTGGACGAGCGGGGGAATGTGCGGCACGCGAACGGCGCCGCGGCGTCGCTCCTGCGAACACGGCGGGATGAACTGGTCGGCCAGCCGCTGGTGGAACTGCTCGCGGGCGACGAGAACGCGCGGGCCGCGATACAGAGTTTGGTTGGGGGAAAGTCCTCGCAGCGGCGGACTTGGGAAGTCACGCTTCCCGAGCCGGAACGCCCGTCGGGGGACGCGCGGTCTGCCGCAGGCGGCGCGGCCCAGTCGAGCGTGTTGCGAATCACCCTCCGGCCCTTGCGGCAGGAGGACTCGTGCGCCGCGCTGGTGACGGTCGAGGACGTGACCCAGCAGCGGGTGGCGGAGGCCGCGCGGAGCGCGTTCGTCGCGCAGGCGACGCACGAGTTGAGGACCCCGCTGACGAACATGCGATTGTGCATCGAGACGGCGCTGGACGAGCCCGAGCCGAGCCCGGCCGAGGTCGGCAAGTGCCTGAACATGCTGAACGGAGAGGTGCGGCGGCTGGAGCGGATGGTCAGCGAGATGCTGTCGGTCGCCGAGATCGAGGCGGGGTCACTCAAGGTACACGCGGACGACGTGCGGCTGGACGCGTTGTTCGAGGCGCTGCGACACGAGGTCGAGCCGATGGCCGCGGAGAAGCGGGTCGAGCTGGCGTTCGATTTGCCGCCGAAGTTCCCGGTGCTGCACGGCGACCGGGACAAGCTGGTGCTCGCGCTACACAACCTGATCGGGAACGCGATCAAGTACACGCCGGCCGGCGGGAAGGTGACCGTGGCGGTGCGGGCGGACGGGTCGCGGGTGACGGTGGACGTGGCGGACACCGGGATCGGCATCCGCGCCGAGGAACAGGACCGGGTGTTCGAGCGGTTTTACCGGGCGCAGGACCCGCGGGTGGCGAAAATCACGGGGACGGGCCTGGGGCTCGCGCTGTCCCGCGAGGTCGCGCGGATCCACGGCGGGGACGTCACGGTGCAGTCGGAGATCGACAAGGGCAGCACGTTCACGTTGAGCGTGCCTATCGGGAAGGCGGCGTGAGCGCGCCGGGAGTGGTAGGACGCAGCTCATGGAGATAACCGAACAACGCCAAGGTGCCGTGACCGTCGTGAAGCCCGCCGGCGCGCTCACGGCCGACCACGCCGACCGTCTCAGGTCGACGCTGGCGGAGGCCGCGCGGGCGAACCTCGGCCGGGTCGTCGTCGACGCATCCGCCGTGCCGTTTCTGGACAGCCGCGGGATCGAGGTGCTGCTGGACGTGGGCGAAGAGCTCGGTCACGGCGGGCGGGCGCTGAAGATGTCCGGAGTGACGCCGACGGTGCGTGAAGCGTTGGAATTGACCGGCGTGTCGGACGCGATGGAGTTTTACGACGACGTGCACTCGGCGGTGAGGAGCTTCCTGTAGCATGAGCGGCGCGGCAACCCCGACAACCCGCAGCGGCCGGATCGGCGACGCTTTGGTCGGCCACGGGGCCATCACGCCCGACCAACTCGGCCGCGCGCTGGCCCAGCAGAAGTCGTCCGGGGGGATGCTCGGGGAGATGCTCGTCGAGCAGGGCGTGATCTCGGGGCCGACGCTGCTCCAGGTGTTGTCGGAGTGCATCGGCGTTCGGGGCGTGACGCTCCGGCACGGCCTGATCGACGCGAGCCTGCTCAAGCTGATCGGCCCGGACGAGGCCCAGCGGCTGACCGCGCTACCGCTGTTTAAGGTGCGCGACACGCTGACGGTCGCGATGGCCGAGCCGCAGTCTCTGCCGAAGATCGACCGGTTGCGGCAGCTCACGAAATGCCGGATCCGCCCCGTGCTCGCGCTGCCGGACAACATTCGCGAGTACGTCAGCAAGTACAAGGGCGGGGACGTGAACGTCGACGCGTTCCTCACGTCGCTGGCCGAGACGGACGTGGAGGTGGTCGAGCGGGAGTCAGTGGACGACGGCCCGGTCACGGACCTCGACCGGATGGTCGACGGGAGCCCGATCGTCAACCTGGTGAACGTCGTGCTGCTGACGGCCGTGAAGGACAAGGCGAGCGACATCCACATCGAGCCGGACAAGAAGGGCACGCGGGTGCGGTACCGCATCGACGGGGTGCTGCGGGACCTGATGAAGCCGCCGCAGGGCATGCACGCGGCGATCGTGTCGCGCGTGAAGGTCGTGGGGAAGATGGACATCGCGGAGAAGCGGCTGCCGCAGGAGGGGCGGGTGCGGATCGTGGCCGAGGGGCGGGAGATCGACCTCCGCGTGTCGAGCATGCCGACGCTGCTGGGCGAGAAGCTCGTGCTCCGCGTGCTGGACAAGGAGAACCTGCGGATACGGATGGAGGACCTGGGGTTCCGGGTCGAATCGCTCGCCGCGATCAAGCGGATGCTCGACCGCCCGCACGGCCTGTTCCTGGTGACGGGGCCGACCGGCAGCGGCAAGACGACGACGCTGTACTCGGCGCTCGACCTGCTGCGCAGCCCCGAGCTGAACATCCTGACGGTCGAGGACCCGGTCGAGTACCAGCTCGACCTGATCAACCAGATCCAGGTGCAGTCGTCGATCGGGATGGACTTCGCCCGCGCGCTGCGGAGCATCCTGCGGCAGGACCCGGACGTGATCATGGTCGGCGAGATCCGCGACCAGGAGACGGCGCGGGTGGCGGTCCAGGCGGCTCTGACCGGGCACCTCGTGCTGGCGACGCTCCACACGAACGACGCGCCGGGGGCCGTGGCCCGACTGACCGACATGGGGATCGAGCCGTACCTGCTGTCGTCGGCGATGGTCGGGGTGGTCGCCCAGCGGCTCGCGCGGACGGTCTGCCCGGCTTGCGCGACGAAGTATTTCCCGTCGGAGCTCGAACTGGTCGAGGCGGGGATCGCGGACAAGGCCGGGCGGTCGTTCCGGAAGGGCGAGGGGTGCGAGAAGTGTCACGACACGGGGTTCCGCGGCCGGCTCGGCGTGTACGAGGTGATGGAGGTGACCGCGGAGGTGCGGCGGCTGATCCACCGCGGGTCGGCGGCACACGAGATTCGCGACCTGCTCCGCCGGCAGGGCGTGGGCGACCTGCGGTCCGAGGGCGTGCAACTCGCGCTGGAGGGCAAGACGACGCTGGACGAGATCCTGCGCGTGACGCACAGCGACGACGATGACCACCGCTCCGCCCGTGCCGTGGCGGCGGGCGTCACGAAGGGGGCCGCATGAAGTTCGCGTACTCGGCGTACGACCTGTCCGGACGGACGACTGCCGGCACTGTCGAAGCGGCCGACGCCGACACGGCGACCGAGGCGCTCCGCGCCCAGAAGCTGTTCGTGACCCGCGTCGCTCCGGCGGATGAGTCAGGCGGCCGGACCGCCCCCGGAGGTCGGTCGGCGGCTGGTCGGGGCAAAGTATCCGCCGGGCGGCGACTTAAGGCCGTCTCCGTTTTCGCGCGTCAGCTCAGCGTGCTGCTGGCGAGCGGCACCCCGATTGTCCAGGCCCTGTCGGTCGTCGAGCGTCAGGGGAAGGGCGACGGGTTCGGCGCGGTCGTCGCCCGGGTGCGGGCGAAGGTGGAAGAGGGCGTGCCGCTGTCGGACGCAATGACGCTGCACCCTGAATACTTCGACCAGGTGTGTCAGAGCCTGGCGGCGGCGGGCGAGCAGAGCGGGTCGATGGCCCCGATGCTCGACCGGCTGTCGGCCCTGACGCGCAAGCAGCTTCAACTTCGCTCGGCGATTACTGGGGCGATGGTTTACCCGCTCGTGCTGAGCGGGATCGGTCTGTGCGTGACCGCGCTCATGCTCCTGTTCGTCCTGCCCCGGTTCAGCGGGCTGTTCGAGACGCTCGAGACCCCGCTCCCGCCGACGACCCGGATGATGCTCGCGGCCAGCACGTTCCTCCAAGACTACTGGTGGGCCGTCCTGCTGGTTTTGGGCGGCGGCGGGGCTGGGCTGTGGTACGGGCTGCGCAGCCCCGGTGGCAAGCGGTGGTTCGACCGGTCGATGCTCCGCGCGCCCAAGCTGGCCGGGCTGACGCGCAGCGTGCTGTCGGCGCGGGTGGCGCGGATGCTCGGGGTGCTCTTGGAAAGCCGGGTGCCGCTGCTCGACAGCCTTAAGCTCACGCGCCAGGCGTGCCCGAACGTGATGTACGCGTCGCTGTTGGAGCGGGCGGAGGCGGCGGTCTCGCAGGGCGAGCCGGTGAGCGCGGTGTTGTCGAACAGTGACCTGATCAGCCCGGCCGTGCAGGAGGCGTTGCGAAGCGGCGAGCAGAGCGGGCAGGTCGGCGGGCCGCTGATCCACATGGCCGACTTCCTCGACGAGGAGAACGAGGTGGTCATCAAGGCGCTGACCAAGCTCCTCGAACCGCTGATCCTCTGCGTGATGGGCATCCTGGTCGGGCTGATGGCGGTCAGCATGTTCCTTCCGCTGTTCGACCTGGTCTCCTCGGCATCGGGGGGTGCGAAGTGAGGTCACTTTTCCCGAGCATTGGCAGTCGGCTCTCGCCGATCGGCGTGGACCTCGGCGCGCGCGTCATCAAGGCCGTGCAGGTGCTGACGTCGCGGTCGACCGGGCGGGGCACCGTCACCGCCGCCCTGGCCATCCCGCGCGCCGAGCCGGACGCGCCGTTCGGCCCCGCGGACGTTGACCGCCTCGCGCAGGTCTTGGGCCGCCGCGGCTTCAAAGGTCGTGATGTGGTACTCGCCGCGCCGGCCGCACGGCTCGAGAGTGACATGATCGAGATGCCGGCTCGCGGGTCCGGGGCGCCGGTCGACGAGCTCGCAGCAGCGGAGATCGGCCGGGGGGCCAAGCTCGACCCGGGGGGGTACGAGGCCGCTTGTTGGGACGTGCCGGTCGCCCGGGCCGGTGGCGCCGCGGGCACGTCGGTGCTCGCGGTCGCACTGCGTCACGCGGACGCCGAGGCCCTCGTCACCCCGTTCGACGCCGCGGGGTATCGCGTGACCGCGATCGACGTCGCCGGTTGCGCGCTGGCGCGGATATGTGATCTCGGAGCGGCCCCGGAAGGAAGCGATTCTGGAACCGACGCCCCGCTTCGTGCGATCCTGGATCTCGGCTGGCAAGCGGGTGTCGTAACCCTGGTGTGCGGGCGGGCGGTGCTCTATCACCGTGTGCTGTACGACTGCGGCGTCGGGCCTCTGTACCGCCAACTCGCGGACCGCCACGAGGTCGGACAGGACGCCGTCGACATGCTTCTCTGCGGTGACGGCGGCGCGTCGTCCGCCCGTACGGAACTGTCACCGGTCGCCCGCTCGCTTGTCGAAAGCTACGCCGGTCAGGTGGCGGACGAGCTGAGTGCGTCGCTGGCGTTCGCCAGGCACCGGTACGCCGGTCGCGCCGTCTCGGCCATAAAGATAGTGGGCGGCGGGGCCAAGGTCCGAGGTGTCGCCGAAGCGCTTTCGGCGGCCGTTCGCCTTCCCGTGTCACCGCCGTCCGCGCCGGGCGGGCTGACGCTCACGCCCGGCGGCGGCGACGGCACCGGTTGGGCACAGCTCGCGCTGGCGGCGGGACTAGCACTGCACGTCGGAGGTGCGTCGTGACTTTCGCGACCGTCAACCTTCTGCCCCGGCGGCGGCTCGAAGCATATCGAGGGCTCGGGCGGCTTCGTACTTGGGGATTGGTCATCGCCGCCTTTATCGGCTGCACGATACTCGTGTGCCTGGGGGCGCGCCTCGCGTGGGGTCAGGATCTGCGTCCGATTCAGGGCGAGGCCGAGGCGATGGCCGCGCGAACGCGGGCGGGAGAGGCCGAGTTGTCGGCCGCGCGCGCCCGGCTGCGCGAGGCGCTGGTTCGCGAGGGGACGGTTCGTGAGGTGCTGGATCAGCCGGATTGGGGGGCGTTGCTCGGCGTGGTCGCCCGCCGTCTCGGGGACGAGGTCGTGCTGCGGGACGTGAAGGTACGGGGCCGCGCCCAGCCCGCGGCGGGTACGCCGTCGCGCGGCGGACAATCGTCCACATACCGGCTGGAACTCCGCGGCCTCGGCCGTTCCCAGGCGGCGGTGGGCAAGTTCGTCTCGGCCTTGGAGTCCGCCGCGATCTTTGACCGCGTGCGGCTACTCCGCACGGGCCGCGAGCCGTTCGGCTCCGGCGGGCAGGCGGTCAGTTTCGACATCGAGTGCGCGATGAGCGACGGAGGCACGCGATGACCCCGAAGGCACTGGTCGAATGGCTCGTCCGCCGGCCGGCGTGGCAGACGCATGCCGCGGGCTCCGCGCTGCTCGTGCTGATCGGCGTGCTCGCCTACGTCTTGCAGCTCGGGCCACTCGTGAATCAGGACCGCCGCCGAGCCGGCCTGGAGGCCGACGTGACGGCGGGCACCGCCCGGAGCCGACGACTGGCGGCCGACGTCAAACGCACCCACGACCAGGCGGCGACGGCTGAGCGCTTCGTCAAGGATGCCAAACTCGCGCTCCGCCCTCGCGCCGTCTTGAACGAGCGACTGGCGGCGATCAACGAACTCGCGGCCGCGTGCGGCCTACAGGCGGACGGGATCGAGCCAGGGGCCGAGGTTCCCGGACTCAAGTACACCACGGTCGCCGTGCGGCTCACCGCACGCGGGTCGGCCGCGCAGGCAACGCGGTTCTTGGCCGCACTCCGTGAGCGCATGCCCGATAATCCGGCGGTCGGCGTCGAGATGACCGTGTCCCCGTCGGCCGGGGCGGCCGAGCCGGTGGGGCCGTGCGTGTTCGACCTGCTCTGGTTCACGTCCGGTAACGCGACGGCCTCCGCGAATTAACTCGGCGGCCTTGACGAAGGCGACTCTGTATCGTCCATCAGAGTTGCCATGAAAGTCACCAAAGAACGGAAGATCCTCGGGGGGTTGTTGGCCGCCGGGCTGCTGGCGCTAATCGTCGACCGGGCATCGGGCGGCGGGGCCACGGCCGACATGCAGACCGAGGCGACCACCGTCACGCCCGTCATGGCTCCGGCGGCAGCCAAGTCTCCCGCCGCCGTGCCTGCCACCCCCGCGGTCGCGACACCCGCCTCGAAGCCGTCCCTGGCGTCGCGGATCGACCAACTCGCCAAATCGGACCTGGCCGGGGGGCCCGCGTTGGCCAGCTACCGAGACCCGTTCCTAGTCGGCCGCCTGTGGTCTGGCAGCGGCGCCGATGATGCCGACGCCGGCGTCGGCAAGCCCGCCCGGTTCGAGCGCGACCACCGCCTGACCGCCGTGATCGTCGCCGGACGCCGCAGCAGCGCGATGGTCAATGGCTCGCTCGTCCGCGTCGGCCAATCGGTCGGCGGCCACACCCTGGTCGCCGTGACCCACGACATGGCCGTACTCGATCGGGGGGATTCGCGGGTGGTCCTGAAGCTCGAACGGACGTCGCCCGCCAATCCCACTGCCGGCGCCGCCCACTAAGGGTTTTTGCCCGCGAACGCCTTCATTAAGTCGGCCCCCGAACATGTCGATGATTCCGGATGTGAGGCCGTCCCACGACCGTCGTGGCGGCGGCGCTCCGCGTACGTCGTCAAGCAGTCCGGAGGTCGGAACATGGGGCAATCACATCTCGCCACCCGTCGTCGTGGGTTCAGTCTCATCGAACTCGTCATCGTCGTCGTCATCATCGGGATCATCGCGGCGATCGCGATCCCCCGACTGAGCCGCGGGGCCAGCGGCGCGGCCGACTCCGCCCTGTCGGGCAACGTGTCGGTCCTCCGCAACGCGATCGACTTGTACGCGACCGAGCACGGCGGGACTTACCCGACGCTCGCGAACGTGGTCGACCAGCTCACGACGTACACCGACGCCTCGGGCACCACGTCGGCCACGAAGACGGCGACGGCCATCTACGGCCCGTACCTGCGCAAGATGCCGTCGCTCCCGGTCGGCACCAACAAGAACAGCGCGACCGTCGTCGACGGGTCGAGTGGCACTCCCGGCACCGCCGCCGGCGGCTGGTTCTACAACGCGTCCACCGGCGAGATCAAGGCGAACCTTGCCGACGCCGAGAAGGACGCGTCGGGCAAGGCGTACAACGCGTACTGATCCGCGCCACGTCGCAACCCGGCGGGTGCCCTGTGGGGTCGCCCGCCGGCCAACGAGCACGCGGATGTCCAGCCCTCCCGCCCGATCCCGAGCGTGCGTTGTCGGGCGCCGCGCCACGCGGCGCCCGGCGTGCGGCTTTACGCTGATCGAGCTGCTACTCGTGTTGTCGATCGTGGCGGTCATCGCCGGGCTTGCCGTGCCCCGCTTCGCCGCGGCCGGCGACCGCTACCGCGCGGATGCCGCGGCCCGCAGAATTGCCGCCGACATCGTCCTGCTCCGCGTGCGTGCCAAGGCGATGTGCGCGTCGCAGACGATGACGTTCACCGCGGGCACCGGGGCCGGGGCGTACACGATTGCCGGCATGACCGACCCCGACCGTCCGGCGGCCGCCTACCGCGTCGACCTGACGGCCGACCCCTATCGTGCACGGATCACGTCCGCGCAGTTCGGGGGCGGCGGAGGCACGCTGACGTTCGGCGGGTACGGGATGCCGGCCGCCGGCGGGTCGATTCAACTAACCACGGGGACGACGACCCGGACGGTCACGGTCGACGCGTCGGGGGAGGTGTCAGTCCAATGAGCCGCTGCCGCCCAGCCCGACCGTTCGGCCGCGCGTACTCGCTCGTCGAGATGGTGCTCTGCATGGTTGTGTTCTCGATCATCCTGCTGGCCGTGCAGTCCGCCGTCCGGTTCGCCGGCCGCGCCGTCCCGGACGGCCGGTCCACGGCGTCGGCGGCCGCGCTCGGCGCCCAGGCGCTCGACACGCTCGCGTACGACCTGACCTACGCGACCGCGGTCACGCCCGGCAGGGCGACGGCGGCCGACCTTGAGTTCACCGTCCCCGACCGGAACGGCGACGGCGTGCCCGAGACGATCCGCTACCGCCACGCGGCCGGCGCGGGCACGCTCTCCCGCCAAGTCAACGGTGGATCGGCCGTCACGATGGCGACCAACGTCGGCGAGTTCTCACTCGCGTTCGACACCCGCGCCAAGGCCAACCCGCAAACCGCCAGCGAGTCGCCCGAGGTCGTCCTGAGCAGCTACGACCCGCTCCTGACCCTGACCGCCCAGCGGATCAACAGCGGGGTCCACCGGGGCCAATACTTTGTGCCGGCGATCCCGGGCAACGCGACCTCGTGGCGCGTGACCCGCGTCATGCTCAAGGCGGCGGCATGGGGATCGAGCAACGGCGAGACGCTGGTGCAGCTCCGCACCGCGTCGGGCGGCCTGCCCACGTCGACCGTCGTGGATCAGGCGTCGCTGTTCGAGAACACGCTGACGGCCGCCTATGCCTGGAAGACGCTCACGTACGCCAACGCCGGCGGCCTGAACCCCGCCGACGGGCTCTGCATCGTGCTGAAGTGGGTCAGCGACTCCGACTCCTGCGGCGTCCAATACGTGACGCTTCTGGCCCTGGCGCCCAACGCGGCCCTGGTCAGGAGTACGGACGGCGTCACGTGGACGTCGATCGCCACCGACGACCTGATCTACTACGTCTACGGCACCTACTCGACGCCCGACCCGGTCACGTACTCGTACGCGCTCAACGCCGTCCGGTGCGCGATCCGGCTCGGGGCGGACGCCAACGCCCGGTGCGAGACGACCGCCCGGACCGTCAACCAGCCAACGGTGCCCGGCCCGTGACCGCCGACCCCCGCCCATTTCGCCCCCGTCGCCCGCGCGGCGGCCTCGGGATCTCCGAGGCCGTCGTCTCGGTCTTCGTCGTCTCGTTCGCGCTGGTCGCCGCCCTGCACGCCGCCGGCGGCGCGATCGTCGCCCAGGCCAAGGGCGCCGAGCGCGCCCGCGCACGCCACCTGGCCGACGCCCTGCTCGCCGAGGTCGCGTCGCTCGACTACGAGGACCCGACCGCCGTCCTCAAGCTGTTCGGCCCGGAGGCGGGCGAACTGCTGTCGTCCAAGGCGAACTACAACGACGTCGACGACTTCAACGGGTGGGCCGAGTCGCCCCCGCGCGACCGGACGAACGTGGCGCTGCCCAACCTCTCGGGCTGGCGCCGGGAGGTCGCCGTCGCGCGGGTGAACCCGCTCGACCCGACGCAGGCCGCCGCGACCGACACCGGGGCCAAGCGGGTCACCGTCACCGTCAAGCGGAACGGCGTCACGCTCGCCACGCGCACCACGATCCGCACCAAGCCATGACCACCACTCCGCTCCAACCTGTCAGGCCGGCCCGCGGAGGTCGAGGCGGGCGTCGCCCAGGCACCGTGTACGTCGTCGTCCTCGGCCTCGCCGCGCTCGTCGCCACGATCGCGATCGGGGCCGTCGCGACCGTTCGCACGCGAAATCGTGCCGCCAATCTCGAGGACGCGGTCGGCGACGCCCGCGCGTACGCCTGGTCCGCCGTCGAGCTCGGCCGGCTCGAAATCGCGAACAACCCGTCATGGCGATCCCAATACCGCAACGCCGCCAACGGCCTGTGGTTCGCCAACCGCGCGCTCGACCGCGGGACGATCGCCCTGACCGTCGTGAACCCGAGCGGCGCGCTCGACCGCGCCGACACCGACCCGGTCGTCGTTACCGGCACCGGCGTCCGCGGCCCGGCCCGGCAGATGGCCCGGGTCACCCTCAACCCGGTCACGACGGATGTCACGTGCCTCGACTCGGCCGCGTTCGCCGTCGGCGGGGTCAGCCTCGGCAGCGCGACGATCAACGGGGCCGGCTTGGTCTCGTCCAACGGGGCGATCACGGCGACCAACACCAAGATGTGGCTCAACGCCGAGGCCGCCGGTCTGGTGACCGGGATCACGTACAACGGCACGATGAAATCGCTGGCCGGCGCCCGCACGTACCCGTCGGCGTCCTCGGTGTTCGGGCACTATGTCGCCAACGGCACGGCCATTCCGTACACGAGCTTCCCCGCCATCACGACCGGCCGCGGGATCAACGGGACCGTGTTGTCCCCGACCAACAACCCGTTCGGCGGTGGCACGAACGCCAGCGGCATTTACGTGGTCGATTGCGGCGGACAGAGCTTCATCGTCAAGAGCGCCCGGATCGTCGGCACGCTCGTCCTCCTCAACGCCGGGCCCGACACGGCCGTCCAGACGAGCGTCAACTGGGCCCCCGCGGTCGCGAACTACCCGTGCCTGCTCGTCCAGGGCCCGCTCGAACTCGCGTTCAACGCGACGGAACTGTCCGAGGGCACGGTGAAGGTCAATCTGAACCCCGCCGGCACCCCGTACCCGTGGGGCAGCGGCGGCACGACCGACGCCGACACGTCCGGCAAGTACCCCTCGACGATCGACGGCCTGGTCTACGCCTCCGGCGCGGTCAACACGAGCGGCGCGCCGTCGGTCGATCAATTGATCACCGGTGGCACGCTCAGCACGGTCGGCACGCTAACGCTGAACTACGTCAACACCTACCAGGCGAGCCCACCGCCGGGCTTCTACACGGTCACGATGACCGTCGCCCCGGGGTCATGGCGACCATATTCCGATTAATTGAGATGGGAGGCACGCGGCACGCGGTGCGTGGACTCGTGCGATTTGATGGACGGCTCACGCCGCGACCGGCGCGACATCCTGGGCCGCCGCAGACGCCACCATTCGGTCGAACTCGGAAAAGTCCAGTCCGACGAACGCGGGCACCACGGCCGGATCGAACTGCGTCCCCGCGCACCGCCGAATTTCGGCCAGCACCCGCTCGCGGGGCATCGCCGCCCGGTATGCCCGGCTCGAGCTCATCGCGTCGAACGTGTCCGCCAGCGCGAGCACCCGGGCGACCAGCGGGATCGTCTCGCCGGCGACGCCGTGCGGGTAGCCGTGCCCGTCCCACTTCTCATGGTGGTGCAGCACGCCCGGCAGGACGTCGGCCAGCCCGGGAATGTCGCGGAGAATCCCGTGTCCGATCTCCGGGTGTTTCTTGATCAGCGCGAACTCCGCGTCGTCCAGCCGCGCGGCCTTGCGCAGCACGGCCTCCGGGACGCCGATCTTGCCGACGTCATGAAGGAGTCCGGCGACGCGGAACCGCTCCACGGTACGTTCATCGAGTCCGAGCGCCGCTGCCGTGATCGCGGCCAGGTGTGCGACGCGCTCCGAATGCCCCCGCGTGTACGGATCCTTAGCGTCGATCGACGCAGTCATCGCCCGCAGCGTGCCCAGGAACATCGCCCGCTGCTCGTCGAACCGGGCCACGTTCTCGACGAAGACCCCAATCAATTGCGCGGCAGCCTCGAGGAAGCGGATCTCGCCGCTAGTCACGTCTGGGTCGCCGCCGACCTTGCCGCCGGCGACGAGGAGGCCGATCGACCGGCCGTCCCGAGTCACCCGCTGGACGATCGCCTCCGCCCCGGCGGCCCGCGCGATCGGCGAGTCGGCGACGGTGTGCACGGCCTGGCACACCGAGTCGTCCGCGGTTGCCAGCACCGCGTCGAGCATGCGGTCGAACGCGTTGGAGCCCCCCGGCGGATCGCCCGCGGACAGCGACCGACCCGCCACGGCCGCGGGAACGTCGGTCTCCCCCGCGAACCGCAGCCGGACCCACCCGAACGCGAGCGTCTCGGCCATCCGCTCGCACACCGCCGTCAGCGCGACAGCCGGGTCGGCGATGTCCTTGAGCAGCCCCGCCGTCTGGAAGAGGACGTTGACCTCCTCGTACGACTGCGCGAGCCGGTCGCCGAACTGTTCGAGGGCGGTCGTCGACTTGATCGCTTCCGCCACGTCGTCGTAGAAACCGCGCACGACGTCGGAGAGGGCGTGGCCCGACCCCGCCCGTCCCAGCAAGGGACACGCCAAGGAACGCGCGACGTCCGCGCGCAGACCCAGAGTGCCACCGATAGGTTTTGAAGCCTGGTCGTCCCACGCGACGGCGACGAACGTCGGGCTCCGGCGGCTTGGCGATAACCGAATGACGATCCCCCACCATTCGCCCCGGTCGTTGCACGAGTCAGTCCCCCGCAGAGCCAAGCCCGACAGCGCCCGCTCCACATCGGACGTCGATAATTCCGGCTGTGCCGGACGGCCGATCATCGCGCCCGTGGCGTCGAAGCACCAAACCCACACCCCCAGGCGCGCGCAGCGCTCGGCCAGCGGCTCGTAAGCCGGGGGGCATTGCGTCGCGGTCGGGGATGGGTCGATGAGCATGGCGTTCGTCGCGGCCGTCAACGCCGATTTGATTCTGCAACTGCCCCGGCCACGACGACCGCTTCCGGCCCGGCGGCGAGTAGTTCGTCCACCTTGGCAAGCAACTGACGGATGCTGAACGGCTTGGGGAGCACCGCCTTGATGTTCGTCGCCGCCAGTTCCGCAGGCGTGACCCGGTGACCCCGGGCGGTCAGCATCAGGATGGGCACCGCGGCCGTCGTGGCGGTTTCACGCAACCGCGCCGCCATCTCCAGCCCCGTCATCAGCGGCATTTGAAAGTCCGTGATGATCAAGTTCGGCACCACGTCCAGCGCCGCCGCCACCCCTTCCTCCCCGTCTGAAGCCGACCGGACAACGTGCCCGCCCTGCCGCAACTTCTGCGCGAGCACGGTCGTCACGTACAGCTCGTCGTCGACCACTAGGACTTGCTTTGTTCCCATCACGTCACGCATCCCATTGCGCGTACCCCTCACCCATGGTTGATCGGCCAGATCTGGCGGGCAGTTTAGGCGGAACGATTGCCGTGACCTCGCGACCGACCCTTAGGCAGTTGGCGGCGCGACGACAGTGAACGGCGCGCCGAGTGACCTGCGCTAGACGGGGCGCTGGTCGGCCGTGAGCTCAGTTTGGTCTGCGCCCGTTGGCGAATCGGGTGACGCGCGGTCCGCGCGGGCCATAATCGGTACCGCCCAGGCGCGCGCTCGGATCCGGCCGAGATGGGGTTCGCGGCCGCACGGCCGCCGCCGATCACGGCACCATGCATCGCGACTTCGCCAACGACGACTATCGCCAGCGCCAGCAGCGCCCTATAAGTGGCGGTCGTCCCCGCGCGCGCCGTTCCCGCAACGGCCGGGCGCGGGCCGCGAACAGGGCCTAACAGGGAGCATCTCGTGGGGCTTGCCGACTTCATCCTGGCGAACGTCGAACCGATCCTGGCCGAGTGGGAGGCGATCGCCCGGACCATCTGGCCCGGGCCGGCGGACACGGGCCCGGCCGAGCTCCGCGACCACGCCGCGGAGATCCTCCGGGCGACCGCGGCGGACATGCGGTCGCCGCAGACCGCGGCCGAGCAGGCCGATAAGTCGAAGGGGGAGGGCGGGGGCGGCGCGGCGGGCGCCGGCGTCGCCGCCGCGTCCGACCTGCACGCGGCCGCCCGCGTCCGGTCCGGGTTCGACCTGATGACGGTCGTCGCCGAGTACCGCGCGCTCCGGGCCAGCGTGATCCGCCTGTGGCGCGACAGCGGGCCGCCGCCCGACGCCCGCGACGTCGACGAGCTGACCCGGTTCCACGAGTCGATCGACCAGTCGGTCACCGACGCGGTCCGCAGCTACACCGAGCGCACGGCCCGCGCGCGCCAGATGTTCCTGGCGATCCTCGGCCATGACCTGCGCAACCCGCTGAGCGCGATGAAGCTGACCGGGCACCTGATCGCCCACTCGGGCCGGCTCGACGGGGCGCTGGCCGAGATGGCCGCGCAGCTCGAGGTCAGCGCGGCTGCGATGACCCGCCTGGTCGACGATTTGCTCGACTACACCGGCTCGGAGCTGGCGGGCGGGACGCTGCCGATGGCCCCGGCACCGATGGACCTCGGGCGCCTGTGCGAGCAGGTCGTCAACGAGCTGCGGGCCGCCTTCCCGGCCTGCCCGGTACGGTTCGACCGGCGCGGCGACCTGCGCGGCACGTGGGACGCCGGGCGGCTGCGCCAGGTCGTGTCGAATTTGCTCGGCAACGCGATCCAGCACGGCGGGCTCCGCGGCGTGTGCCAGGACGACGGGCCCGGCCACTCGGGCGGCGGCGGTCCGGCCGACGCCCCCTCCGGCGGCGGCCCGGTCTCCGTCGACGTCGCGGGCGGCGACGGTGACGACGGCGGCGAAGGGGGGGCGGGCGTGACTCTCGCGGTGCACAACCCGGGGCCGCCGATCCCGCCCGACGTCCTGCCGACGATCTTCGAGCCGATGGTCCGCGGCGGCCGGGCCGGCGGCCGGCGCGGGAGCCTGGGCCTGGGCCTGTACATCGCCCGCGCGATCGTGACCGCGCACGGCGGCACGATCGACGTCGCGTCGACGGCCGAGGCCGGGATGACGTTCACCGTCCGCCTGCCCCGCCGCCAACCCCGCCCGTAACCTCATGCCCGGCGCGGCGGTCAGGACAGGGCCGCGACCGCGTCCTCGATCACGTCGGCCCCGGTCGGTTTGACCAGCACGCGGTGCGCGCCGGCCGCCCGGGCGGGGCCGAGTCGCCCCCCGGTGCCGCGCCGCCCATTGTGGCCCACCCCGCCCACCCGTACGATGACGCCGACGATGACCCACCTCCCGACCGAACCGATCGGCAGCATCCCCCGGCCACTCGCGTTGATCGACGCGATCGCGGCGGCCGGCGACGGTACCGACCCGGCGCTCGACCCGCTGTACGAGGCCGCGATCCGCGACACGGTCGCCGCGTTCGAGGCGACCGGCTCACCGGTCGTCACCGACGGCGAGCAGCGGAAGTACCACAACTTCTGGACGTACTGCGTCGAGGGCTCGCCGCGCACGGCCCCGGACGGGTTCCGGATCCCGTTCCTGGCCGGCCACACCCGGCGCATGCCCCGGCTGACCGGCGGCCCGTTCCGGTACCAGCGGTACGCCGACGCGTACCTCGACGTCGCCCGCCGGTACGCGACCCGCCCGGTCAAGCAGGCGGTCATCTCCCCGTCCGCCCTGAGCCTGATGTACCCCGAGGTCCCGATCGCCGGGTACCCGCGCGAGCAATTCATCGCCGACCTGCTGGCCGAGCACGAGCGGGAAGTCCACGCGTGCCTGGACAAGGGCGCCCACTGCGTCCAGGTCGACTTCACCGAGGGCCGGCTGGCCGTCAAGATCGACCCGACCGGCAAGCTGCTCCACAGCTTCGTCGAGCTCAACAACATGGCACTCGAGCGGTTCACGCCGGCCGAGCGGGCCCGGATCGGCGTGCACACGTGCCCGGGCGGCGACCGCGACTCGACCCACAGCGCCGACGTCGACTACGCCGAACTGCTGCCGAGTTTGTTCGAGCTCAAGGCGGGGAACTTCTACGTCGCGCTGGCCGGCGAGCCAGACCCGGCCCGGGGCCTGTGG
>Ga0196963_10001416_pt1 | contig 16369 bp, 20 predicted proteins | sample S1_5metaG_FD_148600 | JGI IMG/M metagenome (GOLD analysis project Ga0196963, IMG submission 148600) | Soil microbial communities from Anza Borrego desert, Southern California, United States - S1_5 | ecosystem: Environmental > Terrestrial > Soil > Desert | place: USA: California | collected... | reverse complement strand
TATGTGCTTGTAACCAGTCATTCTATACTAAAGTACCCTTGGTATTTCATGTCGAGTCCAACGTATTCACACAACAACAACAACACCAGCTAGCGAAAATGGCTAACCCAACCGCGTTTCTCTTCGATATGGACCATGATGACATCTACACATGGATTGAATTCGCTAGCGACGCGAAAGTACAACCTCGTCTCCGTCTGTATCGGGATCCCCTGCGTGCTTACCCTTTGACTCTTAAAGAACTGCCCACGAAAGAAGCGATCGAGGCCGCCATCGATGGTAAAGTGAATCAGGTGGAAGCACATCAAAAGAGATATGTAAACTCTTTTAGCGGACCGGCGAAGCTCGCAAAACTCTATCCTATCAACAGAGAAGAACCGTTTACAAGTACCATTCTGTTATGTGAGCTAGCGAAGGATATGCCTGTCATATTTCTATCTTTTGATTCCCACAGGCAGTTCTATGCTGACCAGGTTGTGCTCGATTTCTTGGATTTCATGTTATGGAAAAAGGAACCAAACGAAACAAGAATTATACCTGAAGTATATGTTTGCATTGGCAGGATGGAGTGCTGGTACAAATATCTCGAGGCTGGACTTTGGCTGGAGGACAACCGCACTTGGCGTCCTGGTTATCTGGAAAAGGTTGTTGTGTTCGGAAAAGCTCGTCAAAATCACTGCTATGTTCCGTATCATACCAAGGATATACCAATTGAACTGTTGAGGCAGCCATTCATGGATATGCCAAAGGCATCGCAAGATGATTAATTGTAGTATACTCCTTCATTCAGTGTTCTAGAGTATGAAATTTTAACGATTGACGTATCCTTGTCTATTTGTGCTCTCCATAAAACATTGTTTACAAAAAATAACTTACTTCGGCGAGGCATCACTTTAACTTTTCGGAGTTCCGCCAAAACATGTTGTCTCTCTTCGGGGCTTTCACATACCATATCATCCCAAACAACGTCGGCATCGTTCATTGTAGCGATAATCTCAATATTCTTTGATGATATGTTCATTGCCACAGACATTTTTGTAAAATTTCGGGTGTGATTTGAACGTTTTGGATAATCTCATGAAGTGTGGTCGTGCACAGCATTGTAGATATCATAAGAAAGTGTAAGGGCTAATGGCAAATTTATTGCTTCATGATCTAAACACACTTCGACCAAGGGATTTTGCATGTCTCATCACCCCATGCCTCTGCATCGACAAGCCGGGTGAATCGATAAAATGCAATATCACCCTCATATAGAAGGTGAACAATACCTGAAAACTTGCTGTTCGGATCTTCTAATTGCTGTGGTATCGCATCACCAGGAAGATTGGTTATGTATATGTAACCAACCACGTCTCGACTGTGGTTATAGACGAAGAACAACGCCATTGTCATTTTCGCGATGGAGCTTTGTGGAATAAGTGTGTGAACTTAGAGTGCAAGTTTCATGATATGGCACTCATGATTATAATCATTCCAAGATGGATGCAAAGGATAGGACCACCAGTCTCTTGAGTGAGATGAATGCTCGTCTAGTTGTGATGGAGAGATGCGTTTCTGAGCTAATAGAACTTAAGAAGAAGGAGCCATTCTTGATCCAAGCAGCTAAACCGATTGTTGTCGATGAGGGACGATCGAGTGATTCGTCGTCGACCCTTCTCGTTATGAAAATCGTGGATAAGGCTAGAGCGTACATGGAGCGATGTGGTCTTCGTGAATTGGATGGGTTTAATGAAAAGGCATTTCAAGTGTTGTTTCGGACGATACTGGATCAAATGCCTGGTGTTGTGTATAAAATGGAGTATACGTGCGTGGGAGAAGATGGTAAGCTTGGATTTGCCGATATATACATTCAATCGCCTCATCGAATAGTCATCGAATTAAAGTATACAGCTTTGGGATTTATAAAGGGAACTGGAGCCAAGTATAGTGATCGAACATGGGCCGATAAAGAAACCTACTTGGATTTACAAATGCGTTATTTGGAGGATAAGCGTTGCGCTTTAGTAGGGGTCTCTGTACAGCCAGAAACGGGTCAATTGTGTACAGTTGATAAGGTCATCAAAAATGCAAAAGCCCAAGCCAAAGGGTATGCGCGAGCCATACGTTTTAGTGAGAATTTAAAGAAGACCGATGAGGCATTTGTGATTTATGGAATTGGTCATTTGGTTCATTGGGAGAAGGCTTAGGGGTTAGATTTACATTGATTCACAAAACACGTTATCATTCTACCAAATACGTCAGATTAGAGGTATTTGAAACCCGGGATGTCACGATAGTTTTACATATTGATCGACAAGAGGCTTCCAAAATTCGGACTCAGGGATGAATTCGCCGAACATCTCAAAAATCATCATCATCTTAGTAGGGGGTAGATAAGGGTGAACAGCTTGGTTACCATCGCCCTTTGCCTCTTTAATATGGTTGGCTAGTTTCTCGCTGGCAGCTGCAATATCCCCGGAACCCGGAAAGCACTTTTGTATGATTGATTCGTACTTACTCATGTCAATGGCATCCATTCGCTTCTTGATATAAGCTAAATGCATTCGATAAACATACTTCCACTGAGTCTTATCGGCAGTGTCATTTGCCGTACAGAGATCATCTATCGAAGGTCCATGTACTTCTCCCATGGTTTTGGCTATCCACTTTTCAATATTCACGGCTATTTGTCGCAGCTGGATATCGGCTTCGAGCTCAAGTCGCATCCTCTCTCTTCTCTGTAAATCTGCCACCTGAATCGATAGCTTTGCATTATCTCTCTCCACGGCGGCCATCCTAGCCTCCAGCTTTGTATTCTTTTCCACTTCGAGCTTCATTTCTCTTTCTTTGTGCTCTAACCTAGCCACACTTTCATTCCACGCTTCCATCATTTCAGTCAAACCGTCAACATTCGACAATTTCAGGCGGGCAATAGCGTTTTCGATGTTTATTTTTAACTGTGATCTTGCAAGCTTCAACTCTTCAACAATAGTATGTACAAAGCTTGTAAGGCTTTCCAGACTGGCAAGGACGAGTTTCATGTTGGTTTCCTCCAGAGCCCCAACCATAGCCTCTTGTAGCTTATTCGTTACATCTTCAAAGTGCTGAACAATCTCACTCAATTCCATTCCATTTGCGGACTTCGCCTCTTTCTTTACGGTGGGAGGCCCGCTTCCTCTCGGGGAGGGGGCACCGGCTGCTTTGTTCATTTTTCAATCAACATTTACATTTCTGTTTACGTACGCGCCTTCACAGGCCTTCAGAGGGTGGTTGACGTACACACCATTATAAGAAGCGATAATGTTACGTTACGCTTTTTAACGACCTGGAAAACACGTAACGTAACATTATCGCTTCTTATCTTTTCTGTTACTGGTTGGTACATGGTAGAAAAACGTAACATAACGTTATCGCCTCTTAGGCAAAACGTCGCAAGTTCTGAAGCGCCTTCTTGATTCTTGTAGAATGGAACGCTTTGAGGATGCCACTCTCGAACAGTGAACGCCAAAAGCGTTACCGGCGCGAGCTGGATAAGGTGTCAGAACTTGACGAACATGTCATGGCGTTGCGCGTGCAGCTTATCACACTATACGAAGAACTTGGGCTTGATGCTTCTGACTTACACGTGGAGATTGGCCGTCCAATTCGCCAACCCACACCCGTAACCTTGCACGATAAACTGAAGCGCTCAGCGTTTGCAAGAAAGTCCCTGATCGATTACAAAAGAAAGCTTTCGGTATGGCTTCAGAATGAAAGGGAAAGGCTCACCGCAGAGCTGAAGCGTATCCGGGCGCAAAAAGAAGAAGAAGCAAAGGCAGTTATCGACAATGATGACCCTATCGATGCGCTATTCGAAACCTAACATTCTATCACTATCAACAACACTCGTCGATATTCATGGCTGAAGAGTGCTTAGGGTTGAAGTTTTGTTGTTAACCGTAGAAGGGAAGATGGGGAGCTTGTGTGTCGAGACTGAGATCAGTACCAACCCCAACAACCAAGCGCCGCCCTGGCTCCGACAGCCCGTATGAACCCGTATGGCCCCGAGGGAGAGTAGGAGGGTGCAGAGGACGAAGAGACACATCAACTGCAGGAAAGGAGGGCCTACAAGGATTCTCGCTGTGAGTGTAGATTTCAATTGCAAAGATATACATTGGTTGGCTCTCATCTTTATATGTTAAATCACTAATAAGAGTCATACATGCTCATGCAACAACTCTGCACATTCGACTTGTTGTAAGTGTTTGTGTCTCGACGATCGCACGACTACAAATTCTTTTCCCCATTTGCATATGATGGTCCCGTACGCCTTCTTGTCTCCCGCCTCCAGCCAATAAACAGTCTGCCCGGCCGAAACCTTCTTTTGGGCCTCGTGATTTTCTTGTCGGCGCTGCATTTTCACACACGTTTATCATCACACAGCCTTCCTTTAAAATGGGGAACGCACAAGATAAGCTTGATCCTTCAAGTAAAGAAGGACAAGCTTTTTCTAAATTTGTGGATAGTTATAATCCTGAATCAAAATTTAAAACGTACAAATCGTTTTGTAAGTTGATGTCTCATATTAAGGACGTGGACGTCTTAAAATTCTATCGAGACAAATTGTGTGATTATTTGAGACAATGTCTGGATCAAGCCAATGAAGACAAAGATTATGACCGATTCCTCACTCATATTCCTCGAATGATTTATGAGTTTCCTAAACCTCAAGGGTTCCATGTGTTGACGTATGAAGTGTTGAGATTATGTTATGATGTCCAACTAAAGTATCCCAAGGACCCATTTGTATGGGTGAATATAGATGGACTGCTTCGAAACCATTCCCAATTTGATGACATTGATGAATTTATTTTGAAACCCTTTCCATTTAGGGGAGGCTTAATGGCTCTTGGTGATTTCTACTCCCGTAGCAGTAAGACAAAGACGTACATACAATTGATCTCGTATGATATCATCAGTCGCGTGTATGTGACTGCATTGATTCAAAACAAAAGGTACAATGACATCATCGAGTTAATTGGCTTGTCAGAGGATGATGAGGATGATGCGCAGGAATCCAAAACGAAAATTACAAGACTTACTGATTTCGAACGTGTTGCAAAGTCCTTGCTAGTAAAGCGTGTTGAAGCTGACACGAAAACGGATCTACAAAAGTTAAACCATGTTCGTGATACCGATCAACCTAGGTTTCTCGTGCACGTATATGCATACTATCTACTTGAACTGCTTCGAAATGGGGATTCGTTCCGTGCTATCATGTATGTTGGTATAGTAAAATACTTTGATCCGGGGCTTTACAGTCAAATCATGGATATTGCAATCAAAGTCAACACCAAATCTCTAGTGATGAGGGCATTTGGTACTCCTAATAAAAGAGGACCAGACCCGGCAATTGGGCGACAATTGTTTGAAACAAACTGGCTACCAAATTAACAATAATTATAAATTCACACAAATATATATGAACGAGTAATATTAAATTTTATTATTAAAAATGGAGAAAAACAATAAAGCCGAAATATGGGCACGTGCTGTTCGTATGGTTTTATTAGACCATGCTATTCATCCTGAAAAGCCTTATCAAGGTGAGATTTACTTACCCGAGACCTTAAAGCTTATTGAAAACCGTCAAGGCTTTCTTGAAAAACATAACATATCCGTTGAAGAATTGACTAGAGCGCAACGTATCGTTCGTGATGAAGTAAGTCGCGAAGAAGCCTTTACCAAACAGTTCCCTAACGGGTTAACATTACCACTGCTATACCATCGTATGATGAAACTATATGGTGATGAAAAGCCTCACCCGTATAAACCAGGCCAATTAGTTGCAATTGTCGCATGTTTAAAGTGCATTTGTCCACTCTTTGGCTATGTCAAGCGCTTTGATGAGAAGACATTGACTATTGAAGTGGATCTACTTAACACAGAGACCCTAGTCCAACAATCTGGCGAGTACGTATCGCCGGCTGGTGATAAAGCATCCTTATCATGGGAAGGACAAATCGCGACATTCAATGGCAAGGATGTGACAATGTGTGTCGTGCCACATGATACAGGAAAGTGGTACCCTTATGACCCTGATGATACCCTAACTTTTTCAGAACCTTCAATGGCTGATTTGGATTTGATATGGGTGGATAAATTTTTTAGGTCTTCAGTCAGCTTTATGTGTGGCACTAGGAACAAGGACGAAGGAGTACATTTCCCTGTATATGAAATTGATTGAGGATCGCCTTACAGTAAATCATAATCATCATTCTCTTCCTCCTCCTCCTTCTCTTGGGTGACTTTTTTAATTGCAGTGGAAGATCGTCTTCCTCGTGATAGTAGAACGTATCTCGGATTGACTGAAACAGTATTTTGAAACTCTTCAATCAGTAATTCCGGATCATCATCTGCGCGTTTCTTTCCCAATTCCTTTAAAGTAAAGGATTGAGTACGTGTTAAACGCACACTTCTCCGTTTTGCATCAGCAGCCTCCTCCAATTCATCTTCCATATTGCGATTGGGAACCAGTGATGGAATATCCATCTCTTCAAAACTCTTTTTCGCTTTTTGTGCCTTCAAACGTGTAACCAATAAGATATGCTCTTGTCTCTTTTCTTCAACACTTTTCTTAGCACGGATAATGTCTTCTTTCTTTAGAAACTCTAATGGTTTAAATGGTAAAACCTCACTCTTCCTTCGTCTTACTGGCTTAGGGTCATCCTCTCCTCCTCCTCCTCCTCCGCCTTCATGTTCTGGACCAAATGATTCAACTAATGTATCCTTAAACGTCACATGTCGACCACTATGTGTGTCGGGGACGTTTGACTTTTCCTCCTCCTGCTGCATTTTGTTGTTGTCGTTGTAGTCGACGGATTCGATTTCGTTCTTCTTGCTGTTCAGCTTCTTCGATTTGAATGTTCACCCACGTGCGTTTCCACTTCTTTCGACAATCATCTGGTGTACGAGATTTAACCCTTCGACTCAATAGTTCCCAATAACGTGCGGGTCCTATCTCTTCTGGGGTCTTGCCAATAGATCGAACCGCATCATTGAATCTCTCAAGCTCATCTGGCTGCCATCGTTTCGCATTTTTCTTGCGTGTGATCTTTCCCTCTTGTTTGATTTTACGAAACACCGCTTGGCATGCTTTCACGCTTCGTCCCATAAGCGTAGATACCCAATACCAGTCGATTTGATCGTGTCGTCCTCTCGCTTCTTCGACTGATCGACGCAAGCGAAGCTTTTCACTATCCGGCCAGTTGAATGTTACACCAGATCCTTCTTCCATTTTTCTTTTTGTAAGAGTGAGTGAGTGAGTGTGTTTGTTTGTTTGTTTGTGAGAGAGTGTGTGTGTGTGTGTTTGTTTGTGTGTGTGTGATACCCTATGGTATGTCCAAAAGAGAGTGTGTGTACACACACACACACATACATACACACACTTGATTAAAAAAGAGAAAATGAATGCACAAACATATAATATGCCTGCGGTTGTTCTAAACCAAGAACAGCTTGTTCGCATTAAGCAGAGGATTGCTGCAAATGGAGATGGTCTTCAACAAACATGTGAAGATATCATCAGGGAGACGGTTCAATCTAGGTATGGCCACGAACTAGATTTGAAACTAAAGAATAATGAACTACTTGCCCAAAACCAAGTGCTTACAGAAGAAGTCAACGAACTCAAACAAACTGTTACCGTGTTAACAAAATTGGCTCAACAATGGGAAAAGTTCCATGACGAGTGTACACAAGGATTGAATCAATGGGTGAAACAAAACGAAATGAAACTAGCTTCTTCTTCTTCTACTTCAACTTAATTCTCTTGTAACAATGTCTCATCATCATCATCATCTGCTATATCTACACGAGCAAGCCTGGATGCTGCTGAATCTGCACCACCACCATTTGGAATCACAATATCCATACTTGGAGAGTGTCGTTTAGGGACTGTTTTCTCAAGTTCATGAGGATCTTCTGTTGTGAGAAGACTTTTAAACGTTGGTGGATCCAAAATTGCCGTAGTAGTAGTATCCTTAGCAGGAGGAGGGGCATCCCCTTCACCTCCAGTTCCGGAAAGGATTTCTTTTACCTCGGTCAAGGACATACGTTCTAAAGGATTTTCCTTTAAAAGTCCATCAATCACTCGAATGTACTTGGTTTTGACACTAGCACTTCCTCTCAATTCACCGACGGAGCCCATTGCATGGAACACTGAATGTTTCTCATCCAAAAGAGTCCCTTCAGTTCTTTTAGTAAATGAAGCATCCACGTTAAACAAACGGTTTCTATAAACCATTTCATACAAAACACATCCCAATGACCAAAGGTCGGTGCGATTATCATAAACCGCTTGAGCATGTTTGTAGGGATACACTGTTTTGGTAGCGATATCCTTAATCTGTTCAGGCGGACGATATGGAAGACTGGTTGTTGGGCTGGTATATGTGCGAGGGACGTTAATGGTAATTTGTCGAGCACTTCCAAAATCACCCAACACCAGACGTTTCTCACGCGGATTCAAGTAAATGTTATCTGGTTTAATGTCGCGATGCATCACGCCCATTTCATGAGCATACTTAACAGCCTCAACAAGTTGAAGCATATAAAACCCCGTTCTTAGACGAAGAGGATCTGGTTCACTTGATTGCGTTGGTTTGGATTTCACGATATGACTCAGAGTGCGTGGAAAGTATTCCATATAAATTGCACATTGCGATACACCAAGTGAAATTCCAAAGAAAGGAACAATATTCGCATGACCACGCAACTTTCCTAAAATCGTCCATTCCCTTGCAACATCATCATAAACAGTTTCTTGACTGCTATGATCCACACCCTCAATATCTCCATCCATATCCACCACTTTGACACAGATGTTTTGATTTGGCATTTTGTACACGGTACCAAACACGCCTTGAGCAATTACTTCCAAGCCCGCAAAGGGCTGTAGTATCATAGGATTCATCTTTCTTAACACACTTTAAATTTGTGACACTTATTTGTGTGTGTGTGAAAAATGGATGACGATGAAATTTATCAAACATGGCGCGAGTTTGATCAGATGATAGCGCTTCAAATTCAAGACGAATACATCCGTAATTTAATCATCAACGATGATGAAGAGGTTAATCATACCATATCTGGATATGACGCACGCACATTCCCTCGTGATCGCGAGCTTGTTTGGGTGGATAACAACAGGTATAAATATATTAGACAAGGTAGAAGTGTGTTTGATTTCAAGGGAAAGTATGGGATAGAGCCCAAGGGGATTGTAACGCTTCAACAATCACACCAGAATTTACACATTACGATTCATGTTGAAATCGTAAGGCCTACCATCAATTCAAGACCCAACATTGAAGAAGGTACAGGCTTGGTGACTCCTGAACGTCATTATAGTAAAGTATGTGGCCGTGCTCTTGTAAAGTATCATGAGCATTCAGTCGATCATTATAGAAAGACGCCCGCTAAAAATGCCCAGGAAGAAGCAAAGAATTTACAAATACGACGGAGAATCGCCGACTCCTTACGAAGAGACGGCCTTGATGGATATGTATTTGAGGGAGACGCTCTCTTCACTTCGAGCGATACCGCAATCTAAATTAGTATATGAATCATTGCCTTTAACAAGTGAATTGATTGTGTCTCTAGGCGAACATTTAGTGAATCAAATGACCATACTCGATTTTAAAACGGTTGAACATAATATACCTCTACTATATAGTTCTCAACCGAAATTATTCTTTTGGGATCTGTACATGTTGTTTCATAATCATTTACAACTATATGCCAAAAGTGACTTGATTCGTACAGTTACCATGAAATGCTTGGAGGTTTTAAAAGAAAAATCTAACGCTTTACAGACTTATCGTCGGCATCATCACTTTTCTTCTCCTGTTCCTCTCCCTTCTTCTTCTTCTTCTTGGACTTCTCCGTCGTCTTCTTCTTCTTCTTTGGCTTCTCCTCCTCATCATCATCAGTATGCTTCCTCGGTCGCTTCTTCGATTTAGACGAGACCTTCTTCTTCTTTTTCTTCTTCTTGGTTTTCTCTTCCTCTGAAGAAGAAGAAGAAGTAGAAGACACTGAAGAAGAATCAGAGGAAGAAGAATCTGAATCTGATGATACCTTTTGTCGCTTTGGGGTATCTTTGTCTGGACTCTTGGTGGTTGGTTCCTGCTTTGACTTTGTCTTTGTCTTTGTCTTTGTCTTCTTCTTCTTCTTTTTGGCGTTCAATTTACGATGTTCTTCATCTTCACGGGCTAATTGATGTTCATCTAAACCCAATGATTTTAAAATCAATCTCTTGGATTGTTCAGGACGAAGTACTTTATATTCCTCAGTTGCCTTATGAAGGGTCTCGGCATCCAAAAATGGAGACCGAATTGGTATATGTATCTTTTTGATTTGAGATTTGTACATGATATACCAAACCTCACGAAGTGCAAGTTCTAAATCCTTCACAGTCTTATCCAAAGTTTCAATCACTGATTCGCGATCATTATCGACTTCACCAACTGTTTTATGATGAAAATGAACTCCTTCACCACCACCACCACCACCACCACCAGCATCCGTTAATCCTAATGCAGATGGAGGAAGTTTAAGTACCATGGATATATTTGTCATCAAACTAAAAAATGCACTTTGTGCATTCACTAAACATACAGGTCGTGGTTGTGCTGCGGTGGTTATGTGCTGTTTTGGAAGTGCAACAAAGCCTTCACCCGTAGTTAAACGAAGAGATTCACCGTTTGGATTTGCATGAAACAATCCATTTTCATCCACTACTAAATCTTGCATCATATCTTGTATTTCTTGATCACCCACTTCATTCGGTTGAGTCATCATTGGTGTTTGTTTTGTAATATATACCAAGGGATAGGCTTCCCTTCTAATCACATCCAATTCAATTTGTCTCAATTCCTGATAACGTTTCCATTCTGGATAGATCATCGCACATTCACTATCTATATGTACACGAGTCGTGCTTGGTCCCTCGCACATTGTACTATACACCACAAACTTTACGGGTTTATTGGTCTTTCGATCCTTATATACAATTTTCTCCCTTCCAGTACGTCCATCCTTTTCAATATCCACGGCTATTTGACGATGGTCATAAGCTATCGGGACGAGTACATATTCATCATCCGTTATCTTAATCTTTTCCAAATAAAAAGGACATGCTCCCATAACTGCAAACCACAACAATATTCTCTTAGCAAATGGTTTAATCTGCGAATCAATTACGTACTGCTGTAAGGCACTCGGAACAAGTAACTCGTCTTCGTCTTCCTCCTTTGTATCTTTCGGAATACTACTACTACTACTACTACCGCTTGGTTGTTCTCTACCTTCTTCATGTTCGTCACCCTTTGATTTTGAACTTTCAAATATCTGCATCTTGGGTAGTTGCAGATGAGAATACTTGCGTTCAAATGCCCCGGCTACTGGCGAGGTTTCAAGCATTTCATGATATTGGTAGATTAATTCCGTTAAACTTCGACATATTGGACGATTCACTCCGAGTACTGACCCTAATATGTACGGGTCAAGACCCAGAGCTTCAATCATATTGCTACCAGCAGCACTCATTTTATTTAAATACAGCTTAGGGTCCTTTCATTATATATTAGTGTGCTTTCTTAAAAGGGAAAATGACCAAGATTATACTTCCCACTCGATTTAGGGGAAGAAAAAAATCTGCTTATCAGCAGATGCATGTGTTTGAACAAAAACTAAATGACCTTGAAGCGATGACCAAAGATTTGGATGGTGAAGTGAACCAAACTTGTCGATGTTGTCCAACATGTTTTCCGTCAAGGTATGACTTTTGTTGTGGTCTAACTGAAATTAAGCCTCCCAATTGTATGGCTCGGTTATGTCTTCTTCCATTTTGGTTTGTGGATAAGACCATTGAAAAAATATGGTCATCACTTATGTGTGCAGTTATTAGTTGGGTGGCATGTTGGGCAATATTCATACTTGTTGCTGGTATAGGGTTTATATGGTGGTGGAGGTCACCAAATGGACGAACACCCGATGTGACAAGTAAAGTTGCTTATGCGATATATGACGATATCATGTATCCTCTTGATTCAAATTCTACAATTGATAGAAGAATATACTGTTTTTAGTGTACGCTCACACATTTTATAGAAAAGAAGAATACATAGATGTAAAATATACCTAACTAAAAATCATCCCCTTTCTTAAAGCAGCACAACACGGATGGGGTTTCAGTACCCCAGCTTGCGATTGCTATTATTGTTAGTGGCAATGACACTAGCGAGTTGATCAATCCTTCGACCCATATCCGCAACGGAAGCTTGCAGGTCTTTTAGAGTGACCATACGACCCGTTGGCCTCTTTGCATCCTCCATACCTGGAGCATAGCGGAAGCCCCATGAGAACGTTCCCATCAACAAGAAGTAAAAGAGAATGAAGCCGCCATAGATTCCAGCTTGTACACCATGAACAGTCTTTTGAGGAATCAGCGCTCCAACCGAATCAAATGCCCACAACCTCATCAAGAGAATGTTGAACGCAACAATGTTCCAGAAAGCAGTTCCCAATCCAAAGAAGAAGTGTGAAATGTAGTAGTCCATGGATTCCTTCTCGATAATCATCAATGCACTAAACACTAATGAAGCAACACCAAAGAACAGCCATGAATCAACCGTGTTATGGATATCAATGACGGTTTCTTCTTGGAGAGTGGAGCGAGTGTAGTTTGGTGTAGGGTAAAGCTCAAGGATATCGGCATCTCGAGTGTGGTGATGGAACACACCATACAAAAGTGCTAAATCAAGCGCTTTGCTAAATGGAAACACCGAGTATGATTGTACTTCTTTGAATCCCCGTTTCTCATCGCCCCAGCCAATAGCAGCAGTCACTAAAAACATCACCGAGTTTAAGGACGCAATTGCAAACCAAACTGCCGCGAAATCAGGATTATCATTCACACACAAACCACCGAATGTCCACCCAAAAACGGCAAACACAAAATAGGTTAACAGATTGTATGAATAGTAATCCACCCTGAGACCATCACTGTACTCTTCCTCAGTAAGAACTGAAGTAGTCGATCCGGATGCGGTACTGGATCGCCTGCTGCTCTTCTTGTTTTCACCCCTGCCGCAGCAGGCCCCGCGATTTCCACAGCAAATAAGTGTTGCAAATCCATTTGCCCAACCCGCAAGCATTTGTGAAAAGCCATTAGGAAGACCCTTGATTCCCCCAGTGATGGCGATTGACCACATCATCGGCACGAGCGTGAGCCACATGCCAGTGGTGGCCATGAAGATGAGCAGGTACAAAATTGCGTTGGAATCCATTTTATATATATATATGTATGTAGAGAGGTATTACACCACACAAGACCACACAATTGATCAGGGACACCCGTTAACGGGTTCAAATAAAAATGTGTGCTTAAAGAAGCACCTTATCAAGTAATGGCATCATTCCAGTAGTATTGAGGTACATCCTATACCCCTTACACTCGTTACTAGGACATCCGGCATATACATCCTTCCAGTTATCGGAGGTGATGAATGTGTAGTGGGATTTATGGTACCCGTTTCCACAACCCTTGCGGCGAACGCGACTTGCACAATAAAATCCTGGTGAAAATGTAATTCTAAAACCAGTTCCAGTTAATTGCTTTCGGACAATTCGAATATCTTCACCGTACATCACCCTAAGCATAAACACCACTGCTTCTAGACGTATCACATCACTTTCATCTGACCAACTAGGTACTGAATTTGCTATTGCTGCTCTTGGTAAACTCAATGCTTGGATATCTGGATATTCGTTGATATCAAATTCATTCTCAGGCTGAGCAAAGCTCGACGATACACAACACTGTAAGAACAAATCCCATGAGAATTCTGGGCTATGTCCTCGAGGTACAAAGTAACGAGACTTATCGCCCAATTTCCAGTTATACGGTAAACGAAATGGCCTTGGAGCCGAAGCCCAGTAACATCCTAAATCAATTTGAATCACTCCAAAATCTTCTTCCATAGCACATTCTTGAACGGCTTCAGCTAAACGTTTGCAATGCATTGGTGTTCGAAACCAAGTGTTTGAAAAGATTAAATGAATCGAAAACTTTTCGGGGTACCGCGTTGCATCCAAAATCATTGGCTTATCCAGCAATTCCTTTCCAAAATGTTCTTGATAAAACTTTGCAAGCAATTCAATGATTCGTTTAAGAGTTCGCTCACATGCAATCGGGTCGGTACATAACGTCTCCTTTCGGTTTTCAATATCCACATACAAGCGACACGGATCTTCTGGTGAGATGTATTCATGATGCGTTCGATCTGTCAAGGGATGTTCCATATGCTTTCGAAATTTTGCCAATGTATAAATCTCTGGCATATAATACGACCCACTTCCATCTGCATATCTCACCTCCTTTCCAACAAAGCAATGAGGTTCATCACTACTTTGTTGAAGTGATTTCCACTCATCCCATTTAGCCCTTGTAAGGGCTTGGTTTGGAGATTCTTCATGTGACGACGGCATTTTGGTTTTGTTCTGAGAGAGAAAAAATGAGTGTTCAAATTGTGAGTGATGATGATGATGTGGACGAGGTGGAAGAAGTTAAAGAAAATGTGATCACAAGAACTCTGGAGGTAGTTAGAAGATTAATTATGGGTTTGGACCCCGGGTATCGTCATTTATCAAATGCTTGGTATGATCCAGTATTAAAGAAAGTCACCATGCATAATAATGATTTACACGTGATTCAAGGACGTCTTTATGAAATTGAAGATAAACGGACACGGACATATCGTGAAATTATTTATGGACTAGTTAAATCATGGGATGCTTATTTAAAAGTAACTCGTGCCGTATTTATTGAAGATCAAATTGTCCCCATTAGTAAAAATCCCAAAGCGGCAGTAACAATGAAATTGACATTTGAGGTGATGATCATTTTTGAACAATGTTTTCGTTTACTCTATCCTCATTTACATGTATTCTTTGCGAACCCGCGAAAGGTTCGAAATGAATTCGGAATTAGTACTGGGTCGCATAAAACCAATAAAGAAATGAGTGTAACATTTTTTAATCAAATGGTCAAGTCCGATCAAGATCGTGCTCGATTAAAGCAAGGATTATCAAAAGGTAAAAAAATAAAGGAAGATCCAATTGAGGCTTCTCTCATTGCTATATATGGTTCTTTATATCTTGATGAGTTTATGAAGCCGCCTCCTGAACTTAAACCCAAGAATAAGAAAACCAATTACAAACGCAAATTGGAAGCTACTGTTACAGTGGATGAAACGTTTCGATTTCCCAAGCAAGTCAAACAATCAAAGAAGAAGAAGAAGAAGGAGACTGAAGAAGAAGAAGAAGAAGAAGGTGTATCTAAGAAGAAACGCAAGGCTCCTTCGACTAAAAAGTCCTCTAAGAAACAACCAAAACTTGATCTAATCTCTGATTGTGATTCAGATGATGCTATCAGTGTACGTACATGTTCTGATGATGATGATGATGATGAATCTACTGATCTTTCATGTGGGATAAGTGAAGAAGATGACGAGGCAAGTATTCGAAATGTGAAGCGTTTTAGGCCTAAAAAAGAAGGATTTATTGTTGAAAGCAGCGATGATGATAGTGTGAGTATTCCAGAAGAAGAAGAAGCGGTGGAAGATGTTGAATCAACTGAAAGTGATTCAATTGTTATTGATGATGATGATGACCCTAATCCCAAAATAACAAATCCGGAACCTCTGTCCCTCCTTCAGGTTGTTTCTTTGTCGTCTTCTCCTCCTGATGAGCCATTGGTTGCATAGGCGTTTGGAGCGTATATGGGTTGGGGTAGTCAAATGCTACTTGCACTGGGGTTGCAGCCGTAGGTACCAATGGAACATTAAACAATGGTTCTGTAAATGTATGTTGTACCTTTTCTTCTTGTTTCGGCTCAGTAGATTTTGCTTTCTTTGCCTTTTTCTTTTTAGACTTTGAAGGCTCTGGGTTCTTGGGTACTTCTGGCTTGGGTTCTTCTCTTTTAGGCTCCTCTGGTGGCTTGGGTTCTTCTGGTTTAGGCTCCTCTGCTGGCTTGGACACTGCTGGTTTGGGTTCTTCTGGTTTAGGTTGTTCTGGAGATGCCGCCGTACGGAGAGGAGAAGAACGAGGAGGAGGCGATGAAGGAGGGGTATGAAGAGACTCTTGTTCTTCATGATTTGATGCAGGGTTTTCGTCATCAAGAAGTAAGATTTTGGATTGACCACCATCACCAAGTAAATTCGATAATTGAACATTTAATCCACGACCAGCAAGCTGAGCCATAGGATTATTTTCTGGGGCGTACCGAATCCATAATTCAGCTGTTAGACAAATGAGAAAGAGGTAAAAGAAAATGAATGATTCGGCA
>Ga0196963_10001414_pt1 | contig 16385 bp, 21 predicted proteins | sample S1_5metaG_FD_148600 | JGI IMG/M metagenome (GOLD analysis project Ga0196963, IMG submission 148600) | Soil microbial communities from Anza Borrego desert, Southern California, United States - S1_5 | ecosystem: Environmental > Terrestrial > Soil > Desert | place: USA: California | collected... | reverse complement strand
GGCTGAACGCCTAGAATCTTGCTCGTCTCAAGAGGCCCATGCTTCTCAAAGAGAGTGATGAACTCATCATCCGTACACGTTGGGACGGCCACTTATCGCCTCTCCCGTTTACGCCGCTCTCTGGGACGCCGCTTCAAGCGGTTCTCAAACTCTCCCCACCCACCGCCGCGCGGCTCCTTTACTTCTTTGGCCATGTTCCAACCTCCCTGTCGGGCTAATCAACGGCCTTGGTCTGACTGAGTAAGCGCAGATAGATAAACAACTCTTTGGCCGCGCTCGGCGGCATGCAGAGGAAGTTTGTTGCTTCACCCACGGGCAAAACAAACCCTTCGCTCGCAATGGGGTCGTGACAACCTAGGAGCGCAGCCTTCCCCTCGAGGACGCACATGGTGACCCGTGGAGGCGTTGGAATCGTCGTCGCGCACCCCACAGACCCTAGGCTAAGGCTCGTCGCCAGAAATAAGGCGAGACATCTCTTTCGCCACATTCTGCTTTTCCTCCAGGGTCTTTGATTCTTCCAGATGGTCAAATGCAGCGTTGACCTTCACGAGCTCGCGCATGGCTTTCTCGACTCCGCCCATGCGGTTAATCAGTTTGATCACCTGGACAATAAGTCCAATGGCTGCGACTGCTACGTTCACTTCTTACCCAGGATCCCATCTGATTTGAGGAGATTGCCGAGAAGATCGGCGAGCGCCTTAAGAGCCGCACCCAGTGCGAAACAGAGCCGAGCTGCGAGATCTACGGCCAACTGAATGCCGCCGATGAACTTTCCTGCGTTCGCGTTGGGGAAAACCTTGGCAATAAACACGAGAACAAACCCAGCGATCGTTAGAATCGACCCCTGATTTGCAGCAAGCCAGGGGCCAACTGAGCTAGCGATTTCGATGAGCTTATCCCACATAAACGATTCCTTTCGTTAATTGCTGTGCTTCCAGCCGTAGCGTTCTAGAATGAGCCAAAGCAAAGTGACAAAGGCGAGAGCAGCAAGTCCTTTGACCGTCCATCGGCCAAACTCTCTATACTGATCTTCGAGCCATTCCTTGGCTGCTTCTTTGATCGCATTCTTAATGACTTGCTTTTGCTCATCTGAGCTATCGCCTGCCATAAAATACTCCTCAAGACCGATAGCTAGAGAAGAGCGCGGCATGGTTCGCTACCCGTTAAGACCAGTGATCGGAATGCCGTAGGCCCTGAAAGTCACGTAGTCGCTGGCCGCGAATATGATTGGATTTGATTCGCTCACTGTACCCTCAAGAACAGCGGCGGCAGCGTCGTCCTGGATGGTGCACATCAATGACGTGGTTGAGTTGTAGTTTACAAACGTCGTGTACCAGACCCCAGCGCTCTGGTCCCACAGGGAGCCAGATCCAAACTTCTTGGTATTGTTGGCCTGTGAAAGCTTGCTCGTGTTGATGGTCCACGCTGAGCTATTGGGGATATTGATCGTGAGGGCCGCAGTTGTTGGGGCTCCGCTCGTAGCGACCTTCACCTCTAGGTCAATGGAGTCTCCGGACCTTCTCCAGTAGCCGGTATAGGTGGTGTTCGATGACCAAGATCCAGTGGGAGTGAAAGAAGTCCAGGTGGAAGGAATTCTGCGGTCCACAATATGCCAGTTTGATCCGTCTGAGAGGATGACTACAGACTCGCCCGCCGTATCCAGCGTGGTTGTCGTAGCGCCGTCGATGGTCTCAGAGGCGTTTCCATCGATCGTGATCGCGTTGAATGAGGTGTCTGCTGCGCTCTTCTTGAACGTAAGTAACTTGTTTGAGAAGCTCGCGGCGGCAGGAAGAGTCAGAGTGAATGCACCGCCAGACGCGCTACAAACGACCGTGCCGTCGCTTCCAAGGACTGTGTAGTTACCGGTCTTTGACTGAAGATCGCTCGGGTAGGGAAGCGTGAGGTTGTAGCTGGCTCCAAGAGTAGGAGCTGCGAGCCTGAGCGTAGAGGTGCTGTTACCGAGGTAGATGTGCCTTAGGCCTAGCGTCGAAGAGCCGATGTCGTAGGTGGCAGTGGTCTTAATCGGCAGGTGGGAGGCCATGGACCCGGTGAACGTGATGTCATCGCTAGAAGCGTTTCCTAGGGTGACATTGCCATTCAGGGCTGCAGCCCCAGCGCAAGTGAGCGCGTTGATCGAGTAGTCTTTGGTGCCATCGCTTGCGCCGTTGATCAAGTCGGTGAAGTTAGTGTTCACCTGAGTGGCGTCAGCCGTGGTTGAGTTGGCAAAGATATGAGTGACTGAAGGAGCGGGCATTCCAAGCCTCCGTGCGGGGCGGATGTCATGCTAGTCAGTCGAGGGATGAGCGTAGAGGGGTCGAGGTAGGATTACTGCTGAGACTTCAGTCGGCGCTCTATGGCTGAATCCCCGCTTGGGGCGCGGCCAAGGCGCTTTTCGAGCATAGCCTTAATTCTAGGGTCTTGAATGCTCTCAAGCAACTTTGGATTCTCCCGGAAGATCTGCTCCTGCTCGGGTGTGATCTCTGCTGGGGCTTGGCGCTCGTTTACGTTGGTGAGAAGCCCCACAATGGCCTGAAAAGCGACGGGATTTCTCTGGGCCCATTCGGATATGTTGGCCAATCGGTTTGTTCTAGTGGCAAGAGCATTCGCTCCTCGGGCCAACGAAGATTTGCCAATGGATCTTGCGGCCTTGCTCGTAAATGCGCCTATGGCCGCGTTTCTCAGTATAGACTCGGGGTCTTCCCCGCCAGAAGCGAGTCCGGCTCCAGCACCGATCAGCTTATCCGTGAAGCTGAAGGTAGGGGCGTTTGCGCGACCTTCTGCAAACTGGCTAATTGTGCTGAGAGTAGAGTATTCCTTGTTGGCCTTGATGAGTGCGTCCGCACCTTCACCGAGCTTGGGTGCAACTGCATTGACGGCATCATTCATCTTCTCATTCAGAAGATCTCGGATCTTGTAGAGCACCTCTTCTTTGTCCGATGCCCTGTCGCGACCGGCGAGCTTCATCTCCCAATCAATGCGCCTTCTGAACTCGTGGAGATCCCGCAGGGTCATCTCTTTGTTGGCCGCAAGCTGGTCAGCGTACTCTTCCGCGATCGCTGCCTTGTTCTTTGCCCCGGGGGTTAATCTCCACTTTTGGATGTCAGCGTCGTCAAGGAGGCGAACGGCCACGTCCGTAGGGTCAACCTTAGCGGCGCCAGCAGCCTCAGAGCGTTCTAGCAGATCTCCGATGCGCTTGCCTGCCGACTCAAGAAGCCCGCCGTCCTTGCTTACTTTCCTTGCAACGGTTCCGGGAGTGCTCAGGGGATTGATGATGTTCTTATCGAGGATTTCTTGGCCGAAGGAAGTGAGTCGGCCCCCAAGACGGTCGAGCTGAGCCTTTGTTCCTCCAACCGCTTCGGCAGCACTCTTAGAGGCGAAGCGCCCCAGCGCTTTACCAGCGGGTCTAAGAAGGGGCGGTAGGACCTCAGCGGCAGTCTGGACGCCAGCGCTGAGCATACCGGCATCCTGGGCGTTCTCAACCATCTGGTTGCCGTCTGCGCCAGAGTGAGTGTCAACCGCGCCTTGGATAAACCCTTGGGTACCAGCCGCGGGAATTCTCAAGATCGGACTCTTCCTAACGGCATTGGCAAACCGGAGCGCTCGCAGCGGAACTGCAGCCGCCGGAAGAGCGGCGACCGGCGCCTCCCCTTGAACAACATCGGCTGCGTGAGGGCCAGTACCAGTTAAGATGGCTTGCCACCGCTTAGGGTCGGTGATGCGCTCTTTGAATCGGTCAACCGCATGCTCTTGATCGGGGCCAATAGGCTTGTCATAGACCTTGGCCACCGGCGCAGTGGCATCATTGGACTTGGCCAGGTAGGCGTCTGGATCGAAGCCGCCATGGCCCTGGTTGCCACCTTGCTTGGCTAGGTATGCATCCGGATCAAACGGCATCACCGGCTCCCCGCGGCCCCGAGCTTGAGATTAATTCTTTCCATAATCTGCTTGGCCCTTGGGTCTTTCTCAAGATTCTGCTTGGCCCATTCGAGTGCCTGCATGTCCTCTGCGTTGAGCTTCCCGACTTGGCCCGCATGGGCCTTAGGGATACTGAGCACCGTTCTCTCCCCACCCGTGCGCTTTGGAACCTCGGGAATAGCCCCTGGCTTGGGAAGTCCGGCAGTATTGTAGCCAGACCCGCTCAGAGAGGCATTGTCGCTCTCTTGCTTCTGGGCGATCAGACGCTTGAGAACTTCGATCTTGTTTGCCGCAACGTCTGGAGTGTCAGAGAGCGCAGGGAGCATCGATTGGTAGCGCTTGATGTCTCCCTCAGCGAGCTTCCCGCCCTCAAGATAGGTGCCGATTTTCTGAGCGGCAACCTTGAGCTGTGCATTGAGCGTCTGGGCGTCTTTGTTATAGGGGTTAACACCCGCTAACCTCCCAGCCACAGGACCCAAAAGGTCTCCACTTTGAGAGATACTAGTCCCAACGTCTTCCAGGATCTTCATGGCCGTAGCGCCGCCGGTAGCGTTCACTACTTCGCCTGCTGGAATCGTCTTGTTGGTTGTCTCGGTCCTTTTCTCTGCTGCCTTGTTGCGCTTCTCAAGATCCGACTTGAACTTGGTTTGCTGAAGCTCAGATAGCTTTCCGTATTGACCCTCGAGCGCATCAAGAGACAGGTTCGGATCAACCTTCACACCGAGGATAGACTCGTATTGCTTCTGGGCATTGATCGTAATTGGGGATTTATTGTCTCGCCTTTGTGCAGTCATGGCGTCTGCTTGTTTAGCCTGCTCAAGCTCACGTTCCTTTTGTTGGATCGCGAGCGTATTGAGCTTATTCTGCTGCTCTTCCTGGCGCTGAAGGCTCTGAAGCTTTTCCCACTCCACGGGAATCTGGAAAAGTCCCTGAGCGACCTGGAGACCCTTTAGGATCTTGTCGAGCGTTCCTTCCTGGGGCTTTCGGCTAATCGGATTAATCGGCATTAGAAGCTCGCTTTCCCCTGCATCATATGAGTCGAGAAGGCCTTAAGCATCGGGGTCACCGCAGCGACGCGCTCAGGTCCGGGCGGCATCATCGCCGTCTGCATGATCCCGTCTTTCAAAGTCTGCACGGGGTTGTTCGAGCGGTTTTCAATCGCTCTCTTGATGGCACTTTGCGCCTCCTCAGCGCCCTTCACTGCTCCAGCTAGAGCACCAGCTCCAGACTCAGCACCGCCCCTTGCAGGCGAAACCACGTTTCCTGCGGTCCCGCCTATCGTGGATCCGGCCGCAATGAGCGGTAGTGCGGCTCCGCCTGTCGCAGCAGCAGCAATACCGCCGCCCACCGCACCAATAATGGAGCCTAATCCGCCTCCACCTGAACTAGCTTTTTTCTGAGGAATGGTGATTGGCATGACCTATACCCTCCGCCAAGGCTGGTTCGATCCAGCCGGCTTACCGTAACGTTTGCCGCCTATTTCCGTGTACTCCATCTGCGGTGCCGCCGCCGTGGCTGGCGATAGTCCTGGATCGGGTAGAACTCCGCCAATGGCGACGCCACCTCGCCCAGGAATCGCGCTCGTCGGAGCGGGCTGGCCAGGGATAGCGGCTGCGGACCCGCCTGCTCCTGCTCCGCCTGTGAAGCGCGAGAACATGTTGAGATAGTTTTGGAGCTGCTTAGCGAACGTCGCCTGATCCGATGCCTCAGCGTGAGCCAGCGCCGCATTAAACGCCTGAGTGAGCGACTCCTGTTGGAACTGCTTCCTAGCGAGATCCAGGCTATCGAGCTTAGTTCTCTCATCAAGAGTCTGGGCACGGTCCTTAAACTCGTTATCTACGTCGATGACCCCTTGCTGGAATGCCCTCTGAGCATCCGCCTCTTGCTGCTGGCCAATCTGCTGCGCCTCCTGGAAGGCAAGCTGTCCAGCGGCTGCGTTCTCGGCGTCTGTGATCCCCTGGTTGGCTTGTGTCAGCATCTTCGCTGCCTCGCCAGAATTGAGAGCGCCCATCGCAGCAAATCTGCGATTAAGTGCATTCTGTGTGGTCATCCGCTGAGCATTGGCCTGATTCTTTAGAATCTCACGCTGACTCTGAAACTCGGGCAGGGTCTTTGGTCCCTGAGAGAGAGTCGCCCGTGTCGTCATCAAGCGCCTCGCAATGGGGTTATCTTCCCCTGGGGAAGGTGTGCGTTTAACAGGCTCGAGATCGTAGGGGTTTTTGAAAGTAGCCATCAGCGGAATCCCTTAATATTGTAGGCTAGGTTCAAGCGGAACAGCTTGAACTTCTGATTGACCGTGTTTTGGTTTGAGAACTTCAGTTGGATGCGCTTTCCACGAGAGGTACCGAAGGAAAGGCGGAACTCTTTCTGAAGAGAGCCTCCGCCCCAGGGATCCATTCCCCAGCGCATCGTGCCCCACTGAGACCCGCCCGGGTTCAGAGAGACTTGCTTGGTATCGCCACCGCCAATGTCCGAATCCACGCGGTAGGTGATGTTCATGAAGTAGTTGCCGGAGTTCTCTAAAAGGAGATTGGCATAGCGCCAGTCCTTGTAGAAATTCGTGTCTCTCGGATCCCCGGTAAACTCTTTCGTCCAGATGTAAGAGTCAATCGCCGCGCCATCGTCGTTATAGGCAGCTTTCTCCATCTGATAGACGAATCCCGTCGCTTCGGAGGATTGGTAGTAGAGATTCCCGCCGTAAATCGCAAACTGAGCGGGCTTTGGACCGGTGTTAGGTACCCAGGCTTCGGTCTGCTTCTTGGTGAGATTGGAAATGGAGAAGTCGTAGGTGTAATAGCGGTTATTCGTCGTGTTCCCACTTCCGTAGGTGACCGCAATGTAGCCTCGGTTCTTGTAAACGATGGCCGAGATGTTTTTTAGGAAGCCTTCTTGAATCTGGAAGATCTCAGGCTCGATCCGATCAGACTTAAGCTCTGATCCAGCGTTAGAGACGGTGAGGAAAGTCACCGAGGGCTCGGTTGCTCCGCCTCGGATGGCCGCAAACCCCACGATCTTTCCGTTTTGAACGGCAGGGAAGAGAAGCCTGTCGTCGTAGGCCAAGACCCCGTAGGGCGACTTACAGCCATAAGGGATCTTCGTCACGATCCAGCGCCATTCCGAGGCGTCGGCCGTCGGCATGTAGCCCAAGGTGATCGAACTGTCGCAAAATACGACAAGCATGTTGTCGTAAACTGCGAATCCCTTGACCAGGTCGCTCGTGTTATCGCCGACGATCTTGAAGTTAGCGGCTGCGACCGTATAGGGCTCACCCACGTCAGTCCATTTGACGTAGTTCGGGTTATCGGCGTCGTTCATGAAAAGCCGATTTTGCCCAGGATGGTAAACAATGGCGTTGTACTTGGGCGGCACGCCCTGATCGGAGGGGGCATTGGCACCCAAAGAGCCGTCAGCCGTATTGTCGTCGTAGCTCGTAGTCGTATTGTCGTTGATCGTAGTGACGAGCTTGTAGGTGGTCCCGCCAGCTACCGTCCGGTAAAGGCGTCTTGAGCTGATCCCGTAGCTTGCAGCAAAGGTCGGGATACTCGAGACCCGAAGTGTTGCTCCGGCCGCAGTGAAGGTTGCCGTTGCCGGTCCGGGGTCACTCTCAACCAGGTTAGAGTTCACGGCGGTCACCTTGTAGGTGTACTCCCCCGTGAGAGCGCCGATGGCCTGGCTTGCAACCGTGCTCGTCGTAGTCGGAGGATAAACCCCGTGGCGCGTGAACTCTGCGCCATTCCATTTGTAGGGGATGGTTCCGCCGTTTCCTAAGAAAAGATAGTTCTCATCCTGAGCCGCGCCAAATCTCACGCCCGCTGTAAAGACGCTTTGAGCGCTAGAGATCGTCGTAAAGCTCGTGCCCGAAAGCTGCCAGATCGTTCCGCCCCAGGCACCGACCATCGTCTCAACGTTGTTTCTGCCCGTTCTCACATAGAGACCGTCGCCCACAAAGGAGCCCACAGACGCAGTGTTGAGCTTGGATGTCCCGCCCCGGGTCTCCACTGCTCCGTTTGAGAAGATGACGTTGGCGCAGTCAGGCGACTCATTCTCAGCGATAATCGATCGCTCGAACTTCGAGTTTAGCCCACCATCTAAGGTGATGCTTTCAGTCGCTGGGTAGATTCTGCGGTAAGGGCCTCCGCCGTTCATACCGCTCCTAAGACCGCCATGATTTGAGATTCCTCGGTCTTGACGATCGCAGGACCATCACCCCTCAAGCGCCGCCTCATCCAACGCTTGATCTGAATCTTGCTCATCTCCCAACGAGCCAAGTGGCGCTCGGCGGATGGATAGTCCTTGTCCTTTTCGTGCATGCACTTAAGAACGAAATCCACGAGCCGGGTATGCGTCCAGGTCGGAACGTCAAGTGTGGAGGTCGTCGCACTGATCTCTTGAGCCTCGACCGAGCCCCAAACCTTAAGAGCCTTCGCATCGTTCGGAGCCGGATACAGGATGAAGGTCTCGTTAAACTGGGCGTAATACTGAGGCTGGCCAGTGACTGTCAGCGCTTGATTGAGCTGGATCTGATCGCCTTGCCTCATGTCGATCGGCTTTAACTTGTTGCCGTCGTAGGTTACCCGGTGAACCGAAATGATGTTCGTTGGCCAAGCGTACTCTTGGGTGCCGTTTACGGTAGTCGTCGTAAAGACACGCTCAATGCACTCGGTCTCGGTCGCAAGCTCCTGGCAGGCGGAGTAGATCATGCGAAAGACTTCGGCCTGAGAAAAGAAAGTCTCTCCTACCGCGTTGTATCTTTCTCTGGCCATTTCTTCGACTTGTGCTGGCGTCATGCCTCTAGCTCCAATTGATGCTAGCCACACTTAAGCAGGTGTAGCTTTGGCTTGAGACCGATCCCTCTGCATAGGTCGGGATGAGTCTGCTTTCTCCATCGGTCGTAGGAGTCGAAAAGACGTAGTAGTAGCCACTTCCGTCTTGCAGGCTCTCTGAGCCCATATCGCCACTGAGGGTGAGGCTATCTGAGAGCTGCTTACTTGCGCTCTTAGCAACCGAGTCGCTCGGGATCACGGATTCACTAATCACCTTGATGAATGCGATCTGGAGGTCTTCGGTTCCCTCTCCCCATTTGGATGTCCCCCAAGTCATCGTATAGGGTGTGCCGGTGCCCCACTTCGTGCTGGGTGCAGGCCCAAGGCAGTTGATGGAGTTTGAAATGGTTTTAGAGAAATCCGCCAATCAGCCCTCCATAGCCGATGAGCTTTAGCTAATGGTCAAGTTCATGGTGACTGTCAGCGTGTCGTTAGCGCCCTTATTGATCACGCTCTCTGTGTCTCGGTTCAGCATGGTTCCTCCCGTTGAGCTCGAGAAGAGTCCATACTCGGTGATCGCCCCAGTCCCAGACCCGGTCGCAAATGTCGCCGTCACTTTATAGATCTGGTTAGAAACGTAGCTCACGGTGCCCGTGTGACGAGAGACCTCAGTCCCAAGGGCAGTATTGGCCGCAGCCTCAGCGGTCGCGTCAGTACCAATCGCCACATACTTCATCGTGAAGGTGCTTGCGGCGACGGCTGCCGAGTAAAGAAACGAGGCCAGAAACTCTTTGCCGTTTGTGCAAACGACATTTGTCCCGGCCCTCTTTTCCTTAAGCTTCCCATCTGGCCCGAAGAGTTCCATGGTCCATTGGCCAATCAGCCTGACGGCGCCATCGTCCTTGCTTTCGGGATAGACAGGTTTATAGCTCATGGCCCTTAAGCGCCCTTCCGCCTGGTTTTGATTTCAGCCTCAGCCGCCTCGTCCTTAAGAGCCTGAGACGCATGAGTCTTGCCGTGCTCCTCGAAGTCCTTCTCGTTGGCTGCCTGATAGCGGCAGACCATGCAGACCTGGGCATCAAGCTCGGTCTTCTCGGGCTTCGTCGAGGGTGGGGCATCCTTCGTCCGCTCAATGCGGATCATCTTAAAGCCCTCAGGCCGATGCTCCCCGTCTACGCCCAGGACGGGCGGCGAGAAGGAGCCAGCGAACATGACGGCATCATCCTGATCCATCCAAACGAAGGCTTTGGCGCCGATCTTGACCGTTTCGTCCCTGAACTTCTGCTGAAACGGGTGGACGTTGTCGTTCCAAACTTTAACCTGAGGCATCGTAGATTCTCCTTAATCCGAGCAAATGAGATAGAACGTAGCGCCGTTAGCAACGGCGGCGGTCGTTTCGACCTTGAGGAACCTGAGACCCGATGGAGCTTCCTGGAGTCCACCCGAGACCGCGCTTGCGATCTTCCAGATGTTGCTCTGTACGCTCGAGCTTGAAACCTGCGGCATATAAACCTGCCGATAGGTCCCGTCGAGCGCGTGGCTCGCCTGGAATCTCACCTCTGAGTTGGCTCCGGTCGGGTCAACGTAGATCTTCTTCCATGTGGGTGTCTGGCCAAGATCAAGCGCACTCGTCAGAGTGCCGCCTGATGCCATGGTGACAGCGAATTTGACGAGCGCCATCGCTTACCGCCCGAAAACGGTGACGTAGAGAATGTCGCCGTTAGCAGCTCCCGTGATTGCAACGTAGCCGTTAGAGGCGGTCGCAGCCGTGAGCTGATTCATCTTCACCTTGATTCCGGCCGTGGTGCAGCTCTGAGGTGCCCAGAGCAGGCTTTCGATCACGTCAAAGCCGGAATCGACAGCGTCGCTAGCCCCATCAGCGGTGATCCTGAGAAACCGCACAGGTTTGTTTCCGAAAACCGAAGGCCCCGCCACACTCGAAACAGTAAAGGCCATCCTTTGGCCCCCCTTTCAGAAGAGAATCCTTTTGTCAGCCACCTCGGGGTTCTCACACTGACCGCGCAGATTCTCGTATGCGTGGTACATGTTCAGAAAACCCTCGAGCTCCATTTGTCTGACGGCCATGATGTTGCCGTCCGGGTAAGCACCGAAGGTGCCCCCCTCTGTACAGTTGATGTAGATTCCTGGAATCTTGCAGGCGACCCAGTCAAACCAAGCTTTGAAGTTGGCGTAAGAGGGCCAGGTCAAGACCTTGTTGCCGTAAACGTCGATCGCCTTGAGCACCACTCCGAGCTGAGCGTCGTAGCGCGAGTCCCAGGCGTGGAACTTCTTGTCATAGCCAAAGGCGAAGTCAGCGCCCACGAAGGCAATGGGATTACACCCAAAGATGCCCTTTGCGATGTACAGGCAAGCCCCTAAGACGTTGCCGCCATTGCTCACCACTGTATTAAAATTCTCGATCTCTCTCAGGTCCTGCTCAAGCTTTGCATCAGGAAGGGGGCAAGAGAAGAAATAGACTTCACCCTGCCACTTCTCAAAGAGCTTCGGATCAGTGCCGATGAAGGCGAGTAGCTTCTTATCTTTGGTGCGCTCCCAGTACTCTTCAGGAGTGAGCTTGCCGCCTTCAGAGACCTCAGAAAGTACAATCTCTCCAGCGTCCAGCGTGACGTAATAATCGACGTGGACGCCAGCGTCTTCAAAGAAGTGGAAATTGTGCAAGCACGAGATGAGCGGGATGTTCCCGCGGTTCTTAAGCTTATGGCCATTCACCTTAAGCGAGGGGCCAGATCCTGCAATGACCGCAGGCATAAGAGCGTGCTTAGAGAAAAGCTTTCCAATGCCCTTCTCTTTAAAAGAGCCGAATCGTTTCTTGTTGGCTTGGGTGTTTGAGATCCAGATCTTTCGCCAAGCATCGATGGTTGTGTCGTCGTTGCTACACGCCTGCCTATAGAGCTGGCTCGGAGCTACCGGCGGATGCTCAATGTAATTCTGAAACTCAAGGATGATTTCTGCTTTTCTGCCCAAACAGTCCCTCTCTCTAGGGGCTAGATCAAGGCGGGGATGAGCGCCCATCCTTAGGCGCCCACCCCCAACTTTAATGACTAGAAGATTCGGAAGTAGGCGTGTCCGACTCCAGCGGAGCCGGTCGCCTCCATGCACTTGCCAACGACAGGCGCCGGAGCGTCAGTCGAGATCGACTTGACCGCCCACTTGCCGTCGCCGCCCAGGCAAAGCAGCTGACCAGCCGCAACGCCCGAGTTAGCCGGGGTTGCACACGGACCAAATCCGCGAACAAGCACCCAGCCGTAGGCGCCGGTGGTCAGGGTCGCATGCTTCACGACTCCGACCGGAACGTCCAACATCGTCGTGGACGAAACCGTCACCGAGTAGTTAGTCGTTGCCGAGCAGATCACGCCATGACCGACGCTCGCCTGTGAGTTACCGGCGTTGTAGACGTAGATGTATTTCTCGTCGCCTTCCTCGCGGACGGTTCCGAGATCTACACTCGGGGTCGCCGCGACCGCCGAGACGCTTTCCATGTTAACCAGAGAGCCGTAGTAAGCCATCTGTCATTCCTCCTTAGGCCGTGAGCGCCGTCGCGGCAGCGAACATGCGCAGGTTGGACGACCCGAAGGCGCCAGCCCAGTAGATTTTCGCGACCTTGACGTTCTGATTGATCGGCTTCACAAACGGCTCGAAACGGAAGTTTTCATCCGGATGGTAGTAGAGGAACTCGTAGTCCTCATTCTCAAAGATGAAGTGACTTGCCGGGCAGTGCGAATCCACAATGACCGGGATGCCGTTGAACATGAGCGAAGAGAAGCCACCCTTAGCCGTTTCGCTGTCCATAAACCTCTGCTGCGGCTGATAGAGCGCGTAGAGAGAGTTATAGAGAGTGCGGGTCGTGAAGGCGACACTCGGTCCATCGTTGCCGATGGTGGCCGAGTTATGGAGCGCCTGCAGAACGCCGAGGGTGAGGGTTGTGCTCGAGGTATCGAGCTGAGGCCTCCACCAGGAATAGGAAGACTGGCTGATGCCGCCAACCGTATTCGAGGCCGAGAGCCACAGGCGAAGACCACCGATGGCCTTCGAGTCAGAGCCCGCGTTGTAGAGCGCGGTGCCCATCGAGTCCTGGATGGTCTTCTCAGCGATCATCGTCTTCTGCTTGACGAAGTTAAGAACCTGGGCTTCGCCAGCGTTCTTCAGCTCGTCGATGCGCTGAATGGTGATGTTCGCGTAGATCTGTTTCCACTGATACTCAGCCGCCGTGATGACGTCGTTATCCGTGGTGTTCAGCGTCTCGTTGCCCGAGTACCAGCCAGAAGCCGTCACCTGAGCGTAGTTGAGGGGCTGCACGATCGAGGTGCCGCCATCAATCTTGGTGTAGTACTTCTTCTTGGCCCGCTGAAGCTTGGGGTTACTGTCGAAGATGTTGTCCACCATCTTCGGGATATATTTCTTCTGCGTGACCGCAGAAATCTGGTCCCATGAACCGACAGCCATGGTTTATTTCCTTCCTTGGGAAAAGATGACGCTCACCCCGCGTGGCCCAGCTCTTCTAGAGCCTCGCGATAGAGGTCATCGTAAGATTTGTTCTTGATGTCCTCTGCATGCGTGATCCCCTTTTTGGGTGCTTGGGTGGTCCCAAGTAGACCCAACTTCGTCTGCTTCTGTCGCTCCTTGACCACGTTTTCCTTGGCCCTCTGCTCAGCCAGTTTGACGAGCCGGTCATGGTTGAAGAGAAGGAAAGCATCCTGGAAGCTTTGAATCCCGCGTTGCTGCGCGAACTCAAGCACCTGAAGCTCCATCGTCTTGCCATCGGAGCCAACGGAGTTCCAATCTAGATCCTTGTAGGTTTCTCGGATGGATTGGATTTCTTCGTTGAGTCTCCGGTCCTCTTGCTCTCTCTGCTGAATGAGACGTTGGGTCTCGGAATCTTGTTTGAACTTGATGACGTCCTGGAGCTGCTGCTTAAGCGTCTGAAGCTCCTGGACCAGCGGATTGTTGGGATCCGCATTTTGCGACTGCGTCTGCTGGGCCATGCCCGCACGCACGCGCTCGAATTGCTGGTTGACGTGGTTCCACCAATCGGGGTTTTGCTCCACGTACTGCTCAAGCTCGCCGTAACGCTGTTTCAGAGTCTCTTGCTGCTTCTGAAACGCTTCCTGCTCGGCCTTAAAGGCGGCCATCTGCTGAGCGTAGCTATAGCCTTGCTGAGTCCACTGCTTCACCCTGGGGTCTGAGAGCGGGACCTTGATGGTCTTTCCGCCTACAGTGAACTCAAGTTCAGGCGCAGGGGGCGCGGCCGGAGTGCTAGCCGTAGTGGAAGCGGCCTGGCTTTGCGTGGTTGTGCCCTGAGTTGATTCCGACGCGTTGGGCGCGCCACCCTGCGTGGAGCCAGGGGGTGTCGCACCTGACTCCGTTTCTCCTAAAAGAGAATCTACATCGATCGCGTTAATGTCCGCGCCTGGAACCGGCTCTGCAAATGGACCCGGTGCCTGATCATTCTCAAACATCAGAATGGCCTCGCATTCGGATTAGCGCCTGCTTCCATGGGAGTCGCACCAGGATTCATGGGCGGCTCTGCCTTAGGCGGCCTAGCTCCCGGGGCCTGGGTGAGCGTTCCCTCAACGAAGCTCTCAAAGCTCGACATGATGGAAGCCAGCTGCTGAGAGTCTTCGGGCGCAACGGCCTTAGACTTGCTCATCATCTGCATGAGCTCAGTCATCCCCGAGTGGATGTCCTTGATCAGATCGGCGGCACTTGTGTTCTTAGTGGGCTGAGGGGCGCTGACTTCAGCCTCGGGCGCTGCCTCTTTGGGCGCGCTCTCTTTGGCGGCAGAAAATGGCACGATAACTCCCGGTGTTCGGGGTTCTGGTCGAGTGATCGTGCATGGAGTGGGTCGAGAGAAAGAACTCTGTGGGCTTGACAGGTATTATAGCACCTGTTCTCACGCCGTTGTCTAGCCTGTTCATGCCGCTGGAGGCGGAGCTTCAGGCGATGGGGCTGCGCCGCCCGCCATTTTGGCCATCATCGCCTCTTGCGCCTGCTGGGCTTTTCTTGCCTGCACACGCTCAAAGACTGCCTCCGCATTGGGATACTCAGCTTCCTTCAGGAGTTCAAGCTCATCGATCGCTCCTCGGTCAAAGAGCGCGATGGCCTTGTTGAGTCTCTGGGTCTTGGCAAACGGGAGTCCCGAGCCAGTAGACACCTTCACGTCAAACTCACCGTTGATGATGAATTCCTTGGTGTCCATGACGACGGGCTGGCCGGTCGTAGGATCCTGCCCGAGCGGAGTTACGACCGCCTTTCGCTGAACGCTCCCATCTGGCTGCTCCATCTTCTCGACGTGGAACTTGAAGTAGCGCTGAGCATTCGGGTTGTTAGACACCCGGACAATCCTGGGCGCATCGTAGAACTGGAAGGCTCGAGCAAGCCACAGCTTGCCAACACGCTTGAGATAGCTATCTAGGTTTCGGTTCTTAAATCGGATACGCGTCTGGGCTGCATCCTGAAGTGCGGTGATGGCAGAGGCAGCAGAGACGCCCTCGGGTTTCACCCCTTGGCTGACTTCCTGATTGCCCTGGACGCCATCAAACCAATCCCTCATCCGATCAATCAGTTGAAGGACAAAGGGCTGAAGCTGAACTCCCTCTTCGCGCCTGACCTTGTTGATATCGGAGGGCTCAACCACCATCCCAGGCGAGTTAAAGAGGTTATCCGTGTCTACGTCAGCGTCAGTCGATACGACCCAGATGGGGTTACCCATCATGGTCAAAACGTCGAGCGCAAAGCTTACGAGCTTATTGAAGATCTGCTGTGGGCTTTCGGTCTGCTCCACATCGCTGATGCCGTAGAACTCACGCGGCAGCACGTAGTTGACGACTCGGCCAAACGGGAACTCTTGGTCATCAAAAAGAGTCGCGTCCTCGAGCAGCACCCCGCCTGCGATGACAAGCTTTCTTCCTTTCGGGTACTTAAGCTTCTGCTCAAACAGGAACTCTTCGAGACCAGTCTCCGGGTTAACGCCCTTAGATTTCTTTTCCTCAACAATCTCTTCGGGCTTCATCCAGACTGTAATCTTAAGACACTTACCGCCCGTGGCCTGATCCGGCCTCTCGTCGCCTTCGATGAGGGTCTTATTATCGACTGGAGACTTGAATCGGAACTCATCCGTCTCGGTCTTTGAGTTCTTAATGAAGTCTTCAAGATCAGGCTTAATGAATTTGGCCTTATCTGGATACTCGACCTGAAGGGCCTCGACCTCAACGGGCTCGGCCTCAACGTGGAAGCGCGCTTTCTTGTCGATGTCCCGGGCTGATGGGTCAGGATAGAAATAGAACGGGTCCGTGCTTTCAAAGCAGATGGCCCCTTCGCCGTAGTTGGCCTTGGGGTCATAGCCGACGTAGCCTAGGCCAATCGAATAGAGATGGCTTTCGAGCAGATTCTCAATGATGACTTCGTCCCAGTTGTAGCGCTCCCAGTCGCTCTCAAGGACGTCGTTTAGGATCTCTGAGAGCTCGAGGTCGGATGGGTCTCTGGGGTTAAACTCAATCCTGGGCCGCGAATCGGTCATCATGCCGACAGAGCCTTCGATGCTCTGAAAGACCATGTTGATGACTTCGCTATGGCGGTAACTGGGCCTGGCGTCCTTCCACTGCTTGCCCCTAAACATCTTGTACCAGTGCAGCCACTTGCCGTCGTACTTCGCGCGGTGGCGCTTGGCTTTGTCTAGGAGCTTATGGC
>Ga0196963_10001413_pt1 | contig 16394 bp, 16 predicted proteins | sample S1_5metaG_FD_148600 | JGI IMG/M metagenome (GOLD analysis project Ga0196963, IMG submission 148600) | Soil microbial communities from Anza Borrego desert, Southern California, United States - S1_5 | ecosystem: Environmental > Terrestrial > Soil > Desert | place: USA: California | collected... | reverse complement strand
GACCTCATCTGACCGTCCGACGGCGTACGGTCTGGCCCATGCGGGCCGCGCTCGCCTACGTCGCCAGCACCGGGCGCCTCGCCGACGGCGGCGTCGAGGTCGAGGTCGAGATCGAGGACGGCCGCGCCGCCGACCTGCCCGGCTGGCGCGAGTGCGGCTTCGAGCTGGTCTCGCCCCGCCCGTCAGCGGTCACGGACTGGACCGACGACGACGAGATCGCCGCGGTGCACTACGCCGAGGCCGAAGCGCTCGCACGCGAGCTCACGGGCTGCGACGTCGCCCTCGTGTCGGATCACGTCAAGCGCGTCGCCTCCCTGGAGAAGCGCCCGCGCGAGCAGCACCCGGTGCGCCTCGTGCACTCGGACTTCGCCGCCGACTACGCAGACATCATCCGCTACGCCTACCGCGACGTCCGCGGTCGGGGTGCGGCGACGCTCGCCCGCACGGGTGTCACCGCCGACGACATCGAGACCGCCGGTCGGCTCGTCATTTTCCAGCTCTGGCGCAACCTGGGCGCGCCGAAGATGGACCTCCCCGTTGCGTGGTGTGACAACCGCACGATCACGCCCGACGAGGTCCGGCCGTTCCAGTACACCGGCTACGTCGCGGGCGGCAGGTCCTTCGACGCCCTCGGCGTCGTCGCCCCCGCCGATCCCGACAAGCACGGCTGGTACACGTTCCCCGAGATGACGGCCGACGAGGTCGTCGCGTTCCGGACCTACGACACCGAGCTGGTCGCGCGGAACGAGACGTGGTTCACCCCGCACTCGGCCTTCCGCGACCCCGAGGTCGAACCCGGGCGCCCGGCGCGCTTCAGCATCGAGCTCCGCGTGATGTGCTTGTGGGCGTGAACCGACTCCAGGACCGCGTCGCCGTCATCGTGGGGGCGGGGCAGACCGCCGGCGAGACGATCGGCAACGGCCGCGCCACTGCGGTCACCTTTGCCCGCGAGGGCGCCCGGCTCGTGCTCGTCGACCGCGACGCGGCCAGCCTCGAGGAGACCGCGACGATGGCCCGCGCCGAGGGCGCCGACGTCGAGACCGTCGTCGCCGACGTCGCTGCCGACGACGGGCCCGAGCGCCTGGTCCAGGCCGCGGTCGACCGCTTCGGCCGCATCGACGTGCTCCACAACAACGTGGGCATCGGCGCGGGCGACGCGACACCGCATCACCTGAGCGACGACGCCTACGACCGGATCATGGACGTCAACCTGCGTGCCATGTGGCGGACGTGCCGCGCCGCGGTGCCCGCGCTGCGGGCGGACGGCGGTGGGGCGATCGTCAACGTGTCGTCGCTCGCGTCGATCGCCGCCGCGAGCAACCTGACGGCCTACAAGATCTCGAAGGCGGGCGTGAACGCGCTCACGCAGAACCTCGCCCTCTCGAACGCCAAGTACAACGTGCGGGCCAACGCCATCCTCCCCGGCTTCATCGACACCCCGATGGCCAACGACGCCGTCGCCCGCGCCCGCGGCGTCGAGCGCGCCGTCGTGGCCGACGCGCGCGCCTCGCTCGTGCCGCTCGGCCGTCAGGGCACGGGCTGGGACGTCGCCAACGCCGCCCTGTTCCTGGCGTGCGACGAGTCGGCGTTCATCACCGGCCACCTGCTGCTCGTCGACGGCGGCCAGGGAGCGCGCATCGGATGACCGCCTCGCGCTGGCGTCCGCTCCTCGTCGCCGCCGGCGTGCTGTCGGTGATCGGCGGCGGCACGCACCCGTCGGCACCCACCGACCTGTCGTTCAACGACAACCTGGCCGTGATGATGGAGCAGGGCGCGTGGGTGCCGAGCCACCTGCTCCTGGCCGCCGGCTACGCGCTGCTGTTCGCCGGACTGTTCGTCGTCCGGCGGGAGGGCGCGTGGCCGATCGGCAGCCGGCTGCTGACGTTCGCCGTCGCCGTGGCCGCGCTGAACCTCGTCGAGATGCTCGTGCACACGGCGGCGTTCGTCGACCGCCAGGAGCTGGCCGCCGACGAGAGCGCGCCGGTCGCCTTCACCCACCTCGGTCTGGCGGCCGTCGCCTACCCCCTGCTCGGGATCGCGGTCGTGCTCCTCGCGCTGCAGCTGGCGCGGGTGACGTGGTTGCGGGCCCTCGCCGTCGTCGGCGTCATCGGCGGTGCAGCCAACGCGCTGGCGATGATCCTGGCCATCACGACCGGCGGCAACGACTTCGACTTCTTCTTCCCGATCGGCGCCATCGCCACCGCCGTCTGGCTCGTCGGTGTCAGCGCGGTCGGCGTCGACCGATCGTCCGCCGTGCCGGCGACCTGACCGCCCGATGCTGGGCGTCACCGACGACACCGTCCGCGTCTTCCTCCACGTCGTCGCCGCCACGGTGTGGGTCGGCGGTCAGCTCACGCTCGCCGGGCTCGTGCCCGGCCTGCGCGCCCTCGGCCCCGACGCGCCCCGGACCGCGGCCCGCCGGTTCAACCGAATCGCATGGCCGGCCTACGGCGTGCTCGTCGCCACCGGTCTCTGGAGCATCGCCGCGCTCGATCCCGACTGGGACAGCGACTACGGCGGCACGCTCGTCGTGAAGGTGATCGTGGTCGTCGCCTCCGGGCTCAGTGCGCTGCTGCACGCGCGCTCGACCAGCCGTCGCGGTCTCGCCGTGTTCGGCGCCCTCTCCGGCGTGACCGCCCTCGCCGCCGTGTTCCTCGGCGTGCAGCTCGGCTGATGAGCTCCTTCGTCGAGCGCATCACCGAGCTGGAGGACCGCCTCTTCGACCGCCTGCGCTCACCCGCGACGCTCGACGCCGCGTCCGACGATCCGACCGGCGACCTCGACTCGTTCCGGGGTCGGCGCTACTGCCTGCTCGTCACCTACCGGCGCAACGGCACGCCCGTCCCGAGCCCGGTCTGGTTCGCGCTGGACCGCGAGCACGGTCGGCTCTACGTGCACACCGGCGGCTGGAAGGTGAAGCGCATCGCCAAGGACCCGCACGTGCGGGTCGCGCCGTGCACCTTCCGCGGCCGGCCGCTCGGACCGCCGCTGGACGCCATCGCTCGCCTCCTGCCTCCGACCGAGCGGGCGCACGGCGAGGCTGTGCTCGCCACGAGCCACACGCTCGTGCAGCGCCTCTACTACGCGACGCTCGGGCGCAGCCAGCACGCGCTCGCCGAGATCGTCGAGATCATGCCGACGGCGACGTCCACGGGCTGAGCCGCCGGCCGACCGAGCGACGGAGGGCGAAAACGTCGACGCCCGGCAGCTCGCGCTCGACGATGGTGAGCGTCTCGTCGACGAGACGCTCGAGCTCGAGCGCGGCGTCGGGCATCGGCGAGCGCAGCGCGTCGTCGATGCGGCGAGCGAGCGCGGACGGCGCCGAGGAGAGCGACGCGACGAGGTCGGCCGTGTGCTTGAGCTGGAACGGCGAGAACCACACCCGGTTCACGCCCGCGAGCATCGCGAGCACCCTGGTGAGTCCGGCGGCGAGCTCGGTGCGCTGCCACAGCTCGGCGTCACGGGCGGCCAGCGCGTCCTGCATCGCCCACAGCGGGAAGACACCGAGGTTGGCGGCGACCATCGCCGCCCGGAGCGCCTCTGGATACGGGGCGGCGGCGCGCAGGCGCGGCAGCAGTCCGATGCCGTCGGCGATGACAACGCCTCGGTGGAGCCCGTCGAGCGCCTTCTGGACCGGCGAGGTGGTGTCGAGCTCCTCGAGCACGGTCGCCGCCGTCGCCCGCCATGCCGCGACCGTCTGGTGCACGACCTGGCAGGCGACGCCGTCGACGCGAAGCTGCTCGAGGTAGCTGTCGCCACCGACGTCACCGCCGAGGACGCGCACCTCGGTCGCGGCGAGCGTGGCCCGGCCGGCGTCGAGCGCCGCGGCGCCGGGCCACGCACCGTCGTAGAAGAGGATGAGATCGACGTCCGACCACTCGTCGGGCACGCCGTCGGCGTTCGAACCGACGAGCAGGGAGGCGTCAGCAGGGAACGCCGCCGCGACGCGCGCCGCGAGCGCTCGGAGGACGTCGGCAGCGGCCAGCGTCCGTGCCCGTCAGCCCAGCACGGAGCCGAAGAGGGCGAACGCCTTCGCGTAGGACTCCTTCGCCGCGGCCTCGTGGTACGACGGGCCGGGGACGCCGAAGCCGTGATCGGCACCCTCGTGCACGACGGCCTCGCTGCCCGGCTTCGCGTTCACGGCGTCGATGAAGGGCACGTTGGCCTCGGGCGACTGCATCTTGTCGGCGCTGCCGAACGCGATGTACATCGAGCCCTCGATGCCCGGCACCAGGAGGTGCGGCGAGTCCGGCCCCTCGGTCGTGCAGAACGACGGGTGCAGGCCGACGCCGGCGGCGAGCTGCGGGTGCCGCGCCATCATGACCACGACCGACCGGGCGCCGATGCAGTACCCGATGCAGCCCATGGCGCCGTCCCGAGCCGCCGGATCACCGGCGAGATGGCCGAACACGGCCTGCAGGTCGGTGTCGACCATGTCCTCGGTCGTGCCCATCAGCACACCCCAGAAGCGCTGCATCGCGTCCTGGTCGCTCCGCATCTCGGGTGTCATCCCGTACCACGGCCCCTCGCGGTGGTACCGGTCGTGGCTCACGACGTAGTAGCCCTGATCCGCCAGCAGCTGCATCGCCTGCTTCGAGCCGTCGTCGAGGCCGGGACCGTGGTGGAAGAACACGATCACCGGGAACGGGCCGTCCCCATCGGGGCGCACCACGTGGATGCCCATGTCGCCGTCGGGGGTCGCGATCGTCAGCGTCTCGTTCACGTCGACGGACCGTATCCGCGGCGGGCGCGTACGGTTCGGCGATGGACGAGCACCGGGGGCCACGCGAGGTCGTCGCTCGCATCGAACGCACCTTCGGTCGCGACCTCGACGCCTGGCTCGAGTGCTTCGACGAGCCGATGGTCGTCGTCGGGCCCGACCGCACCATGTCCTTCGAGACGCGGGCCGCCGCCCGACCGTTCTTCGAGCGGACCTACGACGCCCTTCGTGCCGCCGGCTTCGATGCGACGACGGCCGACGACGTCTCGGTCCGGACGATCGACGACGGCGTCGCGCTCGTCGACGCCCGCTTCACCCGGCGCAGGGCGGACGGCTCGGAGATGGAGCGGCTCGGCGCGCTCTACGTGTGCCGCCGGCGCGCGGGAACGCCCGACGAGTGGGGCGTCGCCGTGCTCGTGCGCCATCCGCACGAGATCGAGGCGATCGGGCGCTGATCAATGCTCGTGGGCCGTGACGACCTGATCGCCGACCTGGTCGCCGCCGCCCGCGACGCCGCGTCCGGGCGTGGGTCGATCGTCCTCCTGACCGGCGAGGCCGGCATCGGCAAGACGAGCGTGGCCCGCGCCGTCGCCCATGCGGTGCGTGACGACATCGCAGTGACCTGGGGTGCGGGCCTCGCCGACGGGACCGCGCCGCCGTACTGGTCGTGGGAGGCGCTGCTGGCGCTCGGACCGTCGGACTCGGCGCCGGGGATGGACGACGCACCCGGCGCGCCGCGGCTCGGTCAGCTCACGGCCCTGCGCGACGAGGTGCGGCGAGCGGCCACCGAGCAGCCCCGGGTCCACGTCGTCGAGGACCTGCAGTGGGCCGATGTCGCCTCGGTGCTGCTGCTCGCCCACCTGGGCATCTCCATCGCCGACGTTCCCCTCCTCGTCGTCGCGACCCTGCGCACCGACGAGCCGCGCTCGGCCGCGCTCGGCGAGGCGATCGAAGCGGTGCGCCGCGCCGCGCGCGCCGTGCACGACCTGCCCGCCCTGACCGTTGCCGACGTCGCGACACTGGTGCGCGGGACGGGCGGCGACGTCGACGACGACCGGGTCGTCGCCGTGCATGCGCGCACCGGGGGGAACCCGCTCTTCGTCAGCGAGCTGCTCCGGGCGTCGACGGCGGACGACATCCCGACGCGGGTGGCCGACGTCGTGGTCCGTCGCCTCGCCCGCCTGCCCGCCGCCGTCGCCGACGTGCTCGCGACAGCCTCGGTGATCGGACCGGCCGGGGACACGGCAACCCTCGCCGACGCCCACGGTGTCGCGGTCGGCGCCGCCGTCGACCTGCTCGAGCAGGCGCGAGCGACGCACTTCCTCGATGCCGCGCCGGCGGGTCGTTGGCAGTTCCGTCACCAGCTCGTGCGCGACGCCATCTACGCGACGGTGGGCGCCGGCGACCGTGCCCGCCGCCACGCGCAGGTGCTCGATGCGCTGAGCCGCGACGCGTCGGTGTCCCCGACGACGACGGCCCGCCACGCGCTCGCCGCGCTCCCGCTCTTCGACGCCGACCGCGCCGTGGCGTTGGCGGCTCGAGCCGGCGAGCTCTCGTACGCGCAGCACGCGTACGAGGAGGCCATCGAGTGGTTCGCGGTGGCGCTCGACGCCGCCCCGCCCACGACGTCGTCGCGCTGGCGGGCCGAGCTCCTGCTCCTGTCGGGTGAGGCCCAGCGGCACGTCGGCGACATCGCGTCGGCGCGTCAGTCGTTCCTGCGCGCCGGGGAGCTGACCGATGACGCCGACCTGCTCGCGCGCGCCGCCCTCGGCTACGCCAGCCCCGGAGCCGACCTCGGCATCGCGTACCGCACCGAGGACGCGGACACCGGCGCGCTGCTCGACCGCGCCATCACCGCGCACGCCGGCACCGACTCGGCCACCCTCGTGCAGCTCGAGGCCCGGCTGGCGGCAGAGCTCTACTTCTCCGACGAGCCCGGTCGGGCTCGCGAGCTCGCGGACGCCGCGCTGGCTCGCGCCCGGCGACTCGGCGACCCGCGGGCGCTCGGCATCGCGACCGCCGTGGTCCACGACGCGTTCGTCGTCGGCCAGGCCGATCTCGCGGTGCAGCTGGAGGAGTCGGCTCGCCTCCTGGCGTGGGCGAACGCCAGCGGGTCGGTGCCGGCGCGGCTCACGGCTCACCGCGCGCGTGTGCTCGACCTGCTCGCCGCCGGCGACATCGCCGGTGTCGACAGCGAGGTCCTCGCGTTCCGTCGACTCGCCGGGCCGCTGCGCGCACCGGGCTACACGTGGTGGTTGGAGCTGTGGTCGGCGATGCGGGCGCTGCTCGACGGACGGCACGACGTCGCCGAGGAGCGGGCGCTGGCGGCGTTCCGCACCGGCGAGTCGCCGTTCCCGGCGCTCTCGTTCATGAACCTGTCGTTCCTCCTCTTCTTCCTCCGTCGCGAGCAAGGTCGGCTGGCGGAGATGGAGGACGCGGTACGCGACTACGCGGCGTCGCACGCCGACGTGCCCGCGCTCCGCGTCGCCCACGCGTTCCTCCTCGCCGAGCTCGGCCGGATGGACGAGGCGCGCAGCGCGGTGGCGACGTTCGACGACGCCGCGCTCGACCGCCTGCGCGACCGCAACTGGCCGGCGTCGTGGTTCCAGCTGGCGCGCGCCGCGTTCCTCGTCGGTGACCGCGCCGTCGCGACCGCCCTCCTCGCGCCCAGCCGCCGACCGTCGGAGCGATGCGTGCAGATCTCGCTGGCCACCGTCTGCCTCGGAGCAACCGACCTGGCGGCGGGGTGGCTGCACCACACCCTGGGCGACCTGGACGCCGCCGACGCCGCGTACCGGTCGGCCGCCGAGCTCAACGCCCGCATCGGCGCCCGCAGCTGGCTCGCGCAGGCACGGGCGGACCATGCCCGACTCCTCGCCGAGCGGGGCCGACCCGGCGACGCCGAGGAGGCAGCCCGGCTGCTCGACCTCGCCGCCGCCGCGGCAGCGGAGATCGGCCTCGCCACCGTCCCCGCCGCGACCGAACGTGCCGGCACGTCCACGGCGACCGCGACGGCGACGTTCCGCCGCGGCCCGACGACCTGGGAGGTCGCCTTCGCCGGCCGGACCGCGCAGGTCGCGCACGCGAAGGGCATGGCCGATCTCGCGTTCCTCCTGTGTCGGCCCGGCGAAGCCGTCTCGGTGCTCGAGCTCGCCGGCGAGGCCGAGGTGACCCGCGGCGCGGCGGCGCTCGACGAACGGGCCCGGCGCGAGATCCGGGAGCGGCTGCACGCCCTCGACCGCGACGAGGCCGACGCCGAGGCCGCCGGCGACGGTGCCCGCGCCGCGCTGGCCCGCGAGCAGCGCCAGCAGCTGGCCGAGGCCGTGGCGCGCGACTTCGGCCTGCGGGGTCGCAGCCGCCGGGTCGACGACCCGGTCGAGCGGGCGCGCAAGACGGTGTCGACGCGCATCCGGCGCACGATCGCCACCGTCGGGCGCGCCCACCCCGAGCTCGGGCGCCATCTCGAGCGGTCGGTCGACACCGGGACGTGGTGCGCCTACCGCCCCGCCGAGCCCGTCGCCTGGCAGACCTGATCACCGGTCGCGTCGCGACATCGCCTGTCGCGCCATCTCTCCTGACGGCGCGCCCACCCCGGGCCCGCCGAGCCGTGGAGGTGGTTCCGTGTCGATCGACGAGGCTCGTCTCGATCAGTTCATCCAGCAGTTCGCCGGCGACTTCGGCGCCGCACTGCACGCGACGACGGTGGTGATCGGCGACAAGCTCGGTCTCTACCGGGCGCTCGCCGACCTCGGCCCGTGCGACGCCGCCGCCCTCGCCGGGGCCACGAGCTGCGACACGCGCCTGGTGCAGGAGTGGCTGGACGCCCAGTACGTCTCCGGGTACTGCCACCACAGCGCGCAGACCGGCACCTACTGGCTGAGCCCCGAGCAGGCCGCGGTCCTCGCCGATCCGTCGAGCCCGGCGTTCCTCGTGGGCAGCATGACGCTGGCGGCGTCGACGGCGAAGGACGAGGAGAAGGTCCGCGAGGCGTTCACCACCGGTCGCGGCCTCGGCTGGCACGAGCACCACCACGACCTCTTCCACGGCACCGAGCGGCTGTTCCGGCCCGGCTACGTCGCCAACCTGCTGCCGCAATGGATCCCGGCCCTCGACGACGTCGACGCGACGCTCCGACGCGGCGGCAGCGTCGCCGACCTCGGCTGCGGGCACGGCGCGTCGACGATCCTGCTGGCGCAGGCGTACCCGGACTCGACGATCAGCGGCTTCGACTACCACCAGGCGTCGATCGACGTCGCCCGCAAGCGCGCCGCCGAGGCCGGCGTCGCCGACCGCGTCCGCTTCGAGGTCGCCAGCGCCCAGGACTTCCCCGGCACCGGCTACGACCTCGTGTGCATCTTCGACGCCCTGCACGACATGGGCGATCCACCCGGCGCCGCCCGCCACATCCGCGAGGCGATCGCCTCCGACGGCACGTGGATGCTCGTCGAGCCGATGGCGGGCGAGTCGCTCGAGGACAACGTCAACCCCGTCGGCCGCATCTTCTACGCCGCGTCCACGACGATCTGCACGCCCGGCGCCCAGGCCCAGGCCGGCGGCCACGCACTCGGCAACCAGGTGCCGGAGGCGGCGTGGGCCGCCGTGGCCGCCGAGGCCGGCTTCAGCCGGTTCCGCCGCGCCACCGAGACGCCCTTCAACCGCGTCTTCGAAGTCCGCCCCTAGTCCGCGACAACCCGAGCACAGACAGGAGACAGCAATGACCGCAATCGAGATCAACGACTTCTCGACCCCCGACGACGTGCGCAAGCCCGACCCGACCGTCACCGTCGAGGTCGTGAAGCTGGCCGGCGGCGAGGTCGGCCGCTACACGTTCCAGCCCGGCTGGCGGTGGTCGCAGCACGTGAAGCCCGTCGTCGGAACGGACTCGTGCCAGACCGAGCACATCGGCTACGTCGTGTCCGGCACGCTCGGCGTGTCGAGCGACGACGGCGCCACCGGCGAGGTCACGCCCGGCTGCGTGTACCGGATCGCCCCCGGCCACGACGGCTGGGTCGTGGGCGACGAGGCGGTGGTCGTCGTGGAGTTCCAGGGCGCGTCCACCTACGCCAAGCACTGACGCCCGCTGGGCCGCGCGGTGGTATCAGATCTGATACCACCGCGCTACAGTGGCGGCATGGATGCGGCACGGACCCTCCGGCGAGCCCGGCTCGGCGCCGGGCTCTCGCTGCGCGACCTCGCGCGGCGGGCCGGCACCTCGCATGCGACGCTCGCCGCCTACGAGGCCGGCCGGGCTGTGCCCCGGGTCGACACCCTCGACCGGATCCTGCGGGCCGCCGGCTTCGCGACCGACATCGAGGTCGCCAGACGCGCCGATGCCACCGACGCCGAGCGGCAGGCCAAGGGCGACGAGCTGCGTCAGGCGCTCGAGCTGGCGGCGATGTTCCCGGCGCGGCACGCCGCCCGGCTGCGGTTCCCGCGGTTCCCCGCCCGACCGGCATGACCGCGGCGCCGGGCATCCCCGAGAAGATGCTCGCCGTCCACGAGCACCTCACCGCTGCCGCCATCGAGCACGCCTTCGGCGGCGCGCTCGCGCTGGCGTGGTGCACGCAGCAGGCCCGGGGCACGATCGACCTCGATGTGAACGTCTTCGTCGGCCCGGATCGCACCGACGACACGCTCGCCGCCCTCCCGCGTGGAGTCGTCGCCCGCCCCGCCGACCGCGCCCTGCTGGCACGCGACGGCCAGGCCCGGCTGTGGTGGGACACGACGCCGGTCGACGTGTTCCTCAACACGACCGCGTTCCACGAGGCCGCTGCGTCCCGCGTGCGGTGGGAGCCGTTCGCCGGCGTCGACCTGCCGTTCCTCGCCTGCGAGGACCTCGCGGTGTTCAAGGCGTTCTTCAACCGCACCAAGGACTGGGCCGACCTCGAGGCCATGCACGAGGCGGGCACGCTCGACGTCCCCGCGGTCATCGGTGTGCTCGCCGCCCACCTCGGCGGGGACGACCACCGCATCGCCCGCCTGCTCGCGCTCTGAGCGCACGGAGTGTCGAACGCAGTGGCCGCGCGTGCGAACGCTCCGCTGACGGCGCGTCTGGACCGCTCGATCGTGAACCGCGTCCGCCGGGTGCTCCGGCGCCCGACGCTGAACCGCCTCCAGGCGATGGGCGTGGTGACGGTGGGCCGCTACACCTACGGCGTCCCGACGGTGCGGGCGTGGACGAGCCTCGACGGCAAGACGATCCACGGCGGCCGCGTCGACATCGGGAGCTTCACGTCGATCGGTCCCGACGTCGAGATCTTCACCGGCGGCGACCATCGCATCGAGCTCGTGACGTCCTCGCCCCTGCGTCTCGTCATGGGCCTCCCGGGTGAGCCGGAGACGCCGGCGGCTCGCGGCGACGTGCACATCGGCAGCGACGTCTGGATCGGCGCCGGCGCGCTGGTCCTCGCCGGCGTGACCATCGGCGACGGCGCTGTCGTCGGCGCCCGCGCCGTCGTCAGCCGCGACGTGCGCCCGTACGAGATCGTCACCGGGAACCCGGCGACGCCGGTCCGCCGGCGCTTCCCCGACGACCAGATCGACGCCCTGCTCCGGCTCCGCTGGTGGGACTGGCCCGACGATGTCATTCGCGTCGCGCGTCGACGAGCTCCTGAGCGACGACGTCGCCGGCCTCATCGCTCGCTACGGATGAGACGCCTCGGTCAGTGCAGCACGAAGAACGAGCGGCGCAGCGGATCGTGGTCCCACGCGTTGTGCGCGTGGCGGTCCGAGGCGCCGAAGAGGTCGGCAACCGGTCCGCCGGCGTGCGCCTCGGCGTGGCCGCAGGGGAGCGGGTCGTCGTCGGCTTCGAGGTAGCAGAAGTGATCCCGCGCCTGGCGCGTGATGAAGTCCATCCGCGCCACCGAGCCGTCCTCGGTGACGTGCAGGAACGAGTTGTCGTGCGAGTGGAAGACGTCCTGGTGGTAGCCGGTCGTCGCCAGCGCGTACGGACCTGAGGACCACGGCACCTCGGTGCGGACGGCGAGCGACAGCGCCGGTCGCTCGAACGTGGTGCCGGGGACGTGCTCGGCGGGCAGGCCGCGCGACGCGAGCAGGTCGGCGAACGCGGCGCTGTCGGTGTGGATCCAGAGCACGTAGAAGTCCGAGCTCGCCGGCCCCTCGGGCGTGCCCTCCGGCGGGTAGACGAGGACCGACAGCACCGTGAAGGTGCCGGGTGCGGGCTCGGTATCGGGGACCTCGATGCGCTCGCACCCGTAGGCCGCGGCCGCGATCGTGGCGCTGTCCCCGGTGCCTCCCGGGTGCGGCCGCAACGTGTAGCCCGCGGGCACGAGCGGCCGCAGCCGCGCCGCCGAGTCGCGGAAGTAGTACAGCGTGAACGTGCAGCCGTCGGCGCCGATGATGTCGGGCTCGTCGGCCGGCGGCGGCGGGGGATCGGGGATCGGCCCGGGTGCGAGGGTCGCGGTGCCGACGTACGACGCGGCCACCGCAGCGAAGAACTCGACCTCCACGACGTAGTAGCCGGCCTCGACCGCGATCGTGCACGCCTCGCTCGGGGCGAGGCTCGCGCACTCGGTCGTGAGCGGCGCACCGATCGGGTCGCCGGTCGCGTTGCTCTCGAACACGTAGGCATCGAGGTCCTGGACCGACGCGCACGGCGCGCCGCCGCACACCAGGCCCGTCGGCTCCTCGACGGTCGCGCTGCCGGTGCTCTCGACCGTGACCGTGAGCTCGCCGGGGGTGGCGACGTCGAACAGGGCGTAATCGCACGTGAGCGCCGGCGCCTCAGTGCAGCGGAACCCGGGCTCCATGAGGAAGCCGGAGGGGTCGGGCACGCCGGTCCCCGAGCCCGACCACGTGAAGGTCGGGTCCTCGGCGTCGAGGGTCGCGGCGTGGTCCGGCGCGCCGGAGGCCACCGCCGTCGGCACGAGCAGCAACGCCAGGGTCAGGAGCACGAGCCGCGGCTTCACGGGAATGCAACGGACCTTCTTCCCTGGACTCGCGGGTTCCTGCGGGCGACATCGCCGGGGAGCCTCCGGGCGTCGGTGCCGGGCGATGGGGTTCTCGGCGTGTTCGTTGCGGTCCCGTGACGAACAGGTGCCACACGCGCAACAAACCGGAGAAATCGGAAGAAAGGTCTATACGGAACGATTCGGAAGGCTTACGGTCGGTGCGCTCGGCCGCGGGGAGGCGGTCAGCCAGCGAGTCGGGGAGGGCTGCGTTGGTCGGGTTCACCGCGGTGGCGGGACGCCGGTGAAGCACCACATCGTGCTCACGCTGCGGGAGGCGCTCACGGACGGCCTCCGGATCCCCGACTGGCAGACGTTCGTGCGCGACAAGTCCGTCGTACGCGAGCACCTCGTGCCAGCAGTCGATGCCGTCCTGCACGGCGCGGTGCCCGATCTCCGGTTCTGGGTCACGCGCGAGTACCGACCGGCGACCCCGGATCGGTGGTCGCCGGACGAGATCGCGCAGCACCTCGATCGCACCTACCGGCTGATCCTTCAGCACGAGCACCGGCTCCCCGACGACCTCATCGATCGCATCCGGCTCGTGCCAGTCGTCGAGCGAGCCCGCGAGCTCGACGTCGGTGACGCTCCGCTGCCCGTGCCGGCGCTGTCGTCGGCGGCGTCCCTGAGCGCACGCCCGGGCGACCTCATCCACCTGCCGTACGCGAAGGCGCTCACGCGCGGCAACCCGGACGTCACGATCGCGGTCCTCGACACCGGTGCCGACCTCGATCATCCCGAGCTGCGGGGCCGCATCGCGGCACGAGCGGACTTCGTGGACCTCGATGGCCTCGACGTCACCGACTTCATCGGTGACCTCGCCGACTACGACGATGTGCCCGAGGACGAGGTGGGCCACGGCACGCACGTCGCCGGCATCGTCGCCGCGCGCGGTGAGCGAATGGACGAAGGCGTCGCGCCGGACTGCCGCCTGATGGCGATCCGGGTCCTGGCGACGATGCGCAAGGACGGGCGCCTGTGCGGCGCGGGCATCGTCGACAACATCAACCCGGCGATCAAGTACGCGGTGGACCACGGAGCCGACATCATCAACATGAGCCTCGGCATCCGCCACGTCGGAGGCGGGCTGCCGCACGAGGACGTCATCCGCTACGCCGTCGGCAAGGGCGTCACGGTCGTGGCCGCCAGCGGGAACGACGGGACCGCCGCTCGCTACTACCCAGGTGCCCTGCCGGGCGTCATCGCGGTCGGCGCCGCTGGCCCCGACGGCGAGGTGGCGCCGTTCACCTCCTACGGAGCGAACATCACCGTCGTCGCGCCCGGCGTGAACATCCACAGCGCCTTCGCCCGCGACACCTACGCGGTCGCGTCGGGCACGTCGCAGGCGTCGCCGTTCGTCGCCGGCGCGGTCGCGCTCATGAAGTCCTACGCCTGGGGCATGGGCTCCAAGCTCAAGCACAACGACGTCGTCGAGATCCTTCGACGGACGTCGGACAAGGTCGACTCCCGGCTTCGCGACGAGCGTGCCGGCTACGGCCTGCTCAACCTCGCCGACGCCTTCAAGCAGCTCACCCACTCACTCAGCTGACCGACAGAGGGGACTCGAGAGATGTCACCGATGGGAACCCGTAGCGGAGGAACCGTGCCCTTCAGGATCCACCGACCGCTCACGACGACGGCGGGCGTCGTCGACGACGTCGACGAGACCGTCGCCGACCACCTTGTCGAGCTCGACCGGCTCCTCGGCAAGCGGGTGTTCGACCTCCGCGAGCCCGAGCTCATCGAGACCGAGCGAGGACCGGCGGTCGACGATCCGGTTGCCGACGCCGTCCGCGAGGCGCTCACCCGACCGCTGACGCCGAAGCGGACGACCAAGACGCGCCGGTGGGCCGAGGACAGCCTCGCCGACGTCTTCAACCGGCGGCAGGAGGGTGACACCGAACGCTCGCTGGCGGAGCTCATCGACCTCACGCCCGAGCTCTCGGAGCTCAAGTACGAGCTGGCAGAGAGCATTGACGAGGACGCACACGGTCTCGACTTCAACGCTCGAGCCATCCTCTCGCCGGCCTACCCGGCGCTCACCGACTACCTGCTTGCGATCGCGTTCCACGTCATGGGGCTGCGAGAGGTCAACGGGATCCGCAACTTCATCCTGAAGAACCGGAACGGCGTTCGTTCCCTCGCTGACTACGCCGCCGTGAGCGCAGCGCGCTCGATCATCGAGCGCGAGCAGCTCAACGTCTCCGGCTTCAACGACGACGACGGTGACATCGTCGCGGGCATCAGGCGGGCGAAGCTCACGCTGTCCACGGCGACGTTCGAGGACGACCTGCGCGTCGTCATCGACGACCAGATCTTCAACCGCCGCGAGCTCCAGCTGATCGAGGATGCCGAGAAGGTCATCGGTGACATCCCCGACGCGCTCAAGCCGCAGCTCGTCAAGTACATCCGCAGCTCACCGGTCGCGATCGAGAAGTCGAACGTCGGCTTCTTCCTGCCGCTCTTCATCTCGCAGATCACGGGTGGCGTCGACGTCGGCGAGCAGGACGACGTCGCGCTGGCCCAGTCGGACAGGGACTTCGAGGTGGAGTTCTTCACCGACGACCGCTCGCAGATCCAGGTCAGCCGCTCGGCGGTCAAGTGCGCCGCGCAGCTCTACTACACGATGGTGCTCGGTGACGAGCTCGGCGTCTTCGACGTCGTCAACTTCTTCACCCACAAGTACCTGCTGCGCGAGGGCTTCGAGATCGAGGACGCCCGTCTGCGGAACGATCTCCAGCAGTACGTCTTCTCGAACAAGTTCACCGTCGTCGATCCGCGCACGAACCTCAAGCAGGTCGTCGAGCGCACCCGTCCGGCCGAGCGCCACATGTTCTATCGGCAGGTGTTCGACACGAACACCGGGGAGGCGACCGAGGACCTCATCGTCAACGAGGAGTTCAGCCGGCTCTGGAAGGTGCTCATCCTCGAGTCCGCCAAGTACCTCCAGCGGGCCCAGAGCAGCCCCCACCCCGATGCGTTCGTTTCGCCGCAGCCGGTGATGCAGGCGGTCGAAGACCTCCAGTACAACCTGTCCGTCCACTGCACGGGCATGGCCACGGTGGCGACGCCGCTCATCTACGACGAGCTGCGCTTCGTGACGAAGCGGATCCTGATGCACCCCGAGGTGCTTCGCCACGTGGTTCCCCACGGGGGGACGTGGTGGAAGGTCGTCGAGAAGCTCTACGCCCAGATGCGTGGCACGCGACCGCGCGCGACGGTGCTCAGCAACAAGGCGCGGTTCGGCCACGACATCATCCGGGCCATCGCCGAGTACGAGCCCGGTCCGTTCACCGAGCGCTTCGGCGAGTTCATCAGCAAGGTCGACGCCTTCATCATCACCCAGAGCATCCTGCAGGAAGCGCTGACCGATGACCTGAAGGCGGGGCCACCCGACTCGATGGCACCGCCGTCGACGAACGGCGGCGTGCTCGGCCCGATGCCCGAGCTCGTCGGCGTGCCGGGGACCAACGGATCCTCGAATGGCTCGTCCACCAACGGCCACGGTGCCGACAGCGACGATGAGTGGGACTTCTGACGTGAGCGACGTGACACTGATCCCGAGCGAGGCCCAGATCAAGGAGCGCGCCCGTGCCCGGGCGCGGGACGTCCTCGGCGGCCTCTCCGTCTTCCACACGCTGTCGCTCCCGGAACAGCAGGACCTGTACCTCTCGGTGGTGCAGGAGTACATCGACGAGGAGAAGGAC
>Ga0196963_10001412_pt1 | contig 16396 bp, 18 predicted proteins | sample S1_5metaG_FD_148600 | JGI IMG/M metagenome (GOLD analysis project Ga0196963, IMG submission 148600) | Soil microbial communities from Anza Borrego desert, Southern California, United States - S1_5 | ecosystem: Environmental > Terrestrial > Soil > Desert | place: USA: California | collected... | reverse complement strand
CGTCGCGGACGATGAAGCCGAAACCCTTCTGGGGGTTGAAGAACTTGACGACGCCCTTGCCCTGGCCGACGACCTGGGGAGGCATGCCGCCGCCGCGGAAGCCGCCGCCGCCACTGCCACCGCCACCGCCATAGCCGCCACCGCCGCCGCTGCGGAAACCGCCGCCGCCACCGCCGCCACCACCGTAGCCGCCGCCGCCGCCGCCGAACCGGTCGCCGCCGCCGCTGCCGCGATAGCCGCCGCCGGGTCCGCCCCCGAACCCGCCGCGATCCTCATATCCACCGAAACTCTCGTCGCCGAAACCTTCGCGCTTGTCTCTTCCGCGCCCGCCGCGCTCGCCGCGGCGCCCTCTGTCGAAACCCATGCCCGTCAATACTTTCCGCGCCCCTGTCTTCACGTGCAAACCACCGCGCGGGGCTTGTCGCGCCACGGTCTCGTACGCCCCCTGTATGGCGCACTGCCACTCCTATAACCGAAAAGGCTGGGAGCCGCGAGTCGCTTTTCCTTGCCGCTGCGGTGCGGTCAATGCTTGCGGGCGAGCTTGTGGTGGACGGCGACGATGACGGCGCCGACGACCAGCCCGAGCAGGCCCGAGCCGATCGCCCCGACGGTCCATTCGATCACGCCGCCGAGCGCCGGAAGGGCGTGTCCGGCGGCGACCCCCGCGTCGTGCAGGGCGTGGGCGATCGCGCCCAGACCGAACGTCTCGAGGCCGTGGACGATGATGCCGCCGCCGACCCAGATCATCGCCGCGATGCCGACCGACGACAGCGCAGCCATGACCTTCGGCATGGCCTGAACCAGCGCCCGTCCCAGCGCCCGCGATCCGCGGTTGCGGCGCTCGGCCATGTGGAGGCCGATATCGTCCATCTTCACGATCAGGCCGACCAATCCATAAACTCCAACGGTGATCGCCACCGCGACCAGTGCGAGGATCATCGTGCGGGTCAAGAACGGCTCGGCGGCAACCTCCGCGAGCGCGATCGCCATGATCTCCGCCGACAGGATGAAATCGGTCCGCACCGCACCGGCGACCATCTGACGCTCATGATCGGCGCTGGTCAGCTCGGCGACATCCTCGGCGAGGCTGTGCTCCCGCGCCGCCACCGCCTCCCACACCTTCTCGGCGCCCTCGAAGCACAGATAGGCCGCGCCGATCATGAGCAGCGGAGTGATGGCCCAGGGGAGCAGCGCGCTCAGCGCCAGCGCGGCGGGCAGCAGGATGAGCAGCTTGTTCCTGAGCGATCCCTTGGCGATGCGGGCAATGATCGGCAGTTCGCGATCGGGCGTGAAGCCGGTCACGTAGCGCGGCGTCACCGCCGTATCGTCGATCACCACGCCGGCCGCCTTCGCGCCGGCGCGTCCGGCGGCGGCGCCGACATCGTCGACGGAGGCCGCGGCGAGCTTGGCGATGGCCGCGACGTCGTCGAGCAGGGCGGCAAGACCGGATGGCATCGGGGGAGGGACTTTCCAATTGGACAGGTCCCGACCCTCTGACGAGGTGCAGCGCGGCGATCAAGCCCGCGCTTGCCGGCGCGGGACGCCGCGCGTTGAGCCTCCGCGACCTTTCCCTTATGGGTCGCCGCTATGAGCGTTCATTTTCACGAAGAGGACCTCCCCCAGGGGGTGCTCGCGCCCGGTCCGATCGCCGTCGACACCGAGGCAATGGGCCTGGTGCCGGGCCGCGACCGCCTCTGCCTCGTCCAGATCGCCGACGGCCGCGGCGACGAGCATCTCGTCCGCTTCGCTCCGGGCAGCCCTTATTCGGCGCCCAATCTTCGCGCCGTGCTCGCCGATCCGGCCCGGCTCAAGCTCTACCATTTCGCCCGCTTCGATCTGGCGGTGATGCAGGCCTATCTCGGGGTGATGGCGGCGCCGGTCTATTGCACCAAGACCGCGTCGCGCCTGGTCCGCACCTATACCGATCGCCACGGCCTCAAGGAGCTGATCAAGGAACTGCTTCAGATCGACATCTCCAAGCAGCAGCAGACCTCGGACTGGGGCGCCCCGGACCTCTCCGACGCCCAGAAGGATTATGCCGCCTCCGACGTGCGGTACCTCCACCAGATGAAGGAGAAGCTCGACGAGCGGCTCGAGCGCGAGGGACGGATGGGGCTGGCCCAGGCCTGCTTCGACTTCCTGCCGCACCGCGCGCGCCTCGACCTCGCCGGCTGGGCCGAGGTCGACATCTTCGCTCATGTCTGAGCTGGCCGAGGGGCGACGGGCGGCCAAGCGCGGCTGGGCGGCGCCCGGCGGCGCGCATGACTGGCTGATGCGCTTCCTGAAGATCGTGCTTCCGGCCGGCGTCGGCCTGCTCCTCGCCTATCTGCTGCTGTCGCCGCTCTCCAAGGAGAAGGAGATCAGCTTCCTGCTCGACAAGAACAAGGTCGACGTCGCCCGCGAGCGGCTGAAGACTCAGTCGGCCGAATATCGCGGCCTCGACAACGAGGAACGGCCCTTCACCATCCAGGCCGCGCAGGCGGTGCAGGAGAAGTCGAGCGTGCCGATCGTCGAGATCGGCGGCATGGCCGCCCGCATCCAGCTCCGCGACGGCCCGGCGACGATCACCGCCGACCGCGCCCGCTACGACATGGACCGGCAGAGGGTCGATGTGCTCGGGCCGATCCTGTTCACTGCCGCCGACGGCTACCGGCTGGAGACGCGCGACGTCGCGGTCGACCTCAACCGGCACAGCTTCTCCGGCGCCGGCGGAGTCGAGGGCCGGATGCCGCTGGGCCGCTTCACGGCGGGCGGGATGAGCGTCGACCTTCGGCAACGCCGGGTCGTCCTCACCGGGCGGCCGCGCTTGCATATCGAGCAGGGCGGCCTCAGATGAAGGGCATGAAGCGCCTCGTTCCCCTCCTGCTGGTGGCGGCGGTCGGAATCGGTCCCGCCACCGGCCAGACCTCGGCCCTCAAAGGCCACAATGCCGACGCGCCGGTCGACGTCGCCGCCGACCGGATAGAGGTGCAGGACCGGGCCGACCGGGCGATCTTCTCCGGCAACGTCGTCGTCCGCCAGGGCGAGCTCACCCTCACCGCCGCCCGCCTCACGGTCGCTTACTCTAACGCCGGCGGAGTCGAGCTGCGCCGGATCGACGCCACCGGCGGAGTCACCGTCCGCAGCCTCTCGGAAACCGCGCGCGGCGATGTCGGGATCTACGATCTTCAGCGTCGCATCATCACGCTGATCGGCGATGTCAGCCTCGTCCAGCGGGACGCGAGGGTGAATGGCGGGCGGCTCACCATCGATCTCGACAGCGGCCGCGCGGTGATGGACGGCGGCGGCCCGGCCGGGGTGACCCGCCAGGGCGGCCGGGTCACCGGCACCTTCACCGTGCCGAAGAAGGGCGGCTGAGCCACAGTCCCGGTCGATTACGCACATGCATGAATCCTGCCAGTTGAGGCGGCAGGCGGCTTCGCCTAAGTCTCGACCCCGATGAACGACGCCGCCGCCCTCACCCGCGCCCACGAAGCCGACGTGTTTGCCGGGCTGGCGCGCGGCCTGTCGGTGGTGTCGATCGCCAAGTCCTACGACCGCAAGACGGTGTTGAAGGACGTCTCGCTGCATGTCGACCGGGGCGAGGTGGTCGGACTGCTCGGGCCCAACGGCGCCGGCAAGACGACTTGCTTCTATTCGATCATGGGCCTGGTCAAGCCCGACAAGGGCCGGATCCTTCTCGACGCTCAGGACATTACCGGCCTTCCGATGTACCGCCGGGCGGTGCTCGGCCTCGGCTATCTGCCGCAGGAGACGTCGATCTTCCGCGGCCTCACCGTCGCCCAGAACATCATGGCCGTGCTCGAGGTCGCCGAGCCCGACAAGCAGGTGCGCCGCGAGCGGCTCGAGCAATTGCTGGGCGAGTTCCACATCGCCCACCTCCGTGACGCTCCGGCGATGGCGCTGTCGGGCGGCGAGCGGCGGCGCTGCGAGATCGCCAGGGCGCTCGCCGCCGAGCCGTCGATCATGCTGCTCGACGAGCCTTTCGCCGGCATCGACCCGATCTCGATCGGCGACATACGCGACCTGGTCATCGAGCTGAAGAAACGCGACATCGGAGTGCTCATCACCGACCACAACGTTCGCGAAACCCTGGACATCGTCGACCGCGCCTGCATCATCTACGACGGCCAGGTGCTGTTCGCCGGCAGCCCCGCCGAGCTGGTCGCCGACCCGGACGTGCGCCGCCTCTATCTCGGCGAGAGCTTCGAGCTGTAGCGACCTCATGAGCATCGGCCCCCGCCTCGACCTTCGTCAGAGCCAGTCGCTGGTGATGACCCCGCAGCTCCAGCAGGCGATAAGGCTGCTGGCTCTATCGAATCTCGAGGTCGAGAGCTTCATCGCCGAGGAGATCGAGCGCAACCCGCTGCTCGAGGCCGGCGCGGGCGAGGAGGCGCCGGCCGCCGCGGCCGCCCCGGAGCCGCCCGACGAGCCGCCCGGCGCCGACGCTTTCGGCGCCGGCGAGGCGCCGCTCGACCTCGACGTCAACGACGAGAACCTGCACCAGGACAGCGCCGCCGACCGCGCCCTCGACGGCGGCCTCGGCATGGAGGGGCTGGGCGTCGGTTGGGAGGGCGAGGGCCCCGATTTCGACTCCTTCGCCGCCGACGGGCTCTCGCTGCACGAGCATCTGCTCGCACAGGCCGGCGAACGGCTGTCGGGCCCGGACCTCGTCATCGCTGGCCAGATCATCGAGCAGATCGACGAAACCGGCTACCTGCTGGCCTCGACCCTGGATCTCGCCAACCGCCTCGGCGCGCCGCTGGCCGAGGTCGAGCGGATCCTCGCCGTCGTCCAAAGCTTCGACCCGGCCGGAGTCGCGGCGCGTTCGCTGGCCGAATGCCTCGCCCTCCAGGCGAAGGACGCAGATCGCTACGACCCGGCGATGGCGCGGCTGATCGATAATCTCGACTATCTCGCCAAGGGCAATCTGTCCGCGCTGAAGCGGATCTGCGGCGTCGACGACGAAGACCTGGCCGACATGGTCCGCGAGCTCCGCGCCTACGACCCCAAGCCCGGCTGCCGCTTTGCCGGCGGCGAGCGCGTCGAGGCGGTCGTCCCCGACGTGTTCGTCGCCCGCCGAGGCTTCGGCTGGGCGGTCGAACTGAACGGCGCGACGCTGCCGCGCCTCCTCGTCAACCGGCGCTATTATGCCGAGCTGACCGGGGGCGCCGACCGCCGCTCCAAGGCGTGGCTGTCGGAATGCCTGGCGAGCGCCAACTGGCTGCTGAAGGCGCTCGACCAGCGCGCCCGAACGATCGTCAAGGTGGTGAGCGAGATCGTCAAGATGCAGGACGGCTTTTTCCGCCACGGCGTCGCCCACCTCCGGCCGCTGACCCTGCGGCAGGTGGCCGAGGCGATCGGAATGCACGAATCGACGGTCAGCCGCGTCACCTCGAACAAATATCTTTCATGTGACCGCGGCCTCTACGAACTCAAATATTTCTTCACGAGCGGCATCCAGTCCTCGGACGGCGGGGACGCCGTCTCGGCCGAGGCGGTCAAGAGCCACATCAAGGCGCTGATCGCCGCCGAGGACCCGCGCGCCATCCTGTCCGACGACCAGCTCGTCGACCTGCTCCGCGCCAAGGGTTTCGACATCGCGCGCCGCACCGTCGCCAAGTATCGCGAGGCGATCGGACTGGGCAGCTCGGTCCAGCGCCGCCGCCAGAAGGCGATCGGCTCCCACGCCGCCTGAGGTCCGCTGCATTTCATGGACCTTCCCCGCATCCTGATCCTCGCCGGACGCCGCTCGCCGGCGCTCGATCCGCTCGCGGCGAAGCTCGGGGTCAGCCACAAGGCGCTAGTGCCCGTCGCCGGCGAGGCGATGGTCGGTCGAGTCCTGCGCACTGCCGCCGAGGCGTTCCCGCAATCGCCCTTGTTCGTCTCGGTCGAGGATTTCGCGATCATCGCTGCGGAGCCGACCGTCGCCCGCCTCCACGCGGAGGGACGGCTGACCCCGGTGGGAGCCGAGGAGCATATCGTCGACAGCGTCGTCGAGGCGAGCCGGATCACCGGCTTCCCGCTCATTCTCACCACCGCCGACAACGTCCTGATGAGCGTCGAGGGATTTCGCGCCATCGCCGACGCGGGCGAAGCCTGGGACGTCGACGGGATCGTGATGATGGCGGAGAAGGACGACATCCTCGCCGCCCATCCGGACGGCCAGCGCCGCTTCTACCGCTTCCGCGGCGGCGCCTACTCGAACTGCAACCTGTTCTGGATCGGGCGCGCGCGCGCCTTCGAGGCGATCGAGAGCTTCCGCTACGGCGGCCAGTTCGCCAAGCGCAAGAAGGATGCGGTCCGCGCGCTCGGGCTCGGCTCGCTGCTCCTCTATTTGTCCGGCCTGGTGACCCTCGACGATATGTTTCGCCATTTCTCGCGCCGATTCGGCGTCCGCATTCGACCGCTGGTCGCTGAGGACGGGCGCCTCGCCATAGACGTCGACAACCAGCGCACACACCGCGTGGCCGAGGAGATATTGGGGCGGGGCGGAAATCGACCCAAGCCGAGCTCGGGGAAGGCCTAGTCCTGGCGCTTTCGAATCGGGGCCGAGTATCGCGAGCGGCCGCGAGGGGAGGATTCAGGCAAGCCGGCCGACCATCTGGACCGGATGCGCCATGTTGAAATAATTGGGCGAGGTCGCCATCACCGCCTGGTGAATTTCCTCATATTGCTGGCGGGTGCCGTCGCCTTCGAGGAGGACCTTGTAGCTGAGCCGCCGGTAGCCGGCGGGCACCTTCTCGTCGATGCCGAGGAAGCCGCGCAGGTCGAGCTCGCCCTCGGACTCGATCCGGCAGGTGTCGAGCGTGATTCCCCGGAGGGAGGCCTGGGCGACGTAGCCGACCACCATGCAGGCATTGACCGCCGACATCAGGAGCTCCTGCGGATTCGGAGCGGCATTGGTGCCGAGCAGCTCGCGGGGCTCGTCGGCGACGATGGTGAAGCTGCGCGGCACGATCTCGCCGGCGAGCGTGTAGGAATCGACCGTCGATTCCGACCTGGTCTGGCCTTTCCAGTCGGTGCGGACCCGGAAGGCGACCTGCCCGAGCTGGGCCTCGTCACTGACCGCGGCAATGGTTTCGTCGAGCGCGGCGAGGTCGAACCCGTTGACCGGCGGTCGCTTCGTGGAATCGAGCATGTCTTCAAATCTCCTCGAGTGATCAGGCGAAGGCCGTTGAGCCGAGACGGGAGGATGAGCTCCTCCGCCAGGCCGAACCGGCTCACAAGCTCGTGGCCGCGGAATCTGGTTGGGCACCTCATCTCCTCGCCGCGCAGGATCGATCGCCCCGGTGCGGGCAAGGGCTTCGGGAAAGATGAGGCGGCGGAAGTCGAGCTCGCCACGATCCGGAAGGACCTCCTCGGCTCGCCGGGCTCCTTTGGCCGAGCGGGCGAGGACGTCCTCGAAGGTGAAGTTTTGGTACATCGATATTCCTTCCCAGTCGCGCCGCTCAGGCGAGCGTCGAGATCTGGGCGGGCTGCTGCATCGCGAGGATGGTCATCGCGCCGCTCAGCACAGCGGAGCTCGATCCCAGCGCGGCGGCCGCGAGCAGCACCAGCTGCAGGCGGCTCTTCTTGCTGTCGGTCGTGGTCATCGTCTGTCTCCAATCGCCGGGCGGGGCGCCGCGGCGAGACGTCTCTGCCCTCCGAGGATGTCGGCGGGATGCCGCGCGGGCGGCAAATTCGTGTCAATTGTGTCAGAAGAGCATTTGCCCGGCCGCGGAAGATGCTATGAGCGCCAGACACTTGCCGGTTGAGTGGGGAATGGGCGGTGCCCGAGGGGATCGAATCGAGGGCGACATGTCTTTCCGCGGAGGAGGCGGAGGCGCGCGAGGACTCGCGCCGCCGGCTCGAGCTGGCGGTCGAGGCGGCCAAGGTCGGCACCTGGACCTTCGATCTGCGCACCGGCAAGACCTGGTATTCGGCCCGCTCCAAGCAGATGTATGGCCTCCCCCCCGACACCGAGATGACTACCGCGGTCATCCGCAAGTCGGTCCATCCCGAGGATTGGGAGGAAGTCTCCCGTCCCTATCTGAGCGGCTTCGTCGAGGACGAGAAGGTCGAGATCGAATATCGCGTGATCTGCCCCGACGGCTCGGTCCGCTGGATCTACTCGCTCGGCGCGGCTCGGCGCGACGAGCACGGCGTCGCCCAGATGATCAACGGCATCCATCTCGACATCACCGAGCGCAAACAGGCCGAGCATGAGCTCAGGGAGACCCGCCGAGAATTCGAACTGGCCGTGCAGGGCGCCAATCTCGGCAGCTGGACGATCGACCCGAAGACGGGCGAGACCTGGTATTCGGCCCGCTCACGCGAGCTCTACGGCGTCGACGGCGAGCTCCACCTGGAGCCGAGCTCGCTCAAGGCCTTTATCCATCCCGACGATTGGGACGCGACGGTCGAGGCCGCCCGCGCCGGCTTCCCCAGCGACACCCTCTCGCTCGAGCATCGTGTCGTGTGGCCCAACGGCGAGTTCCGCTGGGTTCATTCGCTCGGCACCGTCGTCCGCGACGAGAAAGGCGAGCCCACCCTTCTTCATGGCATCCATCTCGACATCACCGATCGCAAGCTCGCCGAGCAGGAGCTCGCGCGCTCGCGCGAGGCGCTTCACCAGTCAGAGAAGCTCGCTGCCCTCGGCTCGCTGCTCGCCGGAGTCAGTCACGAGCTCAACAACCCGCTCGCCGCGATCGTGGGCCAGGCCGAGATGCTGCAGGAGGACAGCGTCGGCACCGTCTTCGAGGCTCGCGCCAGGAAGATCAGCGCCGCCGCCGAGCGCTGCGCCCGCATCGTCCAGACCTTCCTCGCCATGGCCCGGCAGAAGGAGGCCCAGCGCAGCCTCGTCGACCTGAACGAGGTCGTCGCCTCGGCGCTCGAGATCACCGAATATGCCCTCCGCACCGCCGGCATCGCGGTCCGCGTGACGCTCGGCACGCTGCTTCCGAAGGTGATCGGCGACCGCGACCAGCTCCATCAGGTGCTCGTCAATCTGATCGTCAACGCCCAGCAGGCGATGGAAGGCGGTGAGGCGTTCGACAAGACCCTGAGCATCAGGACCTCCGTCAGCCAGAGTGGCGCCGTGCTCCTCGACGTGAGCGACACCGGCGCCGGCGTCCCCGAGAAGCTCAAGGGCCGCATCTTCGATCCCTTCTTCACCACCAAGCCGCAAGGCATGGGCACCGGCGTCGGCCTGTCCTTCTCGCAAGGGATCGTCGAGGCCCATGGCGGCACGATCACTCTGGAGCCGAGCCGGCGCGGCGCTCATTTCCGACTGTCGCTGCCCCCCGCCCCGGGGAGCGAGCTGCTCGCCGTGCCGATCGACGCCGAGGCCGGCGCCCCGGCCCCCGCGGCGGGCGGCCGTGCGCTGGTCGTCGAGGACGAATCCGACGTCGCCGAAACCCTGCGCGAGCTGCTGGAGCGCGAGGGCTACAAGGTCGAGGTCGCCCAGGACGGCGCGGCCGCCCTGATGGCGATCGACCGCGACGATTACGACCTCATCCTTTCCGATTTGCGCATGCCGGGCGTCAGCGGCCCCGATCTGCATGCCCGTCTCGCCGAGACCAAGCCGCATCTGGTCGAGCGGATGGGGTTCGTCACCGGTGACACTCTCGGCTCGAGCATGGACGACTTCCTGCGCAATTGCGGGCGGCCGGTGCTCGAAAAGCCATTCACGAAGGCGGGCGTGCGCTGCCTGGTCGCGTCCATCGTCCAGCCGGGCGAGCAGCCGTGAACGACGTCGCCGCCCATATCGTCGTGGTCGACGACGACGAGGACGTACGCTCGACCGTCGCCGAATATCTGCGGCGCAACGGCCTCGCCGTCAGCGAGGCGGACGGCGGCGCGGCCCTGCGCGAGCTGATGGCGGCGCGCCCGATCGACCTCGCCGTGCTCGACATCAACATGCCGGGCGACGACGGCCTCACCCTCGCCCGCGAGATCCGCGCCTCGGGCAATGCCGGAATCATCATGCTGACCGCGCGATCGGACGATATCGACCGGGTCGTCGGCCTCGAGATCGGCGCCGACGACTATGTCACCAAACCGTTCAACCCGCGCGAGCTGCTCGCCCGGGTGCGCTCGGTGCTCCGGCGCGCCAGCCGCGGCGGCGAGGCGCCGGCGACGATGGGCCGCGAGGTGCAGATGGGCAAATGCCGGCTCAATCTCGATTCGCGCAAGCTGTTCGCGGCGGACGGGAGCGAGGTGCCGATCACCGCGATGGAGTTCGACTTGCTGAAATGCTTCGCCGAGCATCCCCGCCGAGTGCTCAGCCGCGACCAGCTCCTCGACCTCGCCCATTCGAAGGAAATGGAGCCGTTCGACCGCTCGATCGACACCCGCATCGCCCGCATCCGCCGCAAGATCGAACACGACCCCGCCAAGCCGTCTTGCCTGAAGACCGTCCGCGCCGCCGGCTACGTGTTCAACCCCGAATGCTGAGCTGAATTCCTCCCGGCATCGCGGCCGAGGGGGCGAAACCGCGGCAGCGATCGCGTACAGTCCGCCCCGGACGCGCGGCGGGCCGAGTGCAACCAAAATCCGGGCCGGGCGGTTCTCCCACCGACAGGTATGGTGGGTGGGCTGGGACAAGGAGCCCGCCGATGTTGCGTCATGTTCTGGGAGTGCTTCTCGCCGCCGCGCCGGTCGCCGCGGCTTCCGGCCAGGAACAGGGATCGGACGGCTGGGCGCTCGCCGCCATGCCCAATGGCTGCATGGTCCAGGCGGTGTCGCCGCACGGCACGATGCTCTCGATCTGGGGCTTCGCCGGCGAGGACAGCCTCGGCTTCCTGCTTCAGAACCCGAGCTGGGAAGTGAAGGACGGCGCCAAGACCCCGCTGTCGGTCGAGTTCCCCGGCGCCGAGGCCTGGCCGGTCGAGGCCACCGCCCGCGCCCATATCGACAGCGACGGCCCCGGCCTCTACTTCACCGTCGAGCCGGGCCGGCCGTCGGCCAATTCGTTCCTCGCCGCCCTCGCCAGCGCCAAGGGGATGAGCATCCGCCGCGACGGCGCCGACGTCGACACCCTGCCGCTCGCCGGCAGCCGAGGCGCCATCGCCAGCCTCGCCCGCTGCCTCGCCGACCGCTGGAACGCGCCGCCGCCGGCCGGCGAGGAGAACAAGCCGGCCGAGCCCGACGCGGTCACCGCCTGAGCGGCGGCCTAGGGGCAGGCGCCGAGCTCCGCCAGCCGGGCGTCGACGGCGCGCAGCCGCTCGATCATCGCCGGCACGTCCGGAGCCGGCGGCGCCGGCTTCTTCTTGCGGCTTCCCTTGGCCGCGGCCGAGGCGCCGGCGCCGAGCAGGGCGCCGACGCCGAACGGCAGCAGCACCGAGGCGGCCGCTCCCGCCACCCCGGCCGCGACCTCGCCGCCGCTCGCCTTGCGCCGGCGGTGCCGGCCGAGCGCGATGTCGCCGATCGTCCGCCGGATCGCCGCCCGCTCCGCCCCGAGCGCCGACCGCTCCGCCGCCGCGCCCTCGCACGGCGGGACGGCCGCCGGCGCCGCCTCCGCCCCGGCCGCGGGCGGCTCCGCCGGCTCCGCCGCCCCGGCCGGGGCGACCAGGGCGGCGATCAGGATCGCAATCAGCCTTCTCACCGGCGTCTCCTTGTTCTCCCTCGGACTACCATTTCGACGGGAGAACGAGAACAGATTTGCAAAGGCGGTCTGTTCCACTTATGTTCTAAAACGATGACGACTCGCGCCCCCGTCCCCGTCCTCTGCGACCGCTGCCGCGCCGAAGGCCTCGCCGGCGAAGGCGATTTCGCCGGGCTCGGCGACCTGCTCGATTTCGAGCCGGTGCCGCTCCAGGTCAACCGGGTCGACGGCTGGACCGCGGAAACCCAGCGCGCCTTCATCGCCGCCCTGTCGGTGCTCGGCTCGTCCGACCGCGCCGCCCGCGCCGTCGGCAAGAGCGCCACCGGCGCCGAGCGGCTGCGGCGGCTGCCCGGCGCCGATTCGTTCATCCTCGCCTGGGAGCGGGCCAAGGCGATCGCCCGCGAGAAGGGCACTTTGCGCCTCGCCAACAGCCTGAGGACGGCGACGGCCGACCGGACGCCGCCGCCCGAGCCGCCGCCGCCGGACGGCCCGGACCGGGAAGCGGACAAGGACCGGGCGACGCTCGAGGCGTTCGAGAAGCTGTTCGAATATTATCTTCGCCGGCTCGAGCTGGAGCGGATCGCCCGCCTCGAGGGCAAGGTCGTCGAGGCCGATTTCTTCGTCCGCCAGATCACCGTCTTCGAAATCTGCATGGACCTGCTGGTCGGCGACACCGAGGTGCTGAAGCGGATCCGCCAGCTCAGCGTCGACGGCCACTCCGTCCTCCATGTCGCCGAGACCACCATGTCGCGCCTGCTCGACGACGCGCGCCGCGACAAATGGGCCGAGCTCGCCGAGCCGGGCCGGCCGCCGCCGCTCGCGGACGACCAGATGATCGAGCGCCACGGCTACAGGCTGCTCCGCCACGAGGTCTTCCACGTCGGAGTCGACGGCGACTATGCCGAATGGTGCGCGGCCCGGAAGGAGGAATATGCGGCGGCCGCCCGGGCCCAGGTCGAGTGGGAGGAGCGATCGCGGCGCGAGGCGGAGGAATGGCGGGCCCGCCACGGCGCGGGAGCCGCGGCCGACGGCGATCCTCCGGCCGGCGACGGCGGCTCGGCGGAGGCGGCCCCCGACGGCCACGAAGCGCCGGACGCCGCTGCGGGCGGGGCCGGCCCGGCCGAGCCGCCCGCGCCCGGCGGCGCTCCCCCCGCCGGTCCGGACGGGTCCGCCGCCGGGCCGTCACCCGCCTGATCCCGCCGCGGCGACCGCCAGGATCAGCAGCGACAGGATCACGCTCCCCGGCCCCCAGGCGAGCACGAACAGGGCGACGAACGCCACCCACAGCGCCGGCCGCACCCGCCGGCCCTCCCGCCACAGGGCCAGCCGCCGCGCCACCAGCCACGCCGTCGCCAGGGCGAATGCCGCGCCGGCCCATGCGGTCAGAGCGAGGCCGAGGCCGGTCCCTGGCGGCGGCCACGGGCAGCTCGTGCCGCCGGGATCGTAGCAGCGGTTGGGAGCGACGCTGGCCAGCACCACCGGCGCCACCGCCAGCGCGAACAGGAGGCCGCCGGCGAGGCCGCAGCCGGACGGCCGCGCCGGCATCCCGAACGCCCCCGGCGCCGGCTCGGGGGCGTCGTCCTTGTCGTCCGGGAGCGGCTCGGGCTCGTCCATGGCGGCGCATCATAGGCACCACTTGGGGACAGTCACCCCGTTGACTGTCCCTCTGCCGCTTCTACGCGACGCTGGGCGCCGTGCAGCCGGAGGATATCCTGCATGATCGCCGGAAACCGCAGCTCGCCGTGCTGAACCGCCGACGCCAGCTCATGCGCGAAGGCGGCCTCGAACTTGATCCCGAGCGCCCCCAGGTGAGGCGCCGGCACGAACAGCATCCGCTGCAGCGCGGCCTCCATCGCCGCGCAGGCGGCGTCATGCGCCGGCAGCACCGCCTCCTCCTCCTCGAACCGGTACCCCGCCGTCGCCGCCTCGATCGCCCGAACCTCCGCCGCCGCCGCCTCGAATGCGGCGAGTGCCGACTGCCACTGCTCGTCATCCCGGACTTGATCCGGGATCCACCTTTCCTCCTCCCTAGCAAGGCAGGTGGATTCCGGCGTTCGCCGGAATGACGCCGTGAGGGCATCCGGCACCAACGAAGACCCCACCGCCGCGCCTAGCAGCGAGCGCCTTGTTGGATTAAGCTGCGCAGCAGCCATCTCCCGCCTCCTCGACAAAGGCGTGCGGTGGTCAGAGCCGGGGCAAGGTCGCCGCCTTGCTCCGGTTCGATGTTAGGTTTTTGGTACCACTAACCTAGGGCGGGCGCAATAGCCGAGGGTCAAAAAAACAAGGGCGGCCGGCCGCGCACCGGAATCGGGCCCCAAATCGGCCTGCGGCTCTACCCTGACATCGAGGCGGCCCTGGACGCCTGGATCGCACAGCAGCCTGAGTCGAAGCTGTCGCGGCCAGAAGCAATTAGACGCATTTTGAGAGAGTCACTGTCCCTTAACACTGCCTCGGATGCTAAGCCGCGTAGCGACCGTCATTAAGCTTGCGCAGGCGGCCCATGCCTGCGAGCGCATCAAGTACGGGAACGACCGAAGCAGCCCGTTTACCGCGGAAGCGCCGCGCGACTTCCGTTGGCGCAACCGGTTGGCGGGCACGGTCAACAATGCTGGCAACGGCGACAACTTGTTCTGGCAGTGCTCCCGGCCATTGGATGATCTCGGCCTTGGCCTGCGCAGGCTCTCCGAGCGCAAGCTCCCTTTCTTCCGTCTCTGCATATGTCGGGGCTTGGAATCCCTTGCGTAGCCACCTCACGACGCCGTTCGCTTCCTCGCGCGCGCGTTGCGCATTCAGAATGGTGAGTTGCTGCAGGATCGTGTCGTCCGCCAGGTTTGCCGCCCAACCGTACGCCTGGGCTACGGCATCATCGAGTTTCATATGATACTCATTAAGCAACGAGACACAGGAACGCTCAACAAGCGCGCGCTCGGAGGGGGTCAGTACCGAGCCTGAAAGTATGGCCCGCCGCAGAGCATCGAGGCCATTGTACATTTGCGTGAGTGTAAGATCCGGATGGCGCTCCAAAACCGACTTGCGCAGCTTATCCAGGCTTTCCGCAATCTCTCTGATGCGCTCAACGACCTTGACATCCGCTAGCGAGGGAAACGGAAACGGATCGAAGCAGCGCGTCTTGTTGTAGCGCGGATCATTACCTACCCCGAGGCGTCCTCCAGCGGCTAAGGACCACGTAAGGTGAATCCGACTCGAGAGCACCCCAAGATAGAAGGGATCATCCAGGGCGATCGCGATGACCATATTGTCGGGCACCACCTCAGTCGAAAGGAACTGAAAAACACGGTGTTTTGAGGTTTCGACAGTCGCGATATACCGCTTCAGTCCACGCAACGCCGCCCGCAAATCCCGCCGCGGTTCCCCGAATATCCACCAGTTCTCTCGGTAAGCCGGTCGATTGTTGTGCTTCCGGTGAGGTCGAACCCGCATTTCAACGTGCTGGTAGATGGCGGGAAACCGCTCGCGAAGTTCACTTTCCGAAAGACCGTATAGATCAAGTACCTTCACACCGCGTGAGTGACCCATCAGGTCGCGGCCGTTCCGATAATCTCTTATGAGCTCGTTAGCTGTCGCGGCGCTTTGAGAGAGTCCATATGCCTCGAGCGGCGTTACGATAAACCCGTCTCCGTGGAGCTTCATGCCGGGGCTGGCCAACCGCCGGTTGCTCTTCAGTGGCTTAGCGGCGGCAACGTTTGCGCCCACAGTAAGGTCGCTATTGATGGTGCCGACTAACTGTTCGAATCTCACGTGTCGAGAGCGCACCGGAGCCGAGCGGGACCGCCTGTTCCCGCCGATCGTCGAGAGATCCCGAATGGCGGGGCCTATATGCGGCGCACTGTGAGGGAGGCGCTCGACGACCCGCGGCCGCCGACGAGACTCGCGAAACAGACCGCGACACACGCGCTGACTCGATCAACCCGGCGACCGCCTACCGCATCCGGAAGGCTCTGGCCAACCCACGCCCGCCAAGCCCCGCTGCCGAGGCTTTCGCGCGGGTCGACGCTCGCATAGGGGAGTACAAGGCTAAGCGCGGTCTCTGACGTCCGCGCCATAAACGAACTTCGCATCCCGCTGCCCGCTCCCTTGTGCCGCGTTTATGCAAGGCCTACTTTCTTCTCACCCCACAGGAGCCGCGGAAGATGACCGCACACCCGCACGAGAAGGACGAGGAGCCGCCGGCCGCCGCCGAGCCGCTCGACGCGGAGCTCCGTCGGATGATCCAGGAGGCACTGGACGATCCGCGCCCTCCGGTCCCCGCGGACGAGGCCTTTGCCCAGGTCTATGCCCACATCGAGCGGCGGCGTGCCAGCGGGAGGGCGCGCGATTAGGGTCCGCCTCAGCCGGCCCGCCATTGCCGATCTCAAGCGAATTGCCGACTGGATCGGCGATCAGGCGGACGAAGATGTGGCAGAGGCCTATGTGCGACGGATCGCGGCACGTTGCGGTCAGCTCAGCAGCTTTCCGCGGCGAGGCCGGCCGCGTGACGAGCTTGGTTTAGGCCTGCGTTCGATTGCCTTCGAGCGGCGAGCGACAATCCTGTACCGAATTGAGGCTGATGAGGTTGTCGTCCTGCGAGTCCATTATGCAGGCCGCGATCCAGACCGGCACTTTACCACTTAGACCCGGATCGAAGTACCACTTCGATCCGAACTCACTCCTCCCCCATCCGCAGCGCGGCGATGAACGCCTCCTGCGGGATGCTCACCGAGCCATATTCCCGCATGCGCTTCTTCCCCTCCTTCTGCTTCTCGAGGAGCTTGCGCTTCCGCGTCGCGTCGCCGCCGTAGCATTTGGCGG
>Ga0196963_10001411_pt1 | contig 16400 bp, 12 predicted proteins | sample S1_5metaG_FD_148600 | JGI IMG/M metagenome (GOLD analysis project Ga0196963, IMG submission 148600) | Soil microbial communities from Anza Borrego desert, Southern California, United States - S1_5 | ecosystem: Environmental > Terrestrial > Soil > Desert | place: USA: California | collected... | reverse complement strand
AGGCCGGTGCGGTCGACTTCCTCACCAAGCCCACGCACGGCGCGATGCTGATCGAGAAGGTGCGCGAAGCCCTCGACCGTGATGTCGAGCAGAAGGAGCGCCTGGCCAGTCTCACCGACCGCGAGCGCGAGATCCTGCTGCATGTGGTCGCTGGAAGCAGTAGCAAGGAAATTGCACGTCTGCTCGGCATCTCGCACCGCACTGTCGAGGTTCACCGCGCCCATCTGATGCAAAAGCTCGGTGCGCACAGTGCACTGGCGCTGGCTGAGCTCGCCCGCGAGTGGAATCTGGTCGCCAAGCCGGCGCGTAGGTGACCCTCACCTCGCGTCCACGCAAACACGCAATGGTACGTAGACTCACGGATTTAAGGCGCCGCATGACGCCTGCTCCAATCGCCGTGACTTGGAAGGCGTACTTCCTAGTCGGAACCGACCAGCACTCGCTGGCGGCCTGATGGATTGGCTCGATGTACGACTTCGTGTGCGGACATCGGGCGAAGCGGATTTGATCGGTGGCGCCTTGAACTCGATACGACCCCTCTCGCCCGTGACCGGGCCCTGTCTCGCCTGCGTGCATCGGCAAAGCTGCCCGCTGGCGCTCAACGACGTGTTCATCGGCTCAGGCATGGAGATCGCCCGCGATCGCATGCTCGGCCGCGACAAGGTGCTGTTCCGCGAAGGTGCGCGCTGTCGTTCGCTGTATTTCCTGCGCTCGGGTTCGATGATGTCGGTCGTCGACTCGCAAGGCGGCGAATCGCAGGTGGTCATGTATCACCTGCCCGGCGAGATCATCAGCATGGATCTGCCGGACCTGCGGCCGGAACACACGGTCAGCGTGATCGCGCTGGAGCCGTCGCTGGTCTGCGAGCTCAGCTACGGCAACCACGCCACGCGCCTGCCGACGTCGAACGCGCTGCAAGAACGCCTGATGCAGCAGATCGACCGTCAAGCGCTGTTGCTGCAGACGCATGTGCAGATGATCGGTCGGCCGCAGGCGCAGCAGCGCGTCGCGATGTTCCTGACCGACCTGTCGGAACGCTACCGTCGCCTGCAGCGCGATCCGTGCACGCTGCGCCTGACGATGCCGCGCTCGGCGCTGGCCAGCTACCTCGCGCTGGCCCCGGAAACGGTCAGCCGCATGTTCGGCCAGCTGCGCGATGCCGGCATCATCGACATGGATCAGCGCACCGTCCGCATCAAGGACCCTGCCGCCCTCGCCGCCGCGGCATTCGATACGCGCGCGCAGAGTCGCTTGAAGTCGGTGTTGGCGAGCAGCGGCGCGGGCAACGAAACCAACGCTGCCTGACGCGGGAAACAAGGAACGGGAAACCGGGAACGGGAAAAAGCGCGGCGCAACAAATCGCCGTTCTCCGTTCCCCATTCCCTTAGAATCGCGGCATGAACGCCCGCGATGTGCATTTCCAGCGCTATTTCCTCACCGGTCTGCTCACGGTATTCCCGCTGTGGCTGACCTGGGTCGTATTCGAATTCGTGCTGCGCCAGCTCTCGCGCCTCGGCACGCCGGTCGTGGACGCGCTGAGCGCGGCGGCCGGGGCACTGGTGCCGGGCCTGGACAACCTGCTCGACGCGGCCTGGCTGCGCTTCATTCTCGCCGTGCTGCTGACGATCGCGTTCCTCTACGGCCTCGGCTGGGCCGCGAACCGCGTGGTCGGACGCCAGTTGCTCGGGCACATCGACGATTGGATCTCGCGCATCCCGCTGGTGCAGACGATCTACGGCGGCACCAAGAAGCTGCTCTCGGTACTGCAGACCAAGCCGTCCGGTTCGCAACGCGTGGTGCTGATCGAATTTCCGCAGCCGGGCATGAAGGCCGTGGGCCTGGTGACCCGCGTGTTCCGCGACAGCATTGACGGCCGCGAACTGGCCGCGGTCTACGTGCCGACCACGCCCAATCCGACCGGCGGCTACCTCGAGCTCGTGCCGGTCGATCAGCTCACGCCGACCGACTGGACAGTCGATCAAGCGATGGCGTTCATCCTCTCCGGCGGTGCCGTCGCCCCCGAGCAACTCAGTTACCAACGCCCGCCACCGCAGCCGTAGCAGGCGCCGCCGGCGGGCGATTCCCGCCCGGCCTTCTCAGCGGGCCATGCTGCAGCGATCGGGACGCGCCCGGCATGCCGCGGCGGGCGAGACCGCCGCCGTCGAAGACCGGCGCCCGCCCCCTTACCGATAGTTCGGTCAACCGTTGAACGCCCCGTTGCGAGTTCCGCGCCGCCGTGTCGTGCGGCGGCGGCGTGTCGCTCGTGGTATCCGTGCACCGTTGCATTCAGCCTGCGCTGTGCAACAGTATCGCGGAGTCCGCCGGAGGGGCCATGAGCGCGCCCGCGACCGCACATACGTCGACGCAGATCCCGCCGGCCACGGTGCTGATCGTCGACGATTCCCAAGCGCAACTCGATGTGCTCAAGGAGCAACTCTGGCAATTCGGGCTGCGCGTGCGTGTCGCGCACGATGGCGAGGAGGCACTGCGCCTGGCCGAGCGCCTGCAACCCGACCTGATTCTGCTCGACGTTCTGATGCCCGGCATCGACGGCTTCGAAACCTGCCGGCGTTTGAAGGCAAACCGATCGACGGCAGAAATACCGGTCATCTTCATGACCTCGCTGCAGCAGACCGAGGACAAGCTGACGGCGTTCGACGTCGGCGGCGTCGATTACATCACCAAGCCGATCCATCCCGCCGAAGTGGCCGCGCGCATCGGTACACATATCGCACTGCGGGCTGCGCGCCGGGCCTTGGAGCATGAAGTCCAGACCCGCCGCGTCACCGAGTCGGTACTGCTCGAGAGCGAGCGCCGGCTGCGTGAGCGTACCGCCGAGGCCGGCGCGGCGGTCGAGAAGCTGCTGCGCAGCGAGCAGTTGCTGCTCAGCGAGAAGCTCGCGGCCGCCGGCCAACTGACCGCGGGCGTCGCGCACGAGATCAGCAATCCCGCGCATTTCGCCCGCGCGTCGGCACAGCAACTCGCGGACGAGCTTGCACAGTTCCATGAATTCCTGCGGCGCCTGGCCGGGCCGGAAGCCGACCCCGAGATCCTGGAGAACATCGCGGCGCGTATCCAGCGGCTGCACGAGCCGTTGCAGATCATCCTCGACGGCACCGAGCGCATCGCCGGCATCGTCCAGGATCTGCGCATGTTCGCGCGGATGGACCCCGGCGCCGGCAGCCGCATGCCCCTCGTCGATGCGCTGAAATCGACGCTGAACCTGGTCCGCGCCAAATACAAGCACGACATCCGCTTCGCTACCGACTTCGCGGTGGACCCGCCGGTCGCGTGCCTGCCGGCGCGGATCAATCAGGTGTTCATGAATTTGATCATCAACGCCTGCCAGGCGGTCCACGAGCGCGCACGCCGCGCCGGCCCGAACTTCCAGGGCGAGGTACGGCTAGCCACGGCGCAGGACGGCCACTGGCTCAAGATCAGCGTCGAGGACAACGGCTGCGGCATGGAGGCCGACGTGCTCGCGCGCATCTACGAGCCGTTCTTCACTACCAAACCGCCGGGCGAAGGCACCGGGCTGGGACTGTCGCTGTCGTACGGGATCATCCAGGACCACGGTGGCGCCATCGACGTGGCGTCGGTGCCCGACCAGGGCACACGCTTCGTGATACGCCTGCCGCTATGACGGGCGGGTCTTGATGAGCCGAGGCGTGGGGAAGACGCGCTCAGCCCCGGCCACGACCGTCGAAATGCGTGCGCCCGCGACAGGCGTCAGGCCCGATCACTGAACACACGCAGATACCCCTCGGCCACCAGCGCCTCGGGCGCCTTCGCCAGACGATGCTCGAAATCATCCGGCAACGGCCGCGCGCAGGCGAGGCCGTAGGCGGCGTTGCGTCCATTGCGCTTGGCCATGTACAGCGCGGCATCGGCGACGGAGAGCACGCGCTCCCAATCGAGCCGGTCGGGGTTTTCGGTATCGAACGGCAGGCAGGCGATCCCGATCGAGCAGGTCCGCGAAATATGCTGGCCGTCGCCGATCGCGAACGGTGTCGACGCCACCTTCTCGCGCAGGCGCTGCGCACAGCTCAGCGCCTGCGATTCGTCGTCGACGGCGACGCGCAGCAGGAACTCCTCGCCGCCCCAGCGCGCAGCCGCATCGCCGTCGCGGCAGTGCTGGCGCAGGATCGCCGCCAGGCCGGTCAGCACCGCATCCCCCGCCGCGTGGCCGTAGGTATCGTTGACCGCCTTGAAATGATCCATGTCGACCAGCAGGAAGGCGACACGCCGGCCTTCGCTCTGCCGCCGCTCGACCAGCCCCTGCCCGTGCTCCGCCAACGAGCGCGTCAGCGCGCGCCGGTTGCCGAGCCCGGTCAGCGCATCGGTCAGGCTCGCCTGCTCGATCTCGGCATAGGCGCGCTGCAAGGCCAGGTTCTTCTCTTCCAGCTCGCGCGTGCGTTCCTTGACCTTCTGCTCGAGCTCGACGATATGCCGGTCGACCTCGCGGCGCAGCTCGAACGCTTCGACCGCTCGCTCGACGGTCAGCAGCAGATCATGGCGGTCGAACGGCTTGACCATGAACTTGTAGATGCCGGCGCGATTGATCGCATCGACGATCGCGCCGACATCGACGAAACCGGTGATGATGATGCGGATCGCCGAAGGCATCAGATCGCGCACCTTCTCGAACAGCTCGACGCCGGTCATCCGCGGCATGCGCTGATCGGACAAGATCACGCTGGGCATCTGTCCGGGCCGCATACCCTCGAGCAGCTCCAGCGCCTCCCGGCCGTCGCGCGCCTCGAGAATGCGGAATTTCTCCGCGAGCATCGAGCGCAGCACGCGCAGATTGCCTTCCTCGTCGTCGACGATCAGTACGATGTGTTCCGGCTCCTTGTCCCGGACCATCTCGCCCTGGGGCAGCCGATCGCGCTTGAACAGGCTCATGTCTGAGTAGATCCCCTCACGCCTGGAGATTGTGCGCCCGCCGCGCCGTTTGTGCCATCGGGCCGCCGGCGCCCTTTGAATCGCCGCGGTTCGGGACGATACTCAGGGATCGGCCGGCGGCCAGCAGCCCGGCCGCTGGATCGTGTGGGGACAAGGGGAAAACGCATGCTGCGCCGCCGCGGGGACGAAGTCCTGAAGCGCCTGGACACGCTCAATGCCATCGGCGTTGCGCTGTCTTCCGAACGCGACATCAGCTCGCTGCTCGAGCGCATCCTCGAAGCCGCGCGCAGTTTCGCCGGCGCCGACGGCGGCACGCTGTACCGGGTGCGTGATCAGCAACTGGTTTTCGAGGTGCTGCGCAACGACAGCCTCGGCTACTTCATGGGCGGCAAGCACGGCCAGCCGATCAACTTCCCGCCACTGCCGCTATACCTGCCCGACGGCAGCGGCAACCATGGCATGGTGGTGGCGCATGCGGCGTTGACCGGCGAGACGGTCAACATCCCGGACGCCTACGAGGCGGAGGGCTACGACTTCTCCGGCACGCGTGCGTTCGATGCGCGCACCGGCTATCGCTCGCAGTCGTTTTTGACCGTGCCGATGAAAGACCACACCGGCGCGGTGATCGGCGTGCTGCAGCTGATCAACGCGAAGAGCGACGACGGCAGCGTGCGCGCGTTCTCGCCGGCGGATCAGCACCTGGTCGAATCGCTGGCCTCGCAGGCGGCGCTGGTGCTGAACAACCGACTGCTCCTCGAGCAGCTCGAGAACCTGTTCGAATCGCTGATCAACCTGATCAACACCGCGATCGACGAGAAGTCCCCGTACACCGGCGGCCACTGCGAGCGCGTGCCGGTGCTGACGATGATGCTGGCCGAGGCGGCCGAGCGCAGCACCATCGGCCCGTTCAAGGACTTCAAGATGAGCGAGGCCGACCGCTACGAGCTGAAGATCGCCGGCCTCCTGCACGACTGCGGCAAGATCACGACGCCGGTGCACGTAGTCGACAAGGCCACCAAGCTGCAGACGTTGTTCGATCGCATCGAGCTGATCGACACGCGCTTCGAGGTGCTGCGCCGCGACGCCGAAATCGCCCGCCTGCGCGGCGAACTCGACGATGCCCAGTACGCACAGCGCCTGGCCGAACTGGCCGAACAGCAGGCGCTGATCCGCCGATCCAACACCGGCGGCGAGTTCATGGCCGATGCGCAGATCGCCGCGATCCATTCGATCGCGCAGCAGACCTGGCAGATCGGCGGCGAAACCCGGCCGTTCCTGACCGAGGACGAGGTCGAGAACCTGTGCATCCGGCGCGGCACACTGACCGCGAAGGAACGCGACATCATCAACCACCACATCACCGTCACGATCAACATGCTGGAGGCGCTGCCCTGGCCGCCGCATCTCACGCGCGTACCGGAATTCGCCGGCGGCCATCACGAGCGCATGGACGGCAAGGGCTACCCGCGCGGCCTGACTCGCGAGCAGATGAGCGTGCAGGCGCGGATGATGGGCATCGCCGACATCTTCGAGGCGCTGACCGCCGGCGATCGGCCGTACAAGCACGGCAAGACCTTGTCCGAGTCGCTGCAGATCCTCGGCCGGATGATGCTCGACAACCACATCGATCCCGATCTGTTCGAGGTGTTCCTGCGCGAGCGGGTCTATCTCGACTATGCCAAGCGTTTCCTCGAGCCGCAGCAGATCGACGCGATCGACTGGCACCGTGTGCCGGGCATCAGTGCCGAACTGGCCGCATGGCTGAGCGCACGGGATGCCGACGTTGAGGCGCGCGCCGTGGGGTCCGCGCCACGGTGAGTTGCGGGGCGGTCCGCGGTTCCGTTACGGCTGCGTGGCTGCTCGTCCTGCTGCTCGTACCGCTGGCCGGCCTCGCCTTCGAATTCGGCGAGGCCAATTTCGAAACGGTCGGCGATGCCGAGTCGATTCCCGACAACAACGTGTCCTCGCTCGCCGAGGATCGCGACGGCGTGCTGTGGATCGGCACGCCGGACGGCCTGCTGCGCTTCGACGGCTACCGCTTCCGCCGCTATGCGCACAGTCCGGGTGAGCCACGCTCGCTGGCGGGTTTTCTGGTCCACAGCCTGCTGGTCGACCACCAGGGACGGTTATGGGCGGCGACGGACACCGGCGGCGTATCGCGGCTCGATCCCGAGCGCGGCGATTTCGACGTCTTCGCGCACGATCCGGGCAACCCGCGCAGCCTCGCCCACGACACGGTGCGCGCATTGGCCCTGGATCCACGCGGCGGCATCTGGATCGGCACCCAGGCCGGATTGGATTACTGGCGCGACGACCAATCGGGCTTCGAGCACCATCGGCACCGTGCCGACGACCCGAGCAGCCTCGGCGAGGACCGCATCCGCGTGCTGCGTGTCAGCCGTCGCGGCGATCTATGGGTCGGCACCTGGTCCGGCGTGTACCGCCGCCCGGCCGGCAGCCCGCACTTCGAGCGGCTGTGGTTCGATCCGCAGCGGAGCGACCCGCGCGATCCGCTGCGCGTCGAGCTGATCCGCTCGCTGTTCGAGCTCGACGATGGCCGCATGCTGATCGGCACCACGCAGTCCGGCTGCTTCGTTTTCGATCCGGCCACCGGCCAGACCACGCGCATCTCGCCGGCGATGGTGCTGGCGATGGCGCAGCCGTTTCCGGACGAGCTGTGGCTCGGCGTCGTCGGCGGCATCGACGTGCACGACGCGGCGAGCGGCGCCTTGCTGCGCACGCTGCGCCCGGATCCGGCCATTTCCACCCGTCTGGCGCACAGCGACGTCCGCGCGTTCCTGCGCGATCGCGCCGGGCTGCTGTGGATCGGCGGCTATGGCGGCGGCCTGCAACGCTTCGACCCGCGCAATCGGGGCGTGCGTACATTGCGCTACAGCCCGTCGCGCGGCGACGGGCTGGCCGCGGCCAGCGTCGGCAGCGTCATCGAATTGGCCGATGGCCGCATCGCGGTCGGCACCCGCGGCGCCGGCGTCGATCTGCTCGATCGCAAGCGCGGCGTCACTGAGCGCCTCGCGCCCGACGTCGCCGCCGGCGCGGGCCTGGGCAACGGCGTGGTGATGAGCCTGGCGCAAACGCCCGACGGCGCGCTGTGGATCGGCACCCTGGCCGGTCTGTTCCGCTACGACTTCGCCAGCCGGCGCTATGCCCGCTTCGGCATCGAGAACGGCCTGCCCGGCAGCACGATCCGGCGCCTGTTCGTCGGTCGCGACGGCCGGCTGTGGATCGGCAGCCATGCTGGCCTGGCCACCCTCGGCGACGATGGCGGGGCGCCGCGGATCGTCGCGGTCGGCAACGCGGACGGCACGCCCAACCGCGACGAGATCAACGCCATCGTCGAAGCCAGCGACGGCCGGCTCTGGGTCGGCAGCTCCAGCCAGCTCTATACGCTGGATCCGGGCGGCCATGACCTACGGCAGGTCGGCGCCGAGCCGGGCGATCCGCAAGGTCGCGGACACGACGGCGTGGTCGGCCTGCTCGTCGACAGCGGCGACCGGCTCTATGTCGACAGCGCCGAAGGCCTGTACCGCCTGCTGTCCTGGGACGGCGAACGGGCGCGATTCGATGCGTTGAGCCGGCGCCTGGGCATCGCCGGGCACCCGTTCGGCGCGAACCTGCTCGAGGACGCCAACGGCCGCATCTGGACCCAGCGCTATCGCTACAACCCGCGCAACGAGCAGTTGTACGAACTGACCCGCGCCGACGGCGTCGATCTCGGCACGCCGTGGTTTCGCGCCTATGCCAAGACCCGCGACGGCCTGTTGCTGTTCGGCGGCAGCCGCGGTCTGCTGATCCTCGATCCAGTCGGCTTCCAGCCCTGGAATTACTTGCCGCCGGTGGTCGCCAGCGAGTTGAAGATCGACGGCGCGGCCCTGCCTGGCCTCAGTTTCCCGCAAGGCATCGTGCTGCAACCCGGACAACGGCGCTTCAGCCTGGAATTCGCCGCGCTCGACTTCACCGCCCCGCAGCGCCTGAGCTATGCCTATCAGCTCGAGGGCATGGACGAGGGTTGGATCACCACCGACGCGGGCCATCGCGTCGCCAGCTACGGCAACCTCTGGCCCGGCGAGTACCGGCTGCGCGTGCGCGGCAGCAATCGCGCCGGCACCTGGAGCCCGCAGCAACTCGTGGTGCCGGTGCGTGTGCTGCCGGTACTTTGGCAAACGCCGTGGTTCATGGCGCTGGCGTCGCTCGCCGCGATTGTGCTCGTGGTCGCAGCATTCCGCTGGCGCACGGCGCGAATCAGCGCGCGCGCCGACGCATTGGAGCGGATGGTCGAGCTGCGCACTGCCGAGCTGTCGCAGGCCAAGGAACGCGCCGAAACCGCGCTGCGCGATCTGCAGCAGACGCAGAAGCAGCTCGTCGTCGCCGAGAAGATGGCCGCGCTCGGCCAATTGGTCGCCGGCGTTGCGCACGAGATCAACACGCCGCTCGGCGTCGCGGTCACCGCCGCGTCGGCGATCAGCGACGAAACCGAGCGCCTTGGCCAACGCCTGGCCAGCGGTGAGCTGCGCCGCAACGATCTCAGCTATGCCGTCGAGCAATTGCGTCAGGCGAGCGCGCTGGTGAACAGCAATCTCGGGCGCACCGCCGAACTCGTGCGCAGCTTCAAGCAGGTGTCGGCCGAGCAGAGCATGGACACACGCCAACGCTTCGACCTCGGCGAATTCCTGCACATCCTGATCGAGGCGCTGAAGCCGCTGTGGCGGCAGCGCCCGTTGCAACTCGAACTGCAGATGCCCGAGCCGATCGAACTCGACAGTTATCCCGACACGCTGGGCCAGGTCATCTCGCAACTGATACACAACGCGTTGTTCCACGCCTACGCCGACACGGACGCCGGCACGATGCGGCTCGCCGTGCGACGCCTGTCGGCCGAGCGCATGCAGATCGAATTCAGCGACGATGGCCAGGGCATCGCCGCGGAGCATCTGCCGCGCCTGTTCGAGCCGTTCTTCACCACGCGCCGCGCGCAAGGCGGCACCGGCCTTGGCCTGCACACCGTGTTCAATCTGGTCACCGCGCGCCTGGGCGGTAGCATCGAGGCCCACAGCACGCGCGGTCACGGTACCCGCTTCGTCATCATCCTGCCGCTGCAGGCCCCGGAGTGATCCAAGCCCTCACCCACCAATAAGGAAGGCGCATGAGCCAAGGCAAGTCCCCCACCTCCGCCGCGACACCGATCCGCGGTCGCCCCCTGCCGCCCTCGCTGGGCAATAACCGGCTGCGCTATTTGATCGGCGCCGGCGCGGTGATCCTGCTGCTGCTCTGGGGCATGCTCAGCACGTACTACACGGTGCAGCCCGAGCAGCGCGCCGTGGTCAAGCGCTTCGGCGCGGTGATCAAGATCGCCGAGCCCGGCCTGCACTTCAAATTGCCGTTCGGCATCGACAGCGCCGAGCTGCTCGCCACCGAGCGGGTGCTGAAGCAGGAGTTCGGCTTCCGCAGCGTCGGCGACGACGGCGAACGCACGCAATACGCGACCGACGACTACCTCGGCGAATCGATGATGCTGTCCGGCGATCTCAATCTCGTCGTCGTCGAATGGGTCGTGCAGTACCGCATTGCCGATCCGATGAAATTCCTATACGGCATGCGCGAGCCCACGCGCGCGCTGCGCGACATCAGCGAATCGGTGATGCGTCGCCTGGTCGGCAACCGCATCGGCAGCGAGGTGCTGACCACCGGTCGCGAGGCGATCGCCGCGCAGGGCCGGGAGGAGATCCAGGCGGCGATGGACCGCTACGACACCGGCATCCAGGTCGTCACCGTGCAGTTGCAGGACGTCGTGCCACCGCATGCGGTGCAACCGGCGTTCAACGAAGTCAACGAGGCGCGCCAGGAACGCGAACGCATGATCAACGAAGCGACCAAACAAGCGAATCAAGCGATCCCACTGGCCCGCGGCGAGGCCAATCGCGCGATCGCCGAAGCCGAAGGCTATGCGACCGAGCGGGTCAATGCGGCGCACGGCGAGACCGCGCGCTTCCGCTCGATCCTCAGCGAATACCGCCAGGCGCCCGAGGTCACCCGCACGCGCATGTACCTCGAAACGCTCAATCAGGTGCTGCCGAAGGTCGGCTCGGTGCTGGTGGTGCAGGACGGCAAGACCAGCCCGCTGCCGCTGCTGCGCCTGCGCGATGCCGCCCCGCAGTCCAAGCAGGAGACCCTGCAATGAAGCGCTCCCTCCTCGGATTGATCGCGGTGTTCGGGCTGTTCGTGCTGATGGACGCCGCCTACGTCATCGACCAGGCCGAACAGGGCATCATCGTCCAGTTCGGTGAACCGGTCGGCGAGGTCGTCACGACCCCCGGCCTGCACTGGAAGAAGCCGTTCATCCAGGAAGTGCGCCGTTTCGACAAGCGCCTGCTCGCCTGGGACGGCGATGTCAGTCAGATCCCGACGTTAGGCCGTGAATTCGTGTTGGTCGACACCACCGCACGCTGGAAGATCAACGATCCACTGCGCTTCCTGCGTTCGGTGCGCGACGAGGCCGGCGCGCGCACGCGCATGGACGACATCATCGACTCGGCGACGCGCGACATCGTCTCCGGCACCGAGCTCGAGGAGATCGTCCGCTCGCGCGACTGGCAGGTCGATACCAAGGCGCTGGAGGAGGAATCGGCGCTGCCCGAGGACCTCGACCTCAATCGACCGAAGAAAGGTCGCGAGCAGTTGGAAAAGGAGATTCTCGCCAACGCCCGCCGGCAGATGCCTGACCTTGGCATCGAGCTGGTCGACGTGCGCATCCGCCGCATCAACTACATCGACAGCGTACGCAGCCAGGTAGAGACGCGGATGATCTCGGAACGGCAGAGCATCGCCGCGCGCTTTCGCGCCGAAGGCCAGGGCAAGAGCTCGGAGATTCTCGGCGCGATGGAGCGCGAACTGCGCGGCATCCGCTCCGAAGCCGAACGCCAAGCCGCCGAGATCCGCGGCCGCGCCGATGCCGAGGCGACCAAGATCTACGGCGAGGCCTACGGCGCCGACCCGGAGTTCTACGCCTTCTTTCGCACGTTGGAGAGCTACCACGCATTGGGCGAGAACTCGACCTTGATGCTGGATGCGGAGTCGGATTTCTTCCGCTATCTGCAATCGACGCGGCGCCGATAAGCCGGGCGAGTGAGCTTCATCCGCCAGGCGCGGCGCACCAAACGGTGCGCCGCGCCTGGCCGGCTGGCCGCGCAACTGCACGAGGCCCGAGGCGACACCGCGGAATCGCAACCAATCCAACGGGTGGTCTCGCCCCCTTACACGCGGCTCATCCGCGGCGCGCGCTAAGTGCGTCGGCGATGATTGTTGACGCGTCAGTTAGCGCTGCGCTGAGTCGGGCAGCGCCGGCGGGTTCTGCAGGCAGGCTTCGAGGTGTGCGGTGACGCGCGGAATCCAGACTAGAGCGAATACGCCGAAGCCGACGCGGAACAGGAATACCACCGACAGCATCAACACCGCGCCGGCCGCGCCGAGCGTCAGCGGCAGCCAGACCAGCACCAGCAGGCCGATCCCCAAACCGATCACGCCGCCGCAGCCGAGATAGAGCGGTACGCCACCCGGCGGCGCTCGGCGCGCCTTCAGCGCCGTGCCCAACGCCGGCAGCAGATGCAGCAGCACCGTGCCACCGGCCATCCAGACGAAGCCGGCTTCTTCGAACACGGCGGGGGGTGGCAGACCGAGCGCTTCGAGGCCGGCGTACAGGCCCAGCGCGCAGACCGCGGCCAGCAGCAGCGCGATCGCGAACAGACCCGGCGGCGATACGCCACGGCCATGATCGGTATAGCGGCCGGTGCCGTCGTGCAGGCCACCGACGATGCTGAGGATCTGCTGCGTGCGGTGGTCCTCGATATGGGTGTGGCGCACCGCCGCGCCGGCGATCAGCAGCTTGGCAAGATCAGCGAGCAATACCGCGACGATGTCGATGCCGAGCAGCAGCAACATCGTCGTCGCGGTCCAATCGAGCCACAGCCAGCCGATGAACGGCATGCCGCCCGCGATCACCATCGCCGTGCAGCGCGCTCGCGCCTCGGCCAAGCCGACGCGACGCTGCCACTGCAACGCCGCGGGGCCATCGCGGCGCAACTTTTCGAGTTGCTTGCGGCCGATCTTCGGGTGTGGGTTCGCCATGCGCGCACTCTAGCGCTGAGCAAGCGGCGCGTTACAGCGGGAAACCGTACAGCGCGCCCTCGATGCTGGCCACGATCAAAGTGTCGCCGGCCCGCGCGATCGACCCCGCGACACCCCATTGATGGCCGCCGGTGTCCGGCAACGGGCGGCGCGTCAGCATGCGCCCGGTCTTGCGGTCCAGGCTCGCCAGGCTGGCCACATGGCGGATGAAATACGGCGCGCCGCCGGCCGCGGCGACGTAGATGCGATCGTCGATGACCAGCGGCGTGCCCCAGGTCCAGCCAAACACGTCGCTGCGCCACAGCACCCGCCCATCTGCCGGGTCGATCGCGCTGACCCGACGCAGATCGGACGAGCCGATGTAGAGCGTGCCGTCGACGACGACTGGTGTTGACTCCACCCAGGAGCCCCAGAAGAACAGCTTCCAGGCCAGTTCGCCGGTCTCCGCGCTCAGCGCATGCAGTCCGTAGCCGCGGTTGCCAACGAACACCCGTCCCTCGTGCACGACCGGCGTGGCGTCCACCGCGGCGCCGGTATCGAAGCGCCATGCGAGCTGTCCGCTGTGACGATCGAGCGCATAGACGAAGTGATCTTCGCTGCCGAACACGACGCGCTCGCCATCGAGCGCCGCGCCGCTACGGATCTTTCCGCCCGTCGCGAACGACCACCGCGGCTCGCCGCTGGCCGCGTCGATCGCATGCATGCGGCCATCGCCACCGCCGATATAGACGATGCCGTCGACCACCAGCGGCTGCGCGCCCTGCCAGTCCCAGTCAAACACCTGCGGATGCGGCAACACGCGCGGCACCGGCGCATGCAGGGTACGCCGCCATTGCGGCTTGCCATTGCTGCGGTCGAGCCGATGCAGCGTGCCGCCGTCGTCGGCGAAATACACCGCATCGCCCGTCACGGCCGCGGCGCCATGAATCGCGGCGCCGGTGGCGTAGGCCCAGCGCAGTTTTCCGTCACGCGCATCGACCGCGTTGAACACGCCCGCCGTGCTGCCGACATACGCCACGCCGTCAGCGACGATCGGCGACGCGAAGATTTGCCCGCCCAGGCGCGTCTGCCAGCGCGGCTCGGGCCCGGCCGGCAGTCGCGGCGGCGTCGGCTCGCTCGGCAACTTGTCCACGCGTTTGAGCTCGATCTCGCTGTTAGGTCCGGGGTAATGCCCGCGCAGCGCGTCACCGTCCAACGCAAGGCTCAGCTTGAGCGTTGCATTGCTCAGCCGCTCGCCATCCCACTGCGCTTCGCCAGCCGCCTGGCCGTAATAGTTCATGATCGGCTGCGTGATGCGCGTCATGAGCTTGCCATCCGCGCCGCGCGAGAACTCGAAGCCGACGTCGATGCGTTCGCGCTCGGTCCCGGTCGTACCCCACCAACGCCCGAGCAGACGCGGATCGACGTCGGCCGCGACCGCGGGCAACGCCAAGAACACGCCGAATAGGGCCTTGAGCTGCGTCGCACGCGCATTGCCGGGCATGAGCGAACTCTCCATCCGTGATTGCAGGGCGCGCGAGGATAAGTCGCCTGCGCCGCGGCAAGCGGTTGCCTGCGCCGCAGCGTTGCGAACATGCGATGGAACGTTCACACAGACGCTGGAGCCGACCGCGGCGTCGCGCCGCGCGGCGTATGCTTGGCAGCCGCTGCGGCGGCGTTGAAGCGATCGGATTAGGGAAGGTCTGATCAAGTTGATTCCGCCCGTGGTTCGACACGCTCACCACGTACGCAATCAACGCGTTACCGTTCGTCCTGAGCCTGTCGAAGGACGAACTTGGAGTTGTTCAGACCTTCCTTAGCATGGCTCAAGCGATGACCTATTTCGAACTTGGACGCGACCATCTGCGCATCAGCTGCGACCCCGCCTGCATCGATATCGATGCCGTGCACGCATTTCTCGCCCGCTCGTACTGGGCCGAGGGCATCCCGCGCGAGATCGTCGCGCAGTCGATCGCCGGCTCGCTGTGCTTCGCCCTGCTCGAGGGCGAACGGCAGATCGGTTTCGCCCGCGTCGTCACCGATCGCGCCACGTTCGGCTATCTGTGCGATGTCTACGTGCTGGAAAGCCATCGCGGCCGCGGTCTAGGTCGCTGGCTGATGCAGGCGGTGATGGCGCACCCGGACCTGCAGCGACTGCGCCGTTTCGTGCTGGTGACCCGGGATGCGCACGACCTGTACCGGCCGTTCGGCTTCGGCGCGGTGCAGTACCCGGACCGCTACATGGAGATCACCCGGCCGGGCATGTATCTGCGTTCGCCGCAGTAGTTGACGGCACATCGGGTGATGGGGCATCGGCGCGCGCTTGGCTATGCTGGCCGCTGGTGCATCCAACGCGCGACCGGCGCGGGAGCTCTAGCGATGAGCATGATCAAGGCCTGGGCCGCATTCGCGGCGAAGCGGCAGTCGCAACCGTTCGAGTGCGGCCCCGGGCCACTCGCGACCAATGAGGCCTGGGGCCAGCGTTCGCTGTCCGGCTCGCCGGCGGGCACGCGCTCAGTAATCGATGCCATGCTCGAACTCGCCGCGCGCCACGCGATCGAGCCGACGACCGCGCACTTCCCACTCAACCGGGTCAACGACGCGATTGCTCATCCGCGTGCGGGCAATGCGCGCTATCGCATCGTGCTGGATGCCGGTGGCTGACCCGCGGCCGAGCCGCGTACGCCGAATGGAGGTTGCAATCGCGATGCGGCCTGCCGGTATGGTTGGGGCCAGGCGCAATGGCGGGTGGGGGCCCGGTCGCGCGCAATCGAGCGAGGGCCCATGCTGAGTTTTCCCAAGCCCAACAGCACGCCGGTGTCGCAGCCGCGGCACCGCGCCCACAGCAATATCCTGACCCGCGCCAAGGTACGCCGCGTGTACCGCTGGTATGCGCCGGTGTACGACCTGGTGTTCGGCCGTGCCCTCGACGCCGGCCGCGCGCGGCTGGCGAACTCACCCGCGTTGCGGCGAAGCCGGCGGATCCTGGAAGTCGGCGTGGGCACCGGGCGCGCGTTGCCGCTGTATCCACGCGGCGCACTGGTGCTGGGCCTGGATCTGTCCTGCGAGATGCTGCGCCATGCCCAGCGGCGCATCGACGAGCAGCGCCTCGCCGACGCGCACCTGCTTTGCGCCGATGCCGAGCAGCTGCCGTTCGCCACGGCCTGCTTCGACTGCGTCACCGTGCCCTACGTGTTGTCGGTGACGCCGAATCCGTCGGCATTGCTCGCCGAGCTGCGCCGGATCTGCATACCCGGCGGCACGATCCTGATCCTCAACCACTTCCGCGGCAGCCGCGGCTGGCGCTGGGCCGAGGATCTGCTGCGGCCGATGGCCGGGCATATCGGCTTCGACTCGGCGCTGGACCTCGAAGCCAC
>Ga0196963_10001410_pt1 | contig 16401 bp, 13 predicted proteins | sample S1_5metaG_FD_148600 | JGI IMG/M metagenome (GOLD analysis project Ga0196963, IMG submission 148600) | Soil microbial communities from Anza Borrego desert, Southern California, United States - S1_5 | ecosystem: Environmental > Terrestrial > Soil > Desert | place: USA: California | collected... | reverse complement strand
GAAGTTCAACAAATCGTGCGATCGCCTTGGCTGCTTGGCGACGGGGTAAGTCAGGGTTATCTTCACTGGTGCGGACAAGTTCGTAATAGCGTTCATAGCAGGTATAGTTTGCCAAAACGTCCTTAATATAGCCTTCCTCAATCGCTTGGCGCATAGTGTAGAGATGGAAGGGTGCTGCGCCGTTTTCTCCAGGTTCATCGAATGCGAGTTGGGTTTTGTGCTTAGGAGTGGCGGTAAAGGCAAAATAACTGAGGTTTGGTTGTTTGGTGCGGGTTAGTTGTTCTTTGAGTAATTGTTTTTTGGCTTCCTCACTGAGGTCATCTTCTTCTAGTTCATCTTCTAGGAGTTGGGCTGCGATCGCCGATTCAATCCCATCTTTATTAAGAATTTTACGGAGTTCGGTCGCTGTTTCTCCACTTTGGGAGCTATGGGCTTCATCAATGATGACGGCGAAGCGTTTATCTTTGGTGTTAATGTCTATGGTTTTACCTTTTTTCGCTAAAGTTTCCATAGCTTTAGTGATGAAGGGAAATTTCTGGATAGTAGAAATAATGATGGGTACACCGTCGCTGAGGGCTGTGGCAAGTTGCTGGGTGTTTTCGTCTATTTTCTGGACTACTCCGGCTTTATGTTCAAACTGATGGATAGTCTTTTGCAGTTGTTGATCCAGTACGGTGCGGTCAGTAATGACGACAACGGTATGAAAGATTTTTTCATCTTGGTTGTCGTGCAGGTTGGCGAGGCGATGGGCTAACCAAGCAATAGAATTAGATTTTCCTGAACCTGCGGAATGTTGAATTAGATAATTATGTCCAGCTTTGTGTTGTTTGGTGTGGGCTATAAGTTTACGCACCACATCAAGTTGATGGTAGCGCGGGAAAATTAGGGTTTCTTTTTTTTGGTAGTTAACACCTGTGGCGGTGGGAATTTTGGTTTCTTTAATTTCAATGTGCAGGAAACGGGCTAGGATGTCCAAAAATACATCTTTCTGTAAGACTTCTAGCCAAAAGTAACTGGTGCGATATTCTTCATGATCTCCAGGGGGATTGCCTGCACCGTGATGATTACCTTTGTTAAAGGGAAGGAAATAGGTACTTTCTCCAGCCAGTTTAGTGGTCATCCAAACTTCTTCGGTGTCTACGGCGAAATGGACTAAGCAGCGTTGTTTAAAGGTAAATAAAGGGTCTGTGGGGTCTCTGTCGTATCTGTATTGATGGAGAGCGTTTTGGTAGGTTTGTCCGGTCAAGGGGTTTTTGAGTTCGATGGTGGCGATGGGTAAACCGTTGATGCTGAGAATAATATCGGGAATGCGTCCAGTTTTGATGGTGACTTGGCGGGTAAGTGTGAGGCGATTTTTTTGATAAAGTGCCAAGGTTTCAGGGTTCATGCCTGTGTTGGGCTGGAAGTAGGCTACTCGTAGAGTTTTGCCATAGCATTTGAAGCCATTGCGGAGGACATCAAGCATTCCTCGACTTTTCAGTTCTTTGGCGAGGTTATCTATAATGACTTTTTGAGCATCGCTGGGGTTGGTAATCGCTAGGCGTTGCCATTTTTGGGGTTGGGTAGTTTGGATAAAGTTGATGATTTCGCTGGGGAAAAGGGCGGTTTCTGGGTCGTAGTTGGCTGGGTTGCCTTGGTCGTAGCCACTTATTTCGAGGAGTTCCCGTTCAATGATGTCCTCAAATTTTTCTTCTGTGTGCATGATTGGCAAACTATAAATGTAATTAAATATAAAGGTGAATTAATTAAGGGTTAAAAACTAGATGTTTGGGTTTCTAATCTTCCTTAAGCCAGTTTTCAACTGTTAAATTAGGAACGCGGGAAAATTCACGAACATTGTTAGTAACGAGGGTTAGACCAAGGCTTAGGCAATGGGCAGCAATTAATAAGTCATTAGGGCCAATCGGTTTACCTTGCTGTTCTAAATCTGTGCGGATTTGTGCGTAATATTTTTCTACCGGATGAGTTAAAGGTAATATTTCAATACTATCCAAGATGATTTCAATTTTTTCTATAAGCTTTTGAGAGTTCTTCTTTTTTGCACCAAATCTTGATTCACAAGCTACGATAATACTTGTACAAACTGTATCTTCTCCGACGTTTTGAATTTTTGAGAATATCACACCTCTGGGGTTTTTAATTAGTTCAGAAATGATGTTTGTATCTAACAAGTATAAATAGCTCATTTTTACAATTCAATATCATCTAAGGGTAATAATCCTTCGTCCACGTCCGCAAAGTCTTCATCCAATGGTTCAAGGGTAGAAAGTGTTTGCAGGAGCGATTTTTTTTGAATCGGAGATATGATGGCGAAGGGAACACCATTTTGGATGATAGTAAGGGGTTCGCCTGTTCTTTGAGCTTGGTTAATTAGGTTTTGGACGGTTTCGGGAAGTTCTGCAAGGGTAATTTGTTTCATAATGATTTTCGTGGTTAGGGAAGGGGAACTTGGCGCACGTCTATTTTGCCTGTAACTGCGTTGGTGATAAGGGCTGTGCGATATTCTTTTAATCGTTCGATTGCTTCTTGAATTTTTGCTTTTTGTATGTCAATTTCTACGGCTTTTCGGTCTAAAAAATTAGCAATTTCTTGTTGTTCAATTAAAGAAGGTAGTTGAATAATTAAATTTTTTATCGTATCCTGACCAATATTTTGCATAGAACCACTAGCTCCTGTCGCATCTCTCTCATATTGAAATCTAGCGATTGAAGACCTAAGTAGTTGAACTAAATATTTATTATTAATAGTATTTTTTGCTGACAATCTATATAATTTGTCGCATAAAAGTAATTTTTTACGAGGATTAATAACTATAGCCGCACTTCCTAAAAGCTCTTTTGTATTAGCGCGGCTCATTAAAATATCGCCGTCATTAATCTCATATTGAATTTTTGGTTCTAAGTCATATGGCAGTAATTTATTTTCATTAAAATCAAACTTTGTACCATTAACACAACCAACTTTTAAAACTCCCCATTCATCTTCTTCAGCTTGATAATTATGACAGGACGGAGACCACCCTTGTTCAATTTTAGATACAAGAAAACGTAAACGAGTAATACTCCAGTGCTTCGGTATTTCGCCTAACCACTCGATGCCAGAATCTTTCATCGGGACGTTTGGATCTAGTCCTTTGGTGACAGCGTGACTGATGAGGGCGGTACGTTTTTCGTCGAGTTTTTCAATGAGGGCTTCTTTCTTTGCGATGAGGTCGTCTATCTGTTTGGTTTTATGGTCGAGGAAACGGGCGATCACTTTCTGCTCGTCCAATGGTGGTAAAGCTAGACGTAAAATCCCTAAAATTGCGCCTGAAAGCTGTTGTTGTGCTGTGCCGTAAGAATAAAAATCTAATTGCTTTGCCCACAGAACTGACATCGAAATGTATTTTAAAAACTCAGGAAATATATTTGTTGGTCTAGCAATAATCATTTGAGCATTAATAAATGCTGTTTGATACGGAACTTTGGAAAATAATGCGGTTTGTCCAATAGTTCCACGCATAGTTACAACTAAATCATTTTGTATTAACTTTCCTCTACTTAGGCATTCAAATTTTTCTAAAGTAATAAATTTTGTCCTTGGAGAAAAGTCTAAAGTATTAGATTTAATATTTTCAGTGCTTAAAAAGGGAATTCCCTCATCTTGAAAATCATTTTCACTTGGATAATTTTTTCCTCTGTCTCCATCTATTAGTTTTGTTACTTGTTTCAATCGTTTAACTTCCCAATGCTCAGGAATCTCTCCTAACCACTCAATACCAGAATCTTTATACTTTTTATAACCCCAATACTTACCCATTACACTACCTCTCCTAACATCGCCATAATGTCTGATTCCAGCGATTTAATATCATTCTCAATTTCATCTAGAGGGCGGGGCGGCTGATATACATAAAAATGACGATTTAACGGAATCTCATACCCCACTTTTGTTTTATCAAAATCAATCCAAGCATCAGGTACGTGGGGCAATACTTCCGCTTTAAAATATGCCTCACAATGCTCCTTTACTAACTTAATCAAATCATCTACACTCGCATCCTTGTCATATTCCAACGGTAACGGCAACTTAATATCATCCGGTAAAGGTACAATCTCCGTATCTCGTAAATTACTATCTGGTTCAGGATTACCCTTAGCATCTCGACAGATTTCCGCCTCTGGGTCAGTTTCTCCCAACGCAGCCAAAATTGCCTTTTTCACAGGTGCTTTTAAACTTAATCCCGCCTTTTTCAACACTTGATTTAAATCTTTTTCAAACTCATTCCGTGACAGATAAAGTTTATTTGCGTCCAATTTATGCAAAGCATCTAATATCTGTTTTTGGCTATTTTCACCCAATGCAATTTCTAACTGTTGTACTGTTTCATTTTTACGCTTTTTACTCGTTGCTAAATCCTGAAACGTCTTTTGCTCCCACAACCGAGCCAAACGCTCCTCACTCACCTGAAAATTTAATCTTAACGGGCGTTCTACCGTAATTTTAAGAAATCCAAACTCCCGATTATCAAAAATCTTCGAGCAGATCTGCTTTTCTGTTTGTCCGTCTGACTCCACCTCACTGAGACCATTCTGCTCAAAATCTCCATACAGCCGTACCAGTTCTGCAATATGCTCAGAAGATAACTCTTTGCGTTTATCACCGAGACTTTTTTTCATCTTCTGGTAATGATGAGTACCATCAATTAGCTGCACTTTCCCTTTTCTATGGGTGGCTTTTTTATTTGTAACTAGCCAAATATAAGTAAAAATTCCCGTGTTATAAAACATTTGGTCAGGTAATGCAATCACCGCATCCAGCCAGTCATTTTCAATAATCCAACGGCGAATATTACTTTCACCACTTCCTGCATCTCCTGTAAACAAAGGAGAACCATTAAATACAATGGCGATTCGAGAACCATCACCTCCTTTTTCTGGGGATAGGTGCATTTTCGAGATCATGTGTTGCAGAAATAACAGCGAACCATCATTAATTCGGGGTAAGCCTGCGCCAAAACGTCCCTTAAAACCTAAAGTTTCATATTCATCATCAATAAATTCCTTTTCTGGCTTCCATTCCACACCAAAGGGCGGATTAGCAAACATATAGTGAAACTGTTTATCAGGATGACCATCATGGGGTAAAAAATTATTACTTTTGATTTTTGCGTTCTTGACTCCCAAGGTGTCACCATAAACAAGATTGTTAATTGGTTCATCTTTTATCAGTAAGTCAGAACAGCAAATCGCATAGGATTCAGGGTTATACTCCTGCCCAAATAACCCTAAATTTGCTTCAGGGTTTTGCTTTTTAATGTATTCCTCGGATACCGAAAGCATTCCCCCTGTTCCTGCTGTGGGGTCATACACTGTCCGGTAAATCCCTTGCTTAAAGATATCCTGCTCGTCACAGAAAACCAGATTTACCATCAGCCGAATTACTTCACGGGGCGTAAAGTGATCTCCCGCCTCTTCGTTTGCCTGTTCGTTGAACTTTCTCACCAGTTCCTCGAACAGATAGCCCATTTGTAAGTTAGAGAGTTTCGCCGGAGATAAATCAATATCAGAGCGACAGAAATCTTTGATGATCATGTAAAGCCGATTACTTTCATCGAGCTTTTCAATTTCGCTATCAAAATCAAATTTCTCGAAAATATCCCTCGCCTTTGGAGAAAACCCGTTGATATAAGTCCTTAAATTACTAGCAATGCCCTCAGAATCATCTAACAATTTCTGAAACGTAAATTCACTGAGGTTATACAAGGGTTGCTGACGATTACCACCAATTGCAACTTTGGCGATCGCTTTCTCGAAGGCATCCCCCTCTAAACCCATCGCCTCATATTTCGCCTTCGCCTCTAAAACAGCTTTCTTAGTTGGTTCTAAGACAGCATCCAAACGACGCAATACAATCAGAGGCAACATCACACGACGATATTGGGGTGGACGATAAGGGCCTCGGAGTTTGTCGGCAATGCTCCAGATAAAACCGACTAACTCTTGATTATTATAATTTACTAGATTTGTCACCATAGGAATTTAAGTAATAAACTTTGATTTTTCTAGCAGTATTCGTAGTAATTAATTCTTACAATTTGAATCCTAAATTAAAATTACGGAATAATATCTCACCCAATTCCTTATAGTTAGAAAAAAATAGTTGATGTATATTAATTTTTGCCTTCTCACATACAGGGATAATTAACTTCACCAGATAATAAGGTTGGCTTTGATTTCTTGTTGAGGCTATCCTCAATGATTCCATTATTCCGCCTAAAGCTCCCAATAACTGCAAATCCATTCCAATTAATTGTTCAAACACTAACAAAATTAATTGTAATTTTCGGGTTAACTCAATTGGAATGGGTTTATACCCTAATTGAGGAGTAAGTGAAATTAATTCGCTAATTAATTGAATATTAACTCGATATTTTTCCATTTCCTCTTCGCTTTTACTTTCCTCTCCTAACCACCCGTAACAACGAGAACAAAATCCCGCAGGTAAAAACCTAGCTATCACAGGTGAATGCGAACTACAATGAGGACATTCTTGGATTAATCGCTGTTTGTGAATCAAACAAAATTCTACATCGTTAAATGACCATAATAATGGTTCATAGATAGTTTTGTTCTCCTGTTTCCACTCTTCCCAATAACAAGGACACCAAGCGCAATAGTTCCGAAATAACCCTCCGGTATCTTCGTAGGCACTTCTTAGATTTATGTCGGGCTATATCAGCAAGATATATTAACTATCGAAAAACTATTCGCTGTAAGCGAATAGAGCGGTGTTGCCAAGAAGTACGGCAGGTTGCTTTAGAAATTTATGCTGAAGGGGGAAAACCTACTCGCAGTAAAGTTGCCAGTCGTCTCAGTAAACTAGCTTACTTTAGAGATAAAAAGGTTTGTGCCGCTTTGTTAGCAGTTCAGAAACAACTGGGACTGGAAGGTTGAACGGTTTAAAATAATCTACTCAATTACTATGTGTTTGGAACCATAACCTTGCCGACCCTTCCTGGAACCATAAGCTTGCCATTGCGGCAAAGTTATGGGTAAAGTCACAAAATACCCAAACCCTTATATTTCAAGCATTATGCGGATGAAAGGACTTGAACCTTCACTCCTTTCGGAACTAGAACCTAAATCTAGCGCGTCTGCCAATTTCGCCACATCCGCTTACGGCTTTAGTATCATAGCAAAAAACTTGCCAATTCGGATACTTCAGCTAAATTTTGGCTGAAAGTTAAATGTAATGCTGGCGTTTTAACCCACCAGTAGCGATTGACCTCCATCAATCCACGTCTCAGTGCCTGTGATATGGCTAGAGGCATCTGAAGCCAAGAATAAGACTAACTGAGCGACTTGTTCAGATGAGCCAGGTTTGCCATCTGTTAAAGGGATGTCGCCTTGGGGATACTGAACAGGTTCACGCACCGCTTCTAAATCTCGGTGTTCAGTGTTTTGTTCAATGTTGGTTTCAATCGCTCCCGGACAAATGACATTCACACGAACACGGTCTTTGGCCAGTTCTAATGCCACCATTTTGGCAAAGGCGACTTGAGCGGCTTTTGTGCAGGAGTAAGCGGTTGCACCCGTATTGCTGAAGACGCGGGTACCATTGATTGATGAGGTAATAATGACTGAACCGCCCTGTTTTTTGAGATGAGGTACCGCATATTTAACGGTAAGAAATGTGCCTTTTAAATTAACGTTGATGGTTTTATCCCACTCATCCGGCTCTAGTTGTTCTAGCGGTGCCCAAACCCCGTTAATGCCAGCGTTCGCGAAAACAATATCCAGTCGTCCCCATTGATTCACCACCTGTTGCACAGCAGCTTGCATCTCAGCAGGCTGTGAGATATCAGCTGTTACAGGAATGGCTTCACTACCAGCGGATTGAATTTGCTCAACGGTTTTTTCCAGGTCATCGTCTGTGCGACCGAGTACAGCTACCTTTGCTCCTTCTTTTGCTAGCAGTATAGCGGCTGCCTTACCAATGCCTGAACCTGCCCCTGTAATTAGTGCGACTTTTCCTGCCAGTTGCATCACTACTGCGCTCCTTTGTGCCATCTAACTTGATGGTTGAGCAAAGGTGGGAAGCATTCATCCCTCTTCTGAGAGAAGCGCCGACCTAACTAGGACAGCAAATTAAAGCCAATGATATATTTTGTGCTTTAGCCCTGTAGTCTTGGGTTTTAGGGCTAAAGCTCCTACGTATTAGTATTTTGTCACTTGTGAATTGGATGCGATCGCTCACGTCTGCTGACAAAACTTAGGTAATCGAGTCCAGCGGTTGACAAAACTTGTTCACTCCTTTCTGAAGCACATACACCAGAACCGGAGTGACTAAAATCGCAGGACAAAGCTTTGCAGTTGTCAGGTTTGCAATCACCGTACCTAAGTTGCCATTGACCAAATCATCTCGATATTCATCCTGACAAATGACAGCCCGGCATTTTTTCGCCAAACCCTCTAGCCAGTCTGCGTTGGCGATATCTGGTTGCTGCCCGACTCGAATCGCTAGCACCATTGCCGCATCTTCTAAATCTCCCTCACAATCTTCAATCACTTTTAACGCCTTAAGCGCTTCAGGATTGTCGGTTACTTGAGAGCGAAACTCAGTCAGTTCTTCTGCTGTCACTATGGTCATCAAACACCTCTTGCCCTCTGGCTAGATGGTCAATATTCATCTATGCATTTACCATTCTGCCAAAGCTGGCAAGGGTTAGTTGCTTGAGTAGGCGTTTTTACTATGCCTCGATTTTTACCCCTTTCCAAAAGGCGACGTATCCCTCAATCTTTTTGGCAGCGTCTTTCGCTTGGGGATAGTACCAAGCAGCATCCTTATTCACCTGTCCATCGACTTCAATGGTGTAGTAACTAGCAACGCCTTTCCAGCCACAGGTGGTGTGAGTGCTACTTTCTTGAAAATACTGCTGGTTGATGGCATCTGGTGGGAAGTATTGGTTGCCATCAACCACTTCCGTGCGATCGCTCTCGGCTAGTACAGCTCCATTCCAAATTGCTTTTGGCATAACTTAATATTCCTTAAATTTTGGGTATTTTGATGAAAGAATCCCAGTTTTCGGGACCGGGGATGCTGAAACTGCCTCAGCCCTAATTCCTGAAAGACCTTAAGATAAGTTTACAATATGCGGCTCAGAGCTAGTGATACCCTTTCTCAAGCAGCCAGAGAAACTCCCCGAAAGTTGTAAGCTCAGTCTAAAATGACGGCAATATAGACAGAAAAATGGGAATCCATGTCAGCTGTGTCTCCCTCGTTGGAACGGGCGCTCAAACATTACTTTGGCTATGACGCCTTTCGCCCTGGACAGCGCCAAATTGTCGAAGAAGCACTGCAAAACCGGGACTTGCTGATTATCATGCCCACAGGGGGCGGCAAGTCGCTATGTTTTCAGCTACCTGCGCTGCTAAAACCAGGATTAACGGTTGTAGTATCGCCGTTAATCTCCTTGATGCAAGATCAGGTAGATGCTTTGCGAGATAACGGGATTCGGGCAACGTTTCTCAATAGTAGTCTGAATGCTTGGCAAGTGCGATCGCGCGAGGAAGCAATTCTCAACGGTAAAACTAAGTTACTTTATACCGCCCCAGAACGACTGCTGAGTGACAGATTTCTCCCATTTTTAGATTTAGTTCATCATCAAGTTGGCATCTCTGGTTTTGCCATTGACGAAGCGCACTGCGTCTCTGAGTGGGGACACGACTTTCGTCCAGAGTATCGCCAGATGCGGTTATTGCGCCAACGCTACCCAAAAGTGCCAATTATGGCGCTGACGGCTACGGCTACTGAACGGGTTCGTCAAGACATTGTTGAACAACTCACACTTCGACAACCTAGTATCCATATTTCCAGCTTTAATCGTAAAAACCTGTATTACGAAGTTCGTCCTAAAAAGAAAAACATCTACACCGAACTCTTAGTACAAATTCGGCAAACTCAAGGTTCAGGAATTATTTATTGCCTCAGCCGGAAAGCAGTTGATGAACTAACCTTTAAGCTACAACACGATAAAATTAAAGCTTTACCTTATCACGCAGGTTTAAGTGATGAGGAACGAAGTTCTAATCAAACTCGTTTCATTCGAGATGATGTGCAAGTCATGGTGGCAACCATTGCCTTTGGCATGGGAATTAATAAGCCTGATGTGCGCTTTGTGATTCACTACGATTTACCCCGCAACTTAGAAGGGTATTACCAGGAAGCAGGACGCGCAGGAAGAGATGGAGAACCGGCAAACTGTACCATCTTTTTCAGTTTTGGCGACATCAAGAAAATTGAGTGGAGTATTGACCAAAAGCCTGACACCCAAGAGCAACTAATTGCTCGTCAACAGTTACGGCGTGTGATTGATTATACCCAAGGTACTGATTGCCGTCGCACGATCCAACTCAGTTACTTTGGAGAATATTTTCCCGGCAACTGTGGTAATTGTGATAACTGTCGTTCTCCTCAACCTGTAGAAGATTGGACGATTGAGGCGATGAAGTTTCTTTCCTGTGTTGCTCGTTGCCAAGAACGGTTTGGCATGACTTACATTATTGACGTGCTGCGTGGCTCAAAAAACCAGAAGGTTTTGCAAAATAAACATCATGAACTATCAACCTATGGAATTGGTAAAGATAGAACCGCTGATGATTGGAAAATGTTAGCGCGATCGCTCTTACACCAAGGCTTAGTCGAGCAAACAGGGGATGGCTACGCCGTTTTGAAGCTGAATGATCTCAGTTGGGAAGTCATGCGACGACAGCGTTCTGTCTCAATAGTTGTTCCGGCTAAAACCATTTCACCCTCAGATGAAATCAATCTGAAAAAAGCTGGGGTGCAGATGCTACTTGATCGATTACGTAAACTGCGTAAGAAACTGGCAGATGAACAATCTGTTGCCCCCTATGTTGTCTTCGCTGATTCGACTCTAAAACTTATGGCTGAAGTGCAACCTTTAACCTTAGATAGCTTTGCTCAAATTTCTGGCGTAGGTAGTCACAAACTTGCTCAATATGGTGAACGCTTCGTAACTGAAATCTTAGCGTATCGGCAAGAACAAGGGTTATCATTACCGACTAATAACTCTACGCGCTCAACTCATTCCCCCTCCTACACACAGTTACAAACTTTAGAGTTATATCAACAAGGTTTAAGTGTTGAAGAAATTGCTCAAAAACGTAACCTGCAAACTAGCACGATTATCGGACATCTCGCTGAACTACTAGAAATGGGACAATCTGTAAATATAGATAAAATGGTGCCTACAGAGCATCAGCAAGCTATCTTACAAGCTATACAAAAAATAGGGTTTACTAACTCTCTAAAACCTATCTATGAATATCTGCAAGAGAGCTATACCTATGAGCAAATTCGTTTGGTAAAGGCTGACTTGAAGCGAGGAAGTAGAAAATAAAAGGTGCTCAATCTATCTGGATTTAAAGATGCATAGATTTAATAAAATTTATCATAATTAATCCTTTAATAGATTGACATTTTGCAGTAATTATTGTTAAATAGAAATAGTTTGACAGGCGTGGGCATGATGTCCACGCCTGTGCTTTTTTACCTATGAAAATCCAGTATTTATACTAATTGCCAACTAACAGGTAATCTTAGCCGTATTAACCTGTTGCCTAACTAAAATAGAACCAACCTGGTAGGTAGTAAGCCTTAACAGCCAGAATTTTTTCTGTCCCCCTTGCCTATATTCCTGAATCTGACAGAGAGCTAATGTGGAACTATAAGAGATTGATTATTCTAGGAATTAAGAGATGTTGAAAAATCAGCAGGAAGCCAGGGTTTCCTTTAACTTTACAGACACAGAGCGAGCTAAATTAAAGCAAGTGGCTGATTATTCCTCTGTACAGTCTGTGTCGGAAATTTGGCCGCTTGTCGCTAAACGCTGTGGGAATACGATCGCCCTCAAAGATCCGCACTCAAAGCCAGAGGTGGAACTGAGTTATAGCCAGTTAAGTGAGCAAATTCAGCAGTTTGCGGCTGGGTTGCAGGCGTTAGGCGTTCAAGCAGGCGATCGCATTTCCCTGTTTGCCGATAATAGCCCTCGCTGGTTCATTGCCGATCAAGGAATGATGACAGCGGGAGCCGCGAATGCGGTACGCAGCGCCCAAGCAGAACGGGAGGAACTGCTGTTTATTCTGGAAAATAGCGGCAGTACGGTTTTAGTCGTAGAAGATGTAAAGACCCTCAATAAGTTACGCGATCGCTTAGAAGATTTGCCGCTTCAATTTGTCGTGCTTCTGTCGAACGAAGAACCCGAAGCTTCAAGCCATTTAAAAATCTTGAACTTTAATGGGTTAATGAGCGCAGGGACGGCTCATTCCTGGCAACCTGTTTCCCGCCAGCGACAAGACTTAGCCACCCTAATCTATACCTCTGGCACAACCGGAAAACCTAAAGGGGTGATGTTGAGTCATAGCAACCTATTGCATCAAGTCACAACCTTTGGCACGGTGATTCAACCGCAACCGGGCGATCGCATTCTCAGCATTCTTCCCACTTGGCACAGCTATGAACGCTCAGTCGAGTATTTTTTACTCTCCCAAGGTTGCACACAGATTTATACCAATCTGCGTTATGTGAAACAAGACTTAAAAGAATACAAACCCCGGTATATGGTAGGGGTTCCCAGACTTTGGGAATCTATCTATGAAGGCATTCAAAAGCAGTTTCGTGAACAACCTGCCAAGAAACAGCAATTAATTAATACCCTACTGGGCATTAGCCAACGCTATATTGAGGCTCGTCGCATCGCTCAGGGTCTAAGTTTAGACCATCTCCATGCCTCATCCCTTCAGCGTCTGAAGGCAAGTCTGCAAGCAGCCGCCTTAGCTCCGGCTCACGCTTTAGCCGAACGCTTAGTCTACCAAAAGGTTCGGGAAGCAACAGGGGGACAAATCAAGCAAGTCATTAGTGGCGGCGGTTCCCTTGCTAGGCACTTAGACGACTTTTTTGAAATCTTGGGGATTGACGTCTTAGTTGGCTACGGCTTAACGGAAACCTCTCCCGTTACAAACGTCCGTCGTCCTGAACGCAACTTGCGTCGTTCTTCAGGACAACCCATGCCGGCAACAGAAATCAAAATCGTTGATCCTGAAACCCGTCAGCCCCTTCCTGCGGAACAGCGAGGTTTAGTCTTAATTCGAGGGCCTCAGGTAATGCAGGGTTACTACCAAAATCCGGAAGCGACTGCCAAAGCAATTGATTCAGAAGGTTGGTTTGATTCGGGGGATTTAGGCTGGGTGACGCCGCAGAATGATCTAGTGCTGACAGGTCGGGCAAAAGATACGATTGTATTGACCAATGGCGAGAATATTGAGCCACAGCCGATTGAGGATGCCTGTATACGCAGTCCTTACATTGACCAAATCATGCTAGTCGGTCAAGATCAGCGATCGCTTGGTGCCTTGATTGTGCCGAATCTAGAAGCCTTGCAAAAATGGGCAGCCTCTCAGAACCTATATCTCAACCTTCCGGAATCTCTTCCCAACGCACCCCAGGGAGAAAATCCTTCCCCTGGCGCAAAAAGCATTGACCTAGATAGCAAAATCGTCCAAGATTTATTCCGGCAAGAATTGAACCGAGAGGTACAAAACCGCCCTGGATATCGCCCCGATGATCGCATTGGCTCCTTCAAGCTGATTCTAGAGCCGTTTTCGATTGAAAATGGCATGATGACTCAAACCTTGAAAATCAAGCGGCCCGTCGTCACGGAACGCTATCGCGATATGATCAACGGGATGTTTGCCTAATCCCATTGGAAAGTTAGTCAAGTTGGCAGGTTGACATGTTGGGAATATCCTTATCTGACAACCTGCACCTTACGTGCTGCTCACACGCTACGCGAACAACCTTTAACTTCAACTAAAACGTATATGGATGTCTCTCAATCACACTTACTTCTGAAGCGGCCTGTTACTATCAAGGCGATCGTCACACCGCGCTGGAAGGAAGAAGCACAGCAGCAACTCCAAGCACAAATCAACCAAATTGATAGTCAACTGCAACAGTTAGAAATGCAAGGGCAGCGTGCGATCGCAGAAATTCAAAAGCAGAGTTTGCAACCGCCTGGTCCTCAAGTTACTCAGCAAATTGAAAGCATTCAACTTCAGGTTAATCAAAGAAAGAGTGAATTACTAGAGCAAAAGAATCAGCTACTGCAACAATTGCAGCAGGTGCAGTTACTAGAACTGAATCAGGAGGTTAACCAAGGCCAGATCGAAGGCTTTTTCCGCATTGAGCAAGGAGACAACCTAGTTCTGAAAATGCAAGTAGAAGTCCTGATCCGGGATGGTATCGTCGAAGAAATTCGCGGCGATATTTAATCTCTTTCGGCTCTGAAAAAAGAGCCGTTTCACTAAAACCCTTTTTTGTGGGTCATCTACTGACAATATTCTGTAGACCAATCTTGATGGCCGCGTCCCACCTGACACTTATACTGGGAGCCAGCCCACACTATTTTCCACTGCTTATTGGTTTGGGCAGATTCAGTCGTGGGCGTAAATTCAACACGATACTTAATTCCCCCCACAGAGTCGTCTGCAACCCCCGTTTGAGTGATGGTGACTACCGTCTTATTGAGTTGCGACTGCTCGACTTGAACGTCCTTTGAGCGGCTCTCGATCTCGCCAAATGCTGAAACAGCCATGGCTTTAGGATCAGTACCTATAAGGGCTTTAGTATTGGTAATTTTATCGAGCGGCACAGATTTATACTTAGCTCGTTCTGCTGCTGTATCTGACCCTTGATTCTTTGCTACAGGGAGAGTCTGACTGGCTTGTTGAGTCCCTTGCTTCTCGGTGGTCTTTTTAACAATAGGTGCGCTAACTGAATTCGGTGAGCTATTAGCAGCAGTTGGCGTTGCTTGAGTAGAACTATCGATAGTATTACAAGCACTCAGGCTGATTGCCATGCCTGCTAACAGGAAAAGAGAAATTTTAAACTGACCAGACATGGGATTTAAATACCAATTCAACGGAAGCTGCTAACCAGATTCGAGTCAGCTTCACTGTCATCCGGATTATTCAGCCTAGGAGAGATTATAAAGATATTCCGGGGATTCCTCTAGCAGCGGGAGTTATAGGTGATAACTCATCAATAACATCACTGAATGGTTAATTAAAGATTGATAGCGGATAGCCCCTTATCTTTTGCCCTAAAGCCAGGAAGTATTTAAGGATACATCTTGTTTCTCTACCTTAAGGAATAATAAAAACCATCAAACGACTATCTAGAGTGGGTTGACTTTTAGTCGTGCTTCTATGGCTTTAGCTCGATTTCGTAGGTCTAGAGGTTAGCAGAAGAATTCAGTCGTATGAAAAAAATTCTAGTGATCCAGTACTCAGATTCAGTCAGAGCTAATATTGTTGATCTACTCAACATGGAAAATTTTGTCCCCATCGAAGCAGAAAACGGTTTTGTGGGAGTAGAGTTAGCTCAAAAAGTGGCTCCTGACTTGATCATTTGCGATTTGTTATTGCCTCAGTTGGATGGCTACGGTGTCTTGAGCGCTCTGCGGCAAACCGTTGCTACAGCAACGATTCCGTTCGTGTTTCTGACCTGCATGTTAACTCAAGAGGATTGGCAAAAAGGAATTTTTCTTGGAGCCAATGATTATCTCCTCAAGCCATTCAATATCCAAAAGTTGCTGAATACTATCAATGCACTCTTGTGAGATCCTCCCCCTGTAAGCTTTCGGGACGTTGCAGGCTTCCTGGCTAATCTCTCAAGACTATTGAATCCAAACTTCACGAGTAAGAGTTTTGAGAGATTAGCATTCGTTGGGGAAGAGACAAAGATCACAGAACTCAGTCGCGTGTGATAGCTTTGGGGGCGTTTCTCAGGATACAATGCAAAGTTGGCTTTATAGACTGTCGATTCGGAAGACCACCCCATGATTCACGAAGTTTTCATGCCCGCCCTCAGTTCTACCATGACCGAAGGCAAGATTGTTTCTTGGGTAAAATCTCCAGGTGACAAAGTAGAAAAAGGCGAAACGGTGGTGGTTGTCGAGTCGGACAAGGCAGACATGGATGTCGAGTCCTTTTATGAAGGCTACCTCGCCACTATTATTGTGCCTGCTGGTGAAGCAGCTCCCGTCGGTGCCGCGATCGCTCTCGTTGCCGAAACCCAAGCAGAAATAGAAACTGCCAAGCAACAAGCTGCTCAATCCCCTCAAGTCCAAGCGGCTGCAACACCTCAGCCGACAGCAACTCCAGCCCCCGCAGCGGTAGAAACGGCACCCGCCGCTGCTCAAGAAAGCTCTAGCCGTAAAAATGGGCGAGCCGTGGTTTCTCCTCGCGCCCGGAAATTGGCAAAAGAACTAGGTGTTGACGTCAACAGCTTGCAAGGTACCGGCCCTCACGGGCGAATTGTGGCAGAAGATATTGAAGC
>Ga0196963_10001409_pt1 | contig 16402 bp, 12 predicted proteins | sample S1_5metaG_FD_148600 | JGI IMG/M metagenome (GOLD analysis project Ga0196963, IMG submission 148600) | Soil microbial communities from Anza Borrego desert, Southern California, United States - S1_5 | ecosystem: Environmental > Terrestrial > Soil > Desert | place: USA: California | collected... | reverse complement strand
CATTCATAGAAAGCTCCTTAAGAAAGATAGACACTTCCTCATTGTACGCTGCTCGCAAGACCGCTACCTCGGCCACCATGAAGGCGAAAGCCAACGGAATTGGCTATGCTCATCCTTCCGTTCCCCACACTCGACTCCTGACTCCCGACCATGGAACTTCTGCCCCTCGAATATCTGCCGAAGCTGCCCCGGCACCGCGATGCCCCGATTGGTTGCATTGGCAGCGGCTTCATCATGGCCGATTGCCACCTGGTGGCCTATCGCAAGGCGGGGTTCAACCCCGTGGCGATTGCCTCGCGCACGCCCGCGCATGCGCAGCGGGTGGCCGAGCGGCATTCGCTGGCGGCGTTCGACACTTATCAGGAGATGCTCGCCAGCGGCAAGGTGGAAGTGGTCGACGTCGCGGTGCCGCCCGATACGCAGATCGACGTGATCCGCAACGTGTGCAAATACAAGAAGCACGTGCGGGGGATTCTCGCGCAAAAGCCGCTGGGCGGGAACCTGGCCGAGGCCCGCGAGATCGTGCAGATCTGCAAGCGGGCGGGCATCACGCTCGCCGTGAATCAGAACATGCGCTACGATCAGTCGATCCGCGCGCTGAAGAGCCTGCTCGACCGCGGCGCGCTCGGCGACCCCGTGCTCGCCACCATCGACATGCGAGCCATTCCGCATTGGATGCCCTGGCAGCAGCGGCAGGGCTGGGTCACACTGCGAATCATGTCGATTCATCATCTCGACACGTTCCGGCTTCTCTTCGGCGATCCGGTCCGCGTCTTTTGCAGCGTCTCGCCCGATCCTCGGACGGCGAAAAAGTTCGCCCACACCGACGGCATCTGTCTGTACATTCTCGAATATGCGAGCGGCCTGCGGGCGATGAGCTGTGACGACGTGTGGACTGGCCCAGCGCTCGAAGGAGCCGAGAAGGACATCAGCATCCGCTGGCGCGTCGAAGGGACGGCAGGACTTGCTCGCGGCACGATCGGCTGGCCCGATTATCCGCATCCCACGCCCAGTACGCTCGATTACACAACGGTGCAGCAGCCCGGCTATTGGCTGCAGCCGCGCTGGAAGGAAGTCTGGTTCCCCGATGCCTTCGCCGGTACCATGGCCCAACTGCTGTGCGCGCTCGAAGACAAAACCGAGCCTGAAATCAGCGGCGTCGACAATCTCAAGACCATGGCCCTGGTTGACGCGTGTTATTTGTCCGCCGCCGAGCATCGCGCGGTGACGCTGAAGGAAATGTTGAAAAGGTAGCAACGTGCAGGCGCATGATCGGGCCACAAGCGGACTCGCCCCATAAGTCCGTTCAGAACTCAATCCACCATGGTCACTGCGGCCAGTTCCGTTTTCAGCGAAGCCGCCTTTGCTGCCACGGGCTGACGCAATCGTCCCGCCAGCCATATGCTGAGCAGCGTGACGCCGCACGCGAGCAAGCCCACCATGCCGAAGTGCTGCAGCTTTCCATCGGCCGCTTCGACAACGACGCAGCTGGCCAGCAGCGTGCCGATGCCGCTGGCAATGTGTTGCATCGAGGCATTCGCACTGAGGAACGCCCCGCGCCGATGCGGCGGCACGGTGCCCGTGATCATCGCCATCGCGGCGATCATCCGGCCGGAATTGGTCACGAACAGGCCCGAGACCACAAGGACCGCGAGCAGCGGCGGCAATGGCGGCAGAAACGTCACGGCGATCAGCATCAGCGCCGACAGCGGCGCCATGATGCGGAACATCAGCAGCTTGCCGAAGCGATCGGCCAGGCGTCCGACAATCGGCGAGGCGATCAGCGTAAAGAGTCCGCCGGTCGCATACACGAGCGGCAAGTAGAACTTGGGCACGCCGACGTTCGCCACCAGGTAAGGATTGATGTACGGAATGACCGCAAACGCCCCCATCATCAGCGCGCCCATTAAAGCGAACGCACTCAGGTTGCTGCGGCTTTGAAAAGTGGTGAGGAGCGAGCGGAGCGGATGCGCTTGCTTCACGCCCAGGTGCGCGCGGAGCGGCGGCAAACACCAGGCAGCGACGATGAACACCGGAATTCCTAGCGCGACCAGTGCGAGGAAGGGCACATGCCAGCCAAAGTTCTGCCCCAGCAGCAAGCCGAACGGCACGCCCAGGATCGAGGCCATGGCAAACGCCGACATCAGCGCGCCCGTCGCCCGGCCCCGCCGTTCTTCCGGAAAGACATCGCCGACGATGGCCATCGCCATGCCACCGAGAATACCGCCGAAAAATCCGGTCACGGCGCGAGCGGCAATCAACAATTGATAATTGGGCGCGAGAGCGCAGCAGAGTGTGCCGATCAAGAAACCGGCGAAGAGACTTAAGAACGCGGTCCGCCGTGAAAAGCGATCGACGAGCGCAGCCGCCACCAGCCCGGCAATTCCCGCGGCGAAGGTGTACGACTCGACTATCAAGCCATATTCCCACGGCCCGATTCGCAGCGCCTGCATCAGCTCTGGCCCGAGCGGCATGACCACGACAAAGTCGACGATCGCGGTGAACTGGATTGAGGCCAGCACCAGCAAAATCAGCCATTCCTGGCGGCGGGCTGCTGCGGCTGCGGTCAGCTGCACCGGGAACCTGGCATCGGCTGGCGAGGCGTAAGGATTGGTGTTCGCCGGAGCGGACGATTCAGCGGGCAGCACGCGAGGCATTACAACTCCAGACATCCTGTTCACTTCTTTTCTGCGATTCTACGCGCTGGAATCCCCGCTTTAGCCGGCAAAATTCCTCCTGGAAAGCCGGCTAAAGCCGGGACTCCAACAGACCGTTCGTGGATATACCGCTGCGTCCGACACTTCTTACGACAAAAATCCCCGCCCAGGGTTCACTCATCCATGCGAGAAACCGCAAAGGCCCCGCCCTGGATATAATCCCCTCATGGCCGACCTCATTGCACAAGGACCGCAACCGCAATACCGCTGGCGTCGGCGTGTGCCTGCCGACGTGCCGCAGGTGCTGGGTCGCACGAGCCATCCCTGGTCGGTTCCCTGGGATGAACGGATCAGCCGCAAGCATGCGGAACTGACGCTCATCGAGGGCCGCCTGCGCGTGAAGTTGCTGCCGGATGCTCGCAATCCGATTTTTTTTCGCGGCCGGCGCAGCGACGCGTTCGAAGTTCAGGCCGGCGACCACTTCGTCATCGGCGAAACGACGTTCACGCTGGCGAATGAACGCGTGTTGCTCGGCGCGCACGAGCCGAACCCGATCACCGAGCGGACCTTCAGCATCGAAGAGCTCCGCAGCCGACCGTATCGCCGGCCCGATCAGCGGATGGAAGTGCTGGGGCGGCTGCCCGACGTCATCACCAGTTCGTCGAGCGATCACGAACTGTTCACGCGGCTGATCAATCTGCTGCTGGCGGGTGTAAGTCGCGCTGCGGCGGCGGCCATCGTCGAAATCGCGGCCGATCCGGCCGGCACATCCGAGCTGAAGGTCTTGCACTGGGATCGGCGGATTTTGTCCGGCGCCGATTTCAATCCCAGCGAGCGGCTGATCCGCCAGGCAGTCTCGACAAAGCAAAGCGTAGCCTATGTCTGGAGCGGCGCGGAGCGCGGGCCGGGGGACTTCACCCTCAGCGAAGGACTTGATTGGGCGTTTTGCACGCCGATCAGCGGCCAGGCGTGCAAGGGACTTGCGCTGTATGTGACGGGAAGCTTTGCCGGCGATGCGGCGCTCGATTTGGGCGCCGATGTCGAATCTCTCGGTGAGGAAATCAAGTTCACCGAGCTGACGGCCGCCACCTTTGGCAGTTTGCGCGAAGCAAGGTTCCTGGCTCGCAAGCAGGCGGGACTGAGCCAGTTCTTTTCGCCCGTCGTGCTCGAAGCGCTGGCCGACCAGGATGCGGAAGTCGTGCTCCAGCCGCGCGAAGCCGATGTCACGGTGCTGTTTTGCGACTTGCGCGGATTTTCGCGAACGAGCGAAAAATTCAGCAGGCAGTTGCACGAGCTGTTGCAGCGAGTGAGTCAGGCCCTGGGCGTGACGACGCATCACATTTTGCAAACGGGCGGCGTGGTGGGTGATTTTCATGGCGACGCCGTGATGGGCTTTTGGGGTTGGCCGCTGCCGCAGGCCGATGCGGTTCGTCGCGCTTGTCAGGCAGCGCTCGGCATTCGCGCAGAGTTTGCCGCGGCAGCCGCGGAGGGCTCTGCTCATACGCTCGCCAACTTTCGCGTCGGCATTGGCATTGCCACCGGCAGGGCGGTGGCTGGCAAGATCGGCACGGTCGATCAGGTAAAAGTCACCGTGTTCGGCCCGGTGGTAAATCTGGCCTCCCGGCTCGAAGGCCTGACCAAGGACCTCCGCGTGCCGATTCTGCTCGACGAAGTGACTGCCACGGCAGCGCGGCAGCAACTGTCAGCCGAAGAAGCCCGCCTGCGGCGACTTGCGACAGTACGGCCCCATGGCTTGGAAACGCCGGTGTTCGTCAGCGAGCTGCTGCCGCCGTTTCTGGAATATCCACAGCTGAGCAACGAACATCTGGCCGCATTCGAATCGGCCGTTGAAGCTTTGAACGCGCGCGATTGGTCACGAGCGCTGATGCTTCTCCACCAGGTTCCGCCCGATGATCTGGCGAAGGACTTTTTGACGGTCTTCATCGCGCAGCACAATCGCACGCCGCCGGAAAAGTGGGACGGCGTGGTGCCGGTGGGACGTGGATGACGATGCAGGAAGTGCCTTAGGGAATATTGAGGACGCAATGAAGCGACCGAAGAAGACAACACCCAAGTCGGAAGCTGCAGTCACCGCCGCTCGGCCCGGCATGTTGTCGTTGTTGCGGCATGGCTATGGCGCGTGGCACGCCTGGCCGCTTTATTTGCGAATTCTGATCGGCGTGATTGCCGGCCTCATCGTGGGTCTATTGCTGGGCGCAATTGCCGGCGAGTCGCCAACTCGCCGCACCGAACACAGTTCAATTCACAACCACGCCGTCGACGTGCTGCAGGCCCTGGAGGTTCCCGCGAATCTCGTGCTGCGCGTTCTCGGCGCTCTCGCTCCGCCGCTGATTCTGCTCGCCGTGGTGCAAGCGCTCATGCATGCGAAGTTCCCGCCGGGGACATTGCCGCGGCTCATGTTTCTGCTGCTGTTTAACACGCTGGCAGCGATCTTCATCGGCCTGTTCGTGGCCAACACACTCAAGCCGGGCAAGTGGCAGTTCGGCGAAGACGCCGTGAAAAAAGTTGAGGAGGCGGAGAAAGCCAGGGCCGACCAAGCCGCGAAGGGAGCTGCAGCCGGCGATAAAACGGTCGGCGCGAAAAATCCGCTCAACCACATGCTCGAGAACGTGCCCAAGAGCATCCTCGGGCCGCTCACCGACGACGGCAAACCGATCGCCGTCATTCTGCTCGCCGTCGCAGTCGGCCTGGCCGTTCGACCCCTCAAGGAGCTGCCCATCGTCAGAGTGGCCGACGTCGTCGATGTGCTCTTCAAAGTGCTGATCACGATGCTGCACTGGATCATCGAGGTCATTCCGCTCGCCGTCTTTTGCAAAGTGGCTAATCTGGTCGGCATCAAAGGCTTCGAGCCGTTCAAATCGCTGCTAGCATTCGTGGTGGCGGTCCTCCTCGCGCTGTTGCTGCAGATGCTGTATTACCTGATTCGCATCCGCCTCGCCTCGCCCCACAGTCCGTGGAAAGTGCTGGTCGGCATGCGCGATTCGCTGGTGATGGCGTTTTCCACCGGCAGTTCGACGGCGACCATGCCGGTTACGTATGCTTGCTTGCGCGAAAAAGTGGGTGTGCGCGACCAGCCCGCGAGTCTCGGTTCGCTCGTCGGGGCCAATTTCAACAACGACGGTACCGCGCTTTACGAAGCCATGTCCGCGCTCTTTATCGCCCAGTTGATCATGCCAGAACCGCTTACTTATTGGCAGCAATTTCTGGTCGTCGTGACCAGCGTCTTCGCCTCGGTCGGTGCGGCTGGCATTCCCGAAGCAGGCCTCGTGACGATGACGCTGGTCTTCACCGCCGTCGGCCTGCCCACGAGTTACATCGGCTTGCTGCTGACGGTCGACTGGTTTCTCGATCGCTGCCGCACCGCGCTCAACGTCATGGGCGATGTGAATGTGAGCTGCATTCTGGACGGAATCGAGCAGGCGGATTTGAGAGCAGGCAAGCACGAGGCGGTGGAATAATTCCCGCATCTTTGGGCAACATTGTTCGCGTTTCGGCACTCTCTGCTACAATACACTTGCCGGGTTCGTCCACCGGCAACTCTCTTCTCGAGGCCTGGCTGCTGATGAGCACACTGACCGAAGCGCTTCGTACGCTGCACCGCATTCATCGGCAGGTGGCCGATCTGCAGGATCGCTTGCAGCGCGGCCCCAAACAGGTCAAAAGTGCCGAGGTGGTGGTAAAGAAGGCCGAAGCCGAGCTGGCTGCCGCCAAGGACGCCTATCGCACCGCCAAACTGAGTTGCGATGAAAAAAATCTGCAGCTCAAGCAGCGCGAAGCGCGCGTGCTCGACTTGAAGGGGAAGCTCAACGCGTCGAGCAGCAACCGCGAATATCAGCTGCTGAAAGATCAGATCGCCGCCGACGAGCAGGCCAACAGCGTGCTGTCCGACGAAATTCTGGAATCGCTCGAGCGGCTGGACGTGCTGCAGGCGAACATCAAGGAAGCCGAGGGCGTGCTCGCTCAGGTGCGCGCGGAAGAAGCCAAGACTCGCCAGCGGATCAGCGACCAGCAACAAGGGCTCGAAGCCGAGCTGGGCCGCTACACGGCCGAACTTGTCGCGGCCGAAGGGTTGCTCGAAGGGGATTACAAAGATAACTACCTGCGGCTCTCGAAGAGCCGCGGCGTCGACTCGCTCGCGCCGGTCGAAGCGGAAACTTGCGGCGGCTGCTGTCAGACGCTGACCCCGCATATCATCGACCAGCTGCGGCTCAACAAGCCAGTGTTCTGCAAGAGCTGCGGCCGGCTGCTGTATCTGCCGGAGTGAGGTCTGGCCTCCTGCATGGTGGTCATCTCGCGGAGCGCGCTCCGCGAGATGACTGCATTAAATTAAGCCCGCTCGCCCTTGAAAAACTTCCGCGCCAGCGGCGCGTGGAAGCTCGTCCAATGGCTGTCGCTGCCGCTATCTTCCTGCAGCAGCAGTTTCACGTTGTGCATCTTGGCGTCGAGATTGTCGAGATAGTGTAGCGCCATCGCCTCCAAGGTCATCGGCAGCTTGGGACTGCCGAACGCGTATTCCCCATGATGGCTGACAATCATGTGCTGAATGCGGAGCAGCAGCTCGCGCGGAAAAGCTTCGCCGGAAAGGCTGGCCGCTTCGCGGGCCTTTTGCTCGGCCAGCGTCACGCCCATCACCACGTGGCCGATGAGCTGCCCCTCGTCGCTGTAGCCCAGTTCCTTTTCATACGTGAGTTCATCGATCTTGCCCGCATCGTGCAGGAACGCGCCGATGCGGAGCAGCTCGCCGTCGAGATCCGGATAAAGAGGCGCCACGGCAGCGCACAGTTCCATCAGGCTCACGACGTGCTCCAGCAGGCCGCCGCGGAACGCATGATGGTTCTTCACGCCCGCCGGCGCCGCGGTGAACTTCGCCATGAACGCTTCATCGACGAGAAAGGCCTCGGCCAGGCTGCGGAGATGGACGTCGTGAATTTCGCGGAGCAACTCGGCGAGTCGCAGTGCGAGACGGTCGACGTCAGCGGATTGCAGCGTTTGGAAATCGCCTTCGTCCACCTGGGCTGGATCGACGCGGTCGACCTTCGTGACGATCATCTGCAGTTGCTGGTTGTGCAGGTGCATGGTGCCGGTCACGCGGGCATACTTGCCGCTCTCGATCTGACTCGAAATCGTCTCGGTCGCATTCCAGAGCATGCCCGTCAATTGCCCGGTCTTATCGGCCAGCCGCAATTGCAGATACAAATTGCCTTGGCGATTCGCCCGCAATTGCTTGTCAGCGATCAGATAGATTTCGCTGACCTGCTCGCGTTCGGCCAGCTGATTGATAAAACGTCGGGGCATAAGGAAAGAATACGGAAGGCGGAATGCGTGAGTGCGGGAAGAAGGGTAAACGTATTCACTCCCTCTCCTCGGTACTCCGGGTGAGGGGCCGTGGCTCAATAATTATGGCTACTTCACCGTGAGTTGAGCTGGCGACACAAACGCCTCAGCCAACCTCGTCACCTGGTCCACCGTCATTTCCCCCGCTTGCACCCACACGCGATAGTTGAGCTCCAGCGGCTTCTTGGTGTCGATTTCATATTCGAAGTAAGAACCGAAACGCCCGTAGTCGCGCTCGCTGAAGCGGGCTTCTTTCGGATTCTCAGGCCGATCGAGCATGGCGACGGTGTAGCGCCGATCGTCGAGGACGATGCTCAGCGCGTGCCAGGGAAGATTGACGTGCTGCTTGTCGTTGGGCCAGTTGCGGAACTTGCCGGGCTCACCTTTGCCGTCGGGGCGAAGGTAATACGTCTGGGCTTTCGTTTTATCGGGCACATCCTGCGACGCGCGGAACTGAAAGCCGGCATGCTGCGGATCGCCATCGAGCTTGATCGGCCCCACCAGTGAATCAAGCCGCGTGGCAAATTCGATCAGCGTGCCGCCCGCGGTGTTATACGCAGTCATCTCGCGCGTCTCCTGGGCGAACGCTTTGCCGTCCTGACCGTGCCAATCGATTTGCAAGGTATGCCGCCCTAGGACCGGGCCTGCTTCGCTTGCGAGCACTTTTTCGTGTGACTGATATTCGCCCTTGTTGCAATGCCAGGTATCGGCTTTCTGCCCCGCGCCGTAGCTGATGCGGTTGAAGCCAAAGTACAGGCCGCGATGATGCGGGAACAGGCCGCCGGGCCCTTTCGTCATCAGCCGCTTGCCGGCCGGATCGAACACGTGGTGATACGGCTTGAACGTGGCGGAACGCTTTTCCGGCGTGCTCTCATCGAGCTTCGCATACATATACCGCAGCACGGGCCGGCCATTGAAGACAAGGTCCATGTGCTCGCCGGTGGTGTCCTTCCATTCGGCAATGGGCTTTTCGGCGCTCGCTTTGTCTTTGATCGTCGCTTTGCCGCGGAGCGTAGCGCCCGCCTTGAAGGACGGTGCGAGAAACACCAACTCGGCATTCTGGCCGCTTGCGGGGGGCTGCTCCGGCCTGGCGAGAAGCGACGGCTTTGTAATCTGCGCCGCGAGCGATTTGCCGTCAATTGTTACGGTGGCTTCTGCGGCTTTGAACTCCGCCGGCAGCACGATAGGCACCCGGATCGGTTGGTCTGTGCGATCGACACTGCCGGCGGCCACCTCGAACTCCGGGCTGAACTCAGCGGCGGATGCCGCGGCCGAACCGAGCGCCGCTGCCAGGAATAAACAGATTGCATTACGCATTTCAAACTCGCTTGTACGAATGTCTGTGACCAAACGTCACTCGAATCGGTCAGCATATCGCCCTGCTGCGGGCGGCGAAAGCAGACTCGTGACGGCCCTCAATCGCCGAATTGGGCAAGCATTTCGCCCTCTTTAGGACTCTCACAAATATTTTCTTTTGATTTTTCTTGCAAGTTGGCGAAAGCGCTCAGGGCGGTTTAAGATAAGGGCCCTCTTCCGTTGACGGTGTGCGTCAGGCTCTCAGCTCTTGCGACAAAGGTTCTTGTATGGCTGGTCTCCGCAGCTCGCGAATTCATTGCGCCCTCGCAGGGATTTTTCTACTGCTGGCGGCCGCCGCGCTCGTTGGCTGCAGCGGCTCGAATGCTTTGCCCGTGGCACCGTCATCCACCATTTCCGGTCCGTCCGGCACGATACCCGGACCACCAGCGACCATTCCTGGTCCGCCCGGATCTGCGACGATTCCTGGGCCGCCCGGCGCGCAGCTGGCGCTCAAGCCGAGGCTTGAAACTACCCTCGCCGATTCGCTCAAGAAGGCAGAGAACGCGGTGGTGTATATCGTCACGTACGATGCGCTCGGAAACCGTACCGCCTCGGGAAGTGGTTTCATGATTTCGCCGGATGGCCTCGTGGCGACGAATCACCATGTGATGTCGCGGGCCGTGAAGGCGCAGGTGCAGTTTCGCGACGGCCAACTGCACGACGTGATCGGCTATCGCGGTCAGGACAACGAGCACGACTTGTGCATCATCGCCATCAAGGATCCGCCGGCCAACAATCCGTTCTACGAGTTGCATGTGCCCGCGCCGCTGCGGCAGGGCGACCCGCTCACCGCCATCGGTCATCCAGCCGATTTCAAATTCACGGTGACGACGGGCATTGTGTCGGCCGTTCGCAAGAGCTCGGAATTGCCTGAGCAATATCGCCGTTTTTTGACGTCGCCCGACGATGCCAATTGGATTCAAACCAATGCAGCCATCTCCGGTGGCAACAGCGGCGGGCCGCTCCTCAATCGCGAAGGCGAAATCGTCGGGTTGAATACCTGGATCGCGCAAGGCTCGAACCTCGGCTTTGCCATTCACGTCAAGCATCTCATCGACCTGAAGAAAAAGCTCGAAACGGCTCCACAGCCGCTGCCGCTTCCCGACTTGGGTCTGATCATCGATCCGAAGATCGCCGCGCTGATGCACGATTTCCAGAAGGAGCAAGAAGTCTTTATCAACGCGCTGCAGACTGTGACCACGCCGGCCGAAATTCAAAAGCTGGCACTCGAGCGCGATCCGTCGCCGTTCTACATTTCACGCTTGCTGGCGATGACTGGCGATGATTCGCCGGTGGAAATGCGCCGCGAAGCGCTCGTGCAGGCCTGCCGCATCCTCCGCCCCACGCCGCGGCCCAGCACCGCTGCGAAGGAGATTTTCACGAAGCTGCAACCCTTTGTGCATGAACGCGATCTAACGGAAGCGGCTCTCGGCCTCGGCAACTACACGTCGGAAGATGCGACCGCTTTCTTGCAGCGGCTCATCAAAGAGAATCCGCACAAGCCGGTGCAAGCGGCCGCTTGCTTCAGTCTGGCCAGTGCGCTCGCGCGTTCGCCCGATGGTCATCTGCCGGAAGTCGTCGCGCTGCTCGATCGCTGCATCGCGGAATTCGGCAACATTCGCATCCGCGGCCAACTGATCAAGGATCTGGCCACGCCGACGCGCAATGAATGGAAGCATCTCGGCGTCGGTTGCCTCGCGCAAAATATCAGCGGCGCCGATCTTCAAGGCCAGAAGTTTGAGTTGAGCGAGTTTCGCGGCAAGGTGGTGTTTCTCGATTTTTGGGCCGACTGGTGCCCCTATTGCCGCGAAATGTATCCCCACAGCCGCAAGCTGCTGGAGGAGTTCAAGGACCAGCCGTTTGTGATGGTGGGCGTGAATGGCGATCAAAAGGATCGGGCACTCCACGCCGTCAGCCAGGGGAATGTCACGTGGCGAAGCTGGTACGACGGCCCGCAGGGTGAAATCGTCAAGGCTTGGAATTTGGAAAGCTGGCCGACGACTTATTTGATCGATCGCAAAGGGCGCATTCGCCACAAGAATCTCCGCGGCGAGGAGTTGGAAAAGGCAATTCGCGCACTGATCGACGAAAGCACGTTGGAATTGCCGGGCGATTTGATCTCTTCAGCGGCGACTTGGAAGTATCGCGACGATGGCTCGGCTGCCGGCTCGCAGTGGATGTTGCCGGAGTTCGATGATTCGAGCTGGAAGACCGGCACGGGCGTGATCGGGTACGGCAGCGGCGACGAGACGACGCTGCTGAATGTCGCTCCGATCGGACAGGACAAGCCGCTGACAACTTTGTTCCGCACGACGTTCGACGTGGCTGATCCAGCCGCCCTGGCCGATCTGCAGTTCGCCCTGAGTTACGACGATGGCATTGCCATTTATCTGAATGGGCAGGAAGTGCTGCGGCATAACTTGTCCCTAGGCGCCGATCACCTGAAGCCGGCGACGCGGGCCTTCGGCAGCGCGCTGGGACACGTGGAACATGCCTCGCTCGATCCGAAGCTGCTCAAGCCAGGCAAAAACGTGCTCGCGGCCGAAGTGCATCAGCACAGTGTGTGGAGCGCCGACCTGCGGTTCATGCTCACGCTCAGCAGCAATCAAATCAGCCGTCTGGCGGCCGAGGCCGAGAACATGACTTCGCCCAATCAGTTCGCCGCCGTGCAAATGCTCGGTGATCTGGAAGGGGGCGCCACCGCGGCAATTCCCAGTCTGATCAAAGCGGTGCAAGCCAAGGAAGAAAACACGGGCCTGGAGGCGCAGTACTCGCTAATTCGCATCGCGCCCGAACGAGCGAAGGAATTCCCCGTCCCGCCACCGAAGAAATTCGCCTCGTACGAAACCCGCAAGCAACTGGCCAATACGCTCAACAACATGAGCTGGCGGACGGCCGTTCATCCGAACCAGAGCAAAAAGGATTACGAGCTGGCTTACGCTCGAGGCGTGTGGGGAATCATCCTGGCTCCCAAGAACGGCCATCTGCAAAACACGTTGGGCCTGGCCGCTTTTCGCGCCGGCCGCAACACCGAAGCCCTCGCCGCCCTGCGTGAATCGACCGCGATCAATGGGAAGAATCCGATGGACCTGGTCATCGCTGCCATGGTGCAAGCGGCCTTGGGCCGCAAGGATAAAGCCCAGCTCGTCGCCGATCAGGCCACCGAGCTCGCTAAAGATCCCAAGTGGTCTGACGATGCCGAGCTCAAGCAAATGATGACCGAGCTCCGGCAGCAAATCGCCGCGACGCCCTAGCTCAATTTGCTTGTCAAATTGACAGACGCCGCTCTGCCCGTCTCCAGGCAGAGGTCGCAAATATTTACGCGGCAAGAACTTTTGTCTTGACGCTCGCTTCGGCACGCACGTTGCTTTCTTGCAAAATCACTGGCATCACGATGCCAAATCTGAAACACACGGCTGACTATCTCGTCGGTCGCTAGCCTTGCCGTGAGCGGCGGCATCTTTGGGCTAGTCGTTATCGGCGGGCGGCCTTTTTTCCGTTTCCGAAAGGAGGATGAACCATGTTGCTCAATCGTTTGTCACCACTGGGATTGCTGGATGAAATGCAGCGCTCCTTCAGCCTCGTCGACGAAATGAGCCGGGAACCGCGTCCGGCTTATTCGCGTTCGACGTTCCCGCCGGTCAACACCTGGGCGGACAACGAAAACTTCTATGTCGAAGCGGAACTGCCAGGATTTTCAGCCGACTCCTTGAACATCTGCGTCACCGAAAATCGCGTTCTCACGATTCAGGGTGAACGCAAGATTGATGAGGCGGCGGAGAAGCGGGATTGGATTCGCCGCGAACGGGGCTACGGCTCCTTCGAACGTCAGATCGAATTGCCTGGCCCAGTTGAAGAGGAACAGGTGCAAGCCAGTTACAAGCAGGGCGTGCTCCTGATCACCTTGCCCAAGGCTGCGGAGATCCGCCCGCGGCGCATTGAAGTCAGTACTGCTTAACCTTGAAACAAGATAAAACCGAATCAACGATCAGAAAATACTCAGTGGAAAGTGAGGTTTACTATGACAAGCACCGCTATGCAGAATCGTCCTGCGGAACATGTGGAGAACCGGCAGCGGCCGACGTTGACCTACACTCCACGATTCGACATTTGGGAAGACGAAAACGCATTTTACCTGGCCGGCGACATGCCGGGCGTCACGCCGGAACAACTCGACATCCAGTTCGAGAACCAGGAACTGCGGGTATGGGGAAAGGTTACGCCGCGGCAGGCCGACCAGGAATATTGGTCGCAGGAATATGGGATCGGCGACTTCTACCGCAGCTTTTCGCTCGGTGAGGAGATCGACGGAGACCGGATTGAAGCGGTTCTCAAAGACGGTGTGCTCGAGCTGACGTTGCCCAAGCATCCCAGCGTTCGGCCACGCCGCATCGCGGTGAAGACCGACTGACGCTTCAGCCGCCTCAGCGCCGATGAGACTCAGGCCGGAACTTTATCGCTGCTCCTGCGGAAAAGTCACAAACGGGCGCGCGGAACCTTGTCTGCGGCGATTCGTTCCCACCCGAAACCTCATCGGCGGCGTGGCACACCCGGCCTGCCTGGCCGACACTGAAAATTCGGAACTACAGTCAGATTTGAACAAACTTCAGACAAGGAGATTCATCATGTGGAGCTTAATGCCTTGGAAACAGAACAATACTTCTCAAAATCGGAGTTTGACTGCCGAGCCGTTTGAACGCGAATTTTTGCGCATTCGCGACGACTTCGACCGGTTGCTGCAGTCGATGTGGGGCGGAAACGGCGCCGAGTTAAGCCAACTCTTCATGGGAAGTGGTCTCGAGGAAACCGAAACGCACTACGTCTTCGAAATGGAAGCCCCGGGATTTGAAGCGGGAGACTTCGATGTCCAAACGTCGGGCGACCGCGTGATCGTGAAAGCCGAGCGCAAGGCGTCGGAAGACGGCAAGCATGGACGCCGCTACAGCTACGGCAGCCTGCAGCGCAGTTTCACGCTGCCACAAGGGGCCCGCAAGGATGAAATCGAAGCGCAGTATCGCAACGGCATCCTGGAACTGCGGATTCCCAAGAATCCGGAAGCCCAGCATGTCAAAAAGATTGCTGTGAAAGCGGCTTGAAAATTTGCGAAGCCAGGGGCGAGCGCTTGCTCGCGCTCGCCCTGGGCGGTTGATTTCCTGCGCGGGCACGGCATTCGCATCTCAGCAACTCACGGATGCCCGCCTAAATGCCCCATGGTTCAGCAGGATTCTTTCGATGGCAGAGCTTCAACCGCCCGCTCGCGTACGCAACTCCTCGCCCCTTTTAGTTTTGCAGTCACTGCTGTTGATCATCCTGGCCACAGCCTTGATGTTTACGTGGATCCGGACGCAATCGCCCCCGCCACCCGCAATGCCGATCACTCCCGCCGGCAACCTGGCGGAAGACGAAAGATCGACCATCGATCTCTTTCGGCAATCATCGCAGTCTGTCGCGTATATCACGACATCGGCGGTCGAAGAGGACAGCGTGCGTTTTCGCGCGATGGAAATTCCTCGCGGCACGGGCAGCGCGTTTGTCTGGGACGCGGCCGGTCATATCGTCACGAATTTCCACGTGGTCGAACAAGGCAACACCTGGAAAGTCACGCTTTCCGATCAGTCGAGCTGGGATGCTGAAGTTGTCGGAGCGGCGCCGGACCGGGACCTTGCGGTTCTCAAGATCGATGCCGAGCCAAACCGCCTCAAAGCCCTATTGCGCGGCAGCTCCACGGATCTCGAGGTGGGTCAAAAGGTGTTTGCGATCGGGAATCCGTTTGGGCTCGATCAGACTTTGACCACCGGCGTGATCAGCGGTCTCGGTCGAGAAATTCGCTCCCGCACAGGCCGCTTGATCGAAGGGGTGATTCAGACCGATGCGGCCATCAATCCCGGGAACTCCGGTGGACCGCTCCTCAACAGCCGAGGTGAGCTCATCGGCGTCAATACGGCCATCTTCAGCCCCTCGGGCGCGTACGCGGGTATTGGCTTCGCGATTCCCGTCGATGTCGTCAAGCGCATCGTGCCGCAACTTATCAAAGACGGCAAAGTGACGCGGCCAGGCCTCGGCGTGCGGATCGCGGCCACCTCCATCACGGATCGGCTGGGCCTGAAAGGAGCGCTCGTGGTGAGCACGCTGCCCGGCGGACCGGCGGCGAGAGCCGGCCTGCGGCCCACGCGCTATAACGAAGAAGGCGTTTCGCTGGGCGATGTCATCATCGCCGTTGATGGCAAGGCCGTCGAAAACAGCGACGATCTGTTTCGCATTATCGAGACCTACAACGTCGGCGACGAGGTAACGTTGATTGTTCGTCGTCACGCGCTGACTCGCTCGGAAACGAAAGAGTCGATCAAAGTGACTTTAGTGGCGGTCGACTGACGAGGCGGGAATAGCGATCGATAAGGTCGGAGCAATTCAGATGTCAGCGCAGCCTCCGATTGATGATTGGTTGCATCGGCTCGTGACGCAGAATGAGGAAGCCAGCCGCCTTGGCCCGTTGCCGGTCCTCGTCGTTCAATCAATCGCCCGCGCGACAAGGGTGCTGGCAGGCTCGATGTCGCTGGGATTCTGTTTGGCTTTGCGAACGAACTCCGGAATGCAGGGGGGGCAGCAGAATTCATACGTCTGGCCATTAATGGTCCAGGTGCAGACGGGATTGGCTTTGGTGCGCGTGATCGGGCACAGGCGATCGCCTGGCCGGGGCTGATCGTCATGCACTGCTCGAAAGCCGCGGTACTTTTGCGATGGAAGTTCATTGCCGTTCGCGGCGATATCGGCCTGGGTATATTTCCCTCCCGGCGATTGAAACAGCCGGCGCTCTTCTTCGTCAGCAATCTCTGCCGGCATCTGCAGCCGGTCTGGCGCAAACGCCGCGTAGCGCGCAATGCGGTACAGAACGAGAAATGCGACGAGAAATGCGGCAAGGATAATGAAGCTGCGGCGAAACATACCCTTACCTTGGTTGGTCAAGTAAGTAAGCCGCGATATCGCGCGCGTCGTCATCGCCCACATGCAGATTGGGCATCGCCGTGCCAGACCGG
>Ga0196963_10001408_pt1 | contig 16407 bp, 11 predicted proteins | sample S1_5metaG_FD_148600 | JGI IMG/M metagenome (GOLD analysis project Ga0196963, IMG submission 148600) | Soil microbial communities from Anza Borrego desert, Southern California, United States - S1_5 | ecosystem: Environmental > Terrestrial > Soil > Desert | place: USA: California | collected... | reverse complement strand
CCGGGCGGCCATACCATCCTGTGCTTGCAACCAAGCCGCATGCGATGAAGACCTACGAACCGACTGAAGCGAAGACCGTGGCCTTTCTGGGCCTCGGGGTGATGGGCCATCCGATGGCGGGGCACCTGGCGCGGGCCGGCCACCGCGTGACGGTCTACAACCGCACGGCGGCCAAGGCGGCGGCCTGGGCGCAGGAATACGGCGGCGGCAGTGCCGCCACGCCGCGCGAGGCGGCGGCGGGCGCCGACTTCATCTTCGCCTGCGTCGGCAACGACGACGACCTGCGCTCGGTGGTGCTGGGCGACCAGGGCGCCTTCGCCGGCATGAAGAAGGGCGCCGTGTTCGTCGACCACACGACCGCCTCGGCCGAAGTGGCGCGCGAGCTGAACGCCACCGCGCAGGGCCTCGGGCTGCAGTTCATCGATGCGCCGGTCTCCGGCGGCCAGGCGGGCGCGGTCAACGGCCTGCTGACGGTGATGTGCGGCGGCGACCAGGCCGCCTTCGATGCGATGAAACCGGTGGCGATGGCCTTCTCGCGCGCCGTCACCCGCGTCGGCGACAGCGGTGCCGGCCAGCTCGCGAAGATGGTCAACCAGGTCTGCATCGCCGGCCTGGTGCAAGGCCTGGCGGAGGGCATCGCCTTCGGCCAGCGCGCCGGCCTGGACATGAAGCTGGTGCTCGAGGTGATCGGCAAGGGTGCTGCGCAGAGCTGGCAAATGGACAACCGCGGCGGCACGATGGTCGACGGCAAGTTCGACTTCGGCTTCGCGGTCGACTGGATGCGCAAGGACCTGGGCCTGGTGCTGGACGAGGGCCGGCGCAACGGCGCCAAGCTGCCCGTCACGGCGCTGGTGGACCAGTTCTATGGCGACGTGCAGTCCCAAGGCGGCGGCCGCTGGGACACCTCCAGCCTCATCAAGCGCCTGACATAGCCTGGCCTGGCCAGTGCGCCGACCCGTGCGCGGCGCCGACCCCTGCGCCGCGGCGCCCCCTGGGGGGAGGCGCCGCAGGCGCTCCGGGGGGAGCCTTATCTACCGGCCAGTTGAGCCTCGGTGACGATCTCGAAGACGCGGATCACCTTCTGCACGCCGTTGATCGAACGCGCCACGTCGCTGGCACGGTTCGCCTCGCGCTCGGTCACGCGGCCCATCAGGAACACCTGGCCGCGCTCGGTCACCACCTTGAAGGCATTCGCCTGCAGGTCCTTGGCGTCGATCAGGCTGGCCTTGACCTTGCTGGTCAGCACCACGTCGTTCGAGCGCGAGCCGAGCGAGGTGGGCGCCATGACGGCCAGCTCGTTGACGATGGAGCGCACGTTCTCGATCTGGCCCACGGCCTGCTCGACCGCGGCCTTGTCGGCCTCGCTCGCCACCTCGCCGGTGATCAGCACCATGCGGTTGTAGCTGGTGAGGTTGACGTGGCCGCGCTCACCGACCAAGGCCGAGATGCGGTTGATGGCCTTCAGCTCGATGGCCTGGTCCTCCAGCTGCGCGCCCGACGTGCGGCGGTCGGCCGCGACGAAGCCCCCGACCACCGCGCCGCCCAGCACCAGCGGCGCGCAGCCCGCGAACAACTGCGTCGCCAGCACCGCCGCCAGCAGCGCGCCGCGGCGCGCTGCGGCCATCCCATTCCTCTTCATGCAGGATCCTGTTCCCCAAGCAATTGCAGATCGATCGAGTCGCACAGGCAGTGCAGCACCAGCAACTGCGCTTCGAGCACGCGTGCACGCCGATCATGCGGCACGGCGACCAGCACGTCGGTCTCGCCCAGCACGCCGCGCAGCGCACCGCCCGAGCGGCCGGTGAGTGCGATCACCGTCATGTCCTTTCCTTGCGCGGCCTCGGCGGCCGCCACCAGCGCGGGTGCATCGCCGTCGGCGTCGATCAGCAGCAGCAGGTCGCCGGGCTGGCCCAGCGTCTCGACCTGGCGCGACCAGTCGACGTCGATGCCGTCGAGCAGCAGTGCGGCCAGGCCCGGCCGCTCGCGCTCGAAGCCTTCGAGCATCGCCGCGCAGAGCCGCCGCGCCAGGCCCGAAGCCACGCCGCGGCCACCGACGAGCAACCGCCCGCCCGCGGTGACGCCGGCGACGATGGCCTGCACCGCCTCGGCCACCGGCCGCGACATCACCTCCGCGGCCTGGTACTGCAGGTCGGCGCTCTCGAAGAAGTGCTGCTGGATGCGCTGCTCGAGCATGGTGCGCGGATGATAAGTCCGGGTGGATGCCGGCCCCTCGCCGGACGAGTACGTCCGCCGATCCCCCAAGGGGATAGCGGGCCGGCTTGGGGGCGGCCCGGCGCTCGGCCCGCCCACGCTGTCGGCCCCTTGTCGGACGAGTACGTCCGCCGACCACCCCAAGGGGATGGCGGGCCAGCTTGGGGCGGCCCGGCGCTCGGCCCGCCCGAGCGACGCTCAGGCGCCACCGGCGTCGAAAGCGGCGCGGAGCCACTCGAGCCGCTCGCCCTCGATGGCGACGACGTCGAAGCGGCACGGCGGGCACTGCGGCAGGCGCATCAGGTAATGCTGCGCCGCGCGCACGATGCGGCGCTGCTTGAGGCCAGTGATGCTGGCCGCCGCACCGCCGGCACGGCCGTCGGCGCGGGCACGCACTTCGACGAAGACCAGCGTGCCGTCGCCGTCGCGCAGGATCAGGTCGATCTCGGCGCCGCGCGCCCGCGGCCCGCCGGCCAGCCGATAATTGCGCGCCACCAGCGTCAGGCCCTGGCGCAGCAGGTGCTCCAGGGCCCGCTCCTCGGCCGCGTCGCCGACGGACTTGGTGGTGGCCCCTTGCTCACCGGCGCCGGCACCGCGCCTTCCCCACCCACCGAACGTGACCATCGCCCCCTCGCTGCTTCAGCAGGCCGCAGCGGCCGCCGCCGGCGCCCAGCGCTTTCCGGCCGGCGCACTGTACGTGGTGGCCACGCCCATCGGCAACCTGGCGGACCTGACGCTGCGGGCCATCCACCTGCTGGGCCTGGTCGACGCCGTGGCCTGCGAGGACACCCGCGTCACCGGCCGCTTGATGAACCACCTGGGGCTGAGCAAGCCGCTGATCGCGCTGCACGAGCACAACGAGCAATCGGCGTCGGCCACGGTGATCCAGCGCCTGGCCGCCGGTGAACGAGTGGCCTACGCCAGCGATGCCGGCACGCCCGCGGTGTCCGATCCCGGCGCGGCACTGGTGGCTGCGGTGGCGGCGGCGGGCCACGTCAGCGTGCCGGTGCCGGGCGTGAGCAGCGTCGTCACGGCGCTCAGCGTGGCAGGCGACGCCGCGGCCACCGGCTTTGCTTTCCAGGGCTTCCTGCCGCCGAAGGGGCAAGAGCGCGTGGCGGCGCTCGACGCTTTGCTGGCACAGCCGGGCAGCCAGGTGCTGTTCGAGGCGCCGCACCGCATCGAGGCCCTGCTGTCGCAGCTGGCGGAGCGGGCGCCGGAACGCCGGCTGACCATCTGCCGCGAGCTGACCAAGCAGTTCGAGCAAGTGCACACGCTGGCCGTGTCCGATGCGCCAGCCTGGCTGGCCGCGGACAGCCAGCATGCCCGCGGCGAATTCGTGCTGGTGCTGCATGCCGCGCCGGCGGCAGCGGCTGCTGAAGGCCTCGGTCCCGAGACCGAGCGCCTGCTGTCATTGCTGCTGGGCGAGCTGCCGCTGAAGCGCGCCGTTGCGCTGGCGGCCGAGGCCAGCGGTGCCCCGCGCAACGCGCTGTACAAGCGCGCGCTGGCCCTGCGCGACCAGAGCGATGCGGACGCGGCAGACCCGGAAGCGGACGCCGATTCCGGCCCCTGAATTCGCTGAACAGGGAGAAGCAGCGCACTCCTAGAATCGCCCGATGATCTCCCGCGAACCCACCCTCGAACGCCTCGCCATCGCCCAATCGCTGCTGATCGAGCCGTTCGGGCTTGATGAAGCCAAGCTGGCGCGGGCGCTGGGCACCATCGGCGAACACCGCATCGACGACGCGGACCTCTACTTCCAGATCACCCGACACGAGGGCTGGAGCCTGGAAGAGGGCATCGTCAAGAGCGGCAGCTTCAGCATCGACCAGGGCGTGGGCGTGCGTGCGGTGGCCGGCGAGAAGACCGCCTTCGCCTATTCGGACGACATCTCGGAAGACTCGCTGCTCGACGCGGCGCGCACCGTGCGCAGCATCGCCACCGCGGGCCAGAGCAAGCGCGTGAAGCTGGCGGGCGCGCCGAAGATCGCGATGAGCCGTGCGCTCTACGGCCCCACCGACCCGATCGCGACGCTGGACAGCGCGCAGAAGGTGGCGCTGCTGGAAAAGATCGAGCGCATGGCGCGCGCACGCGACCCGCGCATCGTGCAGGTGATGGCCGGCCTGGCGGCCGAGTACGACGTGGTGCTGGTGGCCCGCGCCGACGGCACCCGCGCGGCCGACGTGCGGCCGCTGGTGCGCATGTCGATCACCGTGATCGCCGAGGCCAACGGCCGGCGCGAGGTGGGTTCCGGCGGCGGCGGCGGCCGCTTCGGCCTGGGCTATTTCCAGGACGCTCAACTCGAGCACTATGTCGACCAGGCCGTCAACGCGGCGCTGACCAACCTGGAATCGCGCCCGGCCCCGGCCGGCGAGATGACCGTGGTGCTCGGCCCCGGCTGGCCCGGCGTGCTGCTGCACGAGGCGGTGGGCCACGGGCTGGAAGGCGACTTCAACCGCAAGGGCTCGTCCACCTTCGCCGGCCGCATCGGCCAGCGCGTGGCGGCCAAGGGCGTCACCGTGCTCGATGACGGCACGCTGCCGGACCGCCGCGGTTCGCTGAACGTCGACGACGAAGGCCACCCTTCGCAGCGCAACGTGTTGATCGAGGATGGCATCCTGAAGGGCTACATCCAGGATTCGATGAACGCACGCCTGATGGGCGTGCCGGCCACCGGCAACGGCCGCCGCGAAAGTTATGCCCACGTGCCGATGCCGCGCATGACCAACACCTACATGCTGGCCGGCGACAAGACCAAGGAAGAGATCGTCGCGAGCATCAAGCGCGGGCTCTATGCCACCAACTTCGGCGGCGGCCAGGTCGACATCACCAGCGGCAAGTTCGTGTTCTCGGCCAGCGAAGCCTTCTGGGTCGAGAACGGCCGCATCCAATACCCCGTGAAAGGCGCGACCATCATCGGCAACGGGCCCGATTCGCTGACCCGCGTGAAGATGATCGGCAACGACCTGGAGCTGGATTCGGGCGTGGGCGTCTGCGGCAAGGAAGGCCAGAGCGTGCCGGTGGGCGTGGGGCAGCCGACGCTGCGCATCGACGGGCTGACCGTCGGCGGCACGGCGTGAGCGGGGCCGCCCGGCCGCGGCGGCACGCCAAGCTCAAACGAAGCCCAGGTTGCGCTGGCTGAAGTTGCCGATGTTCGGCACCACGGTCGCCAGCTCGCTGTCCGGCACGCCGAACCAGGTCGCCAGCGTGGCGCCGAACTGATCGACCGCGGTGGTCGGCAGCAGCCGGCCCTGGCCGACGTCGTCGGGCCCGTTCACCGCCACCGCCGGCGGCGTGCCGTAGAAGGCCTTGCCCTTCACCGCGCCGCCCATCACCACGTGGTGGCTGCCCCAGCCGTGGTCGGAACCATCGCCGTTGCTGCTGAGCGTGCGGCCGAAGTCCGATGCGCTGAAAGCCGTCACCTGCGACGACACGCCCAGCTCGACCGTCGCGTCGTAGAAGGCCTTCATCGCATCGGCCACCTGCGTCAGCAGGCCGGGATGGTTCTCCAGCAGGTTGTCGTGCAGGTCGAAGCCGCCCAGCGAGACGAAGAACACCTGGCGCTTGACGCCGAAGCTGCCGCGCGCGGCGATCATGCGGGCGACCATCTTCAACTGCCCGCCCAGCGATGTATCGGGGAATGCCGTGGCCAGGGTCGGCACGCCTGCGAGCGCCTCGGTGACCTGCGCCTCTGCGTCGATCGAGCGCCGCGTCACGCGGCTGTACTCATCGGCGAACAGGTGCGCCTGCGTACCGGTGATCAGCGTGCGCAGCGCTTCCTGGGCCGCGGACGAACCGAACAGCGCCTTCTGCAGCCCCTTGATCGCGACGGCGCCGCTGCTGCTCAACTGGTACTGCACGGCACTCTGCCCGGCCAGGAAGACGGCGTTGCCGGTGACCGAGGTGCAGGTGAACACGCTGCCGCCGTTGCCCGACAGCATCAGGTCGCCGATGCGCCCGCCCCAGCCGCTGGTGGCGCCCTCGGCCAGGTCGGACTGCCAGATCGACTGCTGGTCGTTGTGGGACATCAGCTTCGGCGGCAGCGGCACCGCCTTGGTGTTGTACTGCGCCACCGTGGTCGGCACGATCAGCGGGCCGACGTTCAGCTGCACCGCCAGCTTGGAGGCGTCCCAGATCGTCTTCAGCGGCGCCAGCTGCGGCGCCAGCGCGAACTGCATGCCGTCCGGCAGCGCCGTGGTCGGCTGCAGCGTGGTGGCGGCCAGCGCTGACTGCGCGGTGGCGAGCGCGCCGCGGATGGCCGCGTACTTCGCGTGATTGGCGTTGTCCACCGGCACCAGCGTGTTGCCGTGGTCGTTGCCGCCGTACAGGAACACGCAGACCAGCGCCTTGTAGTCGGTGCTGGTGCTGGTGGCCGCGGCGGCATCGGCCATCAGCGACAGGTTCAGCGCCCAGGGCGCGGCGGCCCCCGCGATGCCGGTGAGCGCCGCGCGGCGCAGCAGGGCACGGCGCGCCAGGTCGATGGTGTTGCTCGAGGTCTTCATGGTGTCTCCTGATTCCTCAGCGCTGGACCAGGTACTCGGGCGATGCCATCACCAGCATCACCGCCGCCTGCACGCGTTTGGTCTTGTCGTTCTCGCTGCTGCCGGCCATGCCGGCGACGGCTGCCGTGATCAGGCTGCGCGTGGCTTCGGAGAGCTGGCCCGCGCACAGCAGCCGGTTCAGCCGATCGACCAGGGCCGTGGCATCGCCGGCCAGCGCCAGTTCGGCCGCATAGTTCGGGCGGATGTCGCTGTGGCCGCTCCCAATGGCCGTCAGCATGTAGTTCAGGTAGCCCGCGACGCTGGACTCGTTGGTGATCTGGAACTCCGGCGCGACGAGCCCGCCGCCCGCGATCGGCGTGTTCGGCGGCACGTAGCCTGGCCGGAAATAGTTGAAGACGGAGGCCGAGCGCTGCGGGCTCTGGCCCAGCCGCGTGGCCGGGTCGCCGGTGTTGCCGGCGTCCCAGTTGGTGCTGAGCGACGTTGCGTTGAACACCCGCGCCCACTGGATGAAGCGCAGCATCGGCTCGCGCAGCTTGCCGAACTGCGGGTCGCCCAGGGTCGCGTCGCTGCGCGCCTCGTCGTCCAGCAGCACCGCGCGCAGCACCGCCTTCAGGTCGCCGCGCACGCCCTGGCCGTTGTCGTTGAAGGCCGATGCCACGCGGCCTACGTAGGCCGCGCTGGGGTTGCTGGTGACCAGGCGCTGGATCAGTTGCCGGCCGATGAAGGGGCCGACGTTGGGATGGTTGGCCAGCGTGTCCATCGCCGTCGCCAGCGCCACGTGGCCATCGGTATTCGCCGGCACGGTCACGCCGAGGAAGCTGGCGGCCAGCGTCGAATGCTGCTTGACTGTAAGTGCCATCGGGCGGCGCACGAACTCCGGCGCCGTGTCGCCGATGCGGGGCTGGTCGGTCTTCCAGCCGGTGAAGACGCGGGCCAGGTGGGTCACCGTGTCCTGCGTGTAGGTCTCGATCGGCTGGCCGTTGCTGCCCAGCCGCAGCGTGCCGTCGGTGTTCAGCTCGTACAGGCCGATCGTGAACAGCTGCATCACCTCGCGCGCATAGTTCTCGTCGGGCTGGCGGCCGGTTTCCGGGTCTTCCTTCTGGTTGCCGGCGGTGTTCAGGTAGTTGCCCATCGCCGGATTCAGCGTCACCTGCTCGAGCAGGGTCCGATAACTTCCGAACGCATTGGACGCCAGCAGGTCCCAATAGCCCGCCAGCTTGAATTGCTTGTAGGGCCCCGTGATGCCGTCGAAGCCGACGACGAAGATCTCCGACAAGGCCAGCGTTACGCGCTGCCTGAAGCTGTCGCTGGCCGAAAGCAGGCGTTGCCAGACTTGCGAGTCGACGCCCTTGGCGACCGCAGCAGCGTCCGGATCGAGGTGGATGCCCTTGGCAACCAGCCAGTCCCAATTGCCGGACGAGGGCGCCTTCGCGAATTCCTCGTTCAGCCAGGCCTCGTAGCCGAGCGTGCGCACGCGCGCGATCTCCGCATCGCTGGGCGCCAGCGTGGCCTGCGCCAGGAAGCGTGCGGCCTGTTGGTCGGAATAGGCGTAGCGGGTCGCAAACACCAGCGGCGCAAAGTCGGCCAGCGTGCCGACGAAAAGCAGCACGCCGCCGGAGGCCGGGCCCAGCAGGTAGACGTCGCTGCCGCTGGCGCCGACGTAGTTGCCGGTGCTGGGGTAGTGGCGGTAGACGTAGGGCGGCGATTCGAGGTTGGTCTGCTGGCCGGGGAAGAGCGCCGGGTACTGGCGCTCGGCCCAGTCGAGCAGTTCGGTCACGGTGGGCACCGGCGCCGCCGAGCCGGCTTCGGCCGCCTGCGTGGCGCTCAGGATGGTCCGATCCGTGCGCGCCGACGCGCTGTCGAAGAAGCTCGCCGGAGGCTCGGCCCCGCCACCGCCGCAGCCGGCCAGGAGCAGCGCGGCACCCAGGGCAGCCGCCGCGCCGGCGCTGGCTGCCGGAGCGTCCGGCCCAGTGCTGGCACACGGTGATGCCGCCTCCTGCTGACACCGATTCAGAACGTCCATCATCCATCTCCTCACCACGAACAACTTGCAAACATCGTGGACCCGAAGTCCAGAAGCCGCGAGGGGATTTACCTCGCAGGACCGGGCCTTCACGATCCAGCAATGCGGCGGCGAGGACTTCGGCACGAAAGGCTGCGTGCTACAGTCGCGGCCCATGCGTTCCGCCGTGTTTTTCTTTGGCTACTTTTGGTTCTCGCACCGCACCGGCGGAGGAGAGGCAAGCCTGTAAGCCGCAAAGCACAGCGAACCTCCAAGAAACCGCCGGCAGATTGCCCGGCGGTTTTTTTTTGCCCGATCGCTTCAACCGCCTTCAAACCCATCCACGGAGCACCAGCCCATGTCAAACCCGACCCGCAGCAGCAACCCCGGCGAGGGTGGCTTCGGCTACGCGCTGAGCGAAAAGACCAGCGAAACCGACGACCAACGCATCGAGGACGTGACCCCCTTGCCGCCGCCGGAACACCTGATTCGCTTCTTCCCGATTGCCGGCACGCCGGTGGAAGCCCTGGTCGGCCGCACCCGTGACGCGGTGCGCCGCATCCTTGCCGGCGACGACGACCGCCTGCTCGTGGTCATCGGCCCCTGCTCCATCCACGACCCCGCCGCCGCGATCGAATACGCCCGCAAGCTGAAGGCGGAGCGCGAGAAGTACGCCGATACGCTGGAAATCGTGATGCGGGTGTATTTCGAGAAGCCGCGCACCACCGTCGGCTGGAAGGGCCTGATCAACGACCCCTACCTCGACGAGAGCTACCGCATCCACGAAGGCCTGCGCATCGCGCGCCAGCTGCTGGTGGACATCAACCGCCTGGGCGTGCCGGCCGGCAGCGAGTTCCTCGACACCATCAGCCCGCAGTACATCGGCGACCTGATCAGCTGGGGTGCCATCGGCGCGCGCACCACCGAAAGCCAGGTCCACCGCGAGCTGGCGTCGGGACTGTCGGCACCGATCGGCTTCAAGAATGGCACCGACGGCAACCTGAAGATCGCCACCGACGCGATCCAGGCCGCCTCCCGCCCCCACCACTTCTTGTCGGTGCACAAGAACGGCCAGGTCGCGATCGTCTCGACCACGGGCAACAAGGACTGCCACGTGATCCTGCGCGGCGGCAAGGCACCGAACTACGACGCAGAGAGCGTTGCCGCCGCCAAGGCCGAGCTGGAAGCCGCCAAGTTGCCGTGTCGCCTGATGGTGGACTGCAGCCACGCGAACAGCAGCAAGAAGCATGAGCGCCAGGTGGACGTGGCGCGCGACATCGGCGAACAGCTGGCCGCGGGGAGCCAGTGCATCTTCGGGGTGATGGTGGAAAGCCACCTGAACGCCGGCGCACAGAAGTTCACCCCCGGCAAGGACGACCCCGCGGCGCTGGCCTACGGGCAGAGCATCACCGACGCCTGCATCGGCTGGGACGATTCGCTGAAGACGCTGCAGATCCTCAGCGACGCGGTACGCGCCCGTCGGGCCTGAAGACGGTGGCGCGGCAACGCGATGTAAGTGTGCGCTCGCAACTGGCGGTATCGGCTCGGGTCCTTGAGGTAACGCGAGCAACGCCGGGCAAGAATGCTGGTCGCGGCCGGCGTTCTTGCATGCAATGACGCTCCTCATCCATCGCTTGAGACAGGAGTACCCATGCACCACAAATCCGTTGCCAGCCTGATCGCCCTGACCGCCGGTCTGTGCATCACCGGATCGGCCGCCGCGCAGGCGACCAGCCCGGCGACGCCGTCGGCCCAGCCGACCACCCCCAGCGCGCAACCGGCCCCATCGCCGGCGCAGCCTTCGGCCCAGCAACAGCAGCCGAACCAGCCCTCGCCGCTACCGGCGCAGGACGATCCCGCCCAGGCCGCGTTCAAAGGGGCCGATGCCAACAAGGACGGGCAGCTGAACCGCGAGGAAAGCGCCAAGCTGCCGGTGATTTCGTCACGCTTCGTCGAGCTCGACAAGAACAAGGACGGCCAGCTGAGCTGGGAAGAGTTCAAGACGGGCTATCGCGCCGCGCCGTAAATGGAGCACCCGGCCCCGCGGGTACGCGGGGCCACCCGCCCAGCGGGTTGCGCGGCCACTTCGCAGCGGCCGGGCGCCCGCCGCGCTGGAGCAACCGGCCCCGCGGGGCAAAGCCGACGGTCATTTCCCCGGCGCCTGCTGCGCGGCGAGCCTTTCGCTGCGCCAGTAGACGTCGTCACCGCCCAGCCCGTCCAGGTTGGCGCGGTTCAATACCCGGGCCAGCACGAACAGCAGGTCCGACAGGCGGTTCAGGTACTGGCGCGGGGCTTCGTTCACCTTGTCCTGCTGCGCCAGGGCCACCACCGCACGCTCGGCGCGGCGCGCGATGCTGCGGCTGACGTGGGCCAGCGCCGCGCTGCGCGTGCCCGCGGGCAGGATGAATTCGGCCAGCCGCGGCAGTGCCGCGTTGTGCGTCGCCAGCGCCTGGTCCAGCGCCAGCACCGCTTCGGGCTTCAGCAGCGTGTAGCCGGGGATCGAGAGTTCGCCGCCCAGGTTGAACAGCTCGTGCTGGACCACCACCAGCAGTTCGCGCACCTCGTCCGGCAAGGGTTCCGCAAGCAGCACGCCGAGGCTGGAGTTCAGTTCGTCCACGTCGCCCATCGCCTGCACCCTCAGGTGGTCCTTCGGCACGCGGCTGCCGTCACCGAGGCCGGTGGTGCCGTCGTCGCCGGTGCGGGTCGCGATCTGGGAGAGTCTGTTGGCCATGGCGGGTGCCGGTTGCTGCGCGGCTGCAATGAAGGGCTGCGATCTTGCCCGATCCCGGGCTCCTAGAATCGTCATACCTTTGCCGATCGGGGATTGCCATGAACGCCACGCTGCCCGCCCATCTGATGTCGATGGAGCCGCGGCCCGTGCCCGCGGCGATGCTCGAGGCCTTGAAGGCCCGCTTCGGCGCCCAGTGCTCCACCGCGCTCGCGGTGCGCGAGCAGCACGGCCGCGACGAGTCACCCTTCGACGTGCCGCCGCCTGAAGCGGTGGTGTTCGCCGAGAGCACGCAGGACGTGTCCGATGCCGTGGCGCTGGCCGCAAGCCATTCGGTGCCGGTGATTCCCTTCGGCGTCGGCTCCTCGCTGGAAGGCCACCTGCTGGCGGTGCAGGGCGGCATCAGCATCGACGTCTCGCGCATGAACCGCGTGCTGCGGCTGAACCCAGAGGACCTGACGGTCACCGTGCAGCCCGGGGTCACCCGCAAGCAGCTGAACGAAGAGATCCGGCACACCGGCCTGTTCTTCCCGATCGATCCCGGCGCCGATGCCTCGCTGGGCGGCATGGCCGCCACCCGCGCCAGCGGCACCAACGCCGTGCGCTACGGCACGATGCGCGAGAACGTGCTGGCGCTGGAGGTGGCGCTGGCCAGCGGCGAGGTCATCCGCACCGGCACGCGCGCGCGCAAGTCCAGCGCCGGCTACGACCTGACGCGTCTTTTGGTGGGTAGCGAGGGCACGCTCGGCGTCATCACCGAGGTGACGCTGAAGCTCTACCCGCAGCCCGAATCGGTGTCGGCGGCGATCTGCATGTTCCCGACGATCGCCGACGCGGTGGCGACCACCATCGACATCATCCAGCTCGGCGTCCCGATCGCCCGCTGCGAGCTGCTGGACGCCAATGCCGTGCGCGCGGTGAACCGCCACGACAAGCTGACGCTGCGCGAGGCACCGATGCTGCTGATGGAGTTCCACGGCAGCGAGGCCGGCGTGGCCGAACAGGCGCGCACCGTGCAGGAGGCGGCGCGCGAGCATGGTGGCGAGGACTTCGAATGGGCGACCACGCCCGAAGAGCGCACCCGGCTGTGGACGGCGCGCCACCATGCCTACTTCGCTGCGCTGCAGCTCAAGCCGGGCTGCCGCACCGTCACCACCGACACCTGCGTGCCGATCTCGCGCCTGGCCGATTGCATTTCGCTGGCCGTGTCGGAGGCCGAGGCGGCAGGCCTGCTGTACTACATCGTCGGCCACGTCGGCGACGGCAACTTCCACATCGCCTACCTGATCGATCCCGCGATCCCCGCCGAGCGCGAGCTGGCCGAGCGCCTGAACCACCAGCTGGTGCAGCACGCGCTGAAGCTGGAAGGCACCTGCAGCGGCGAGCACGGCATCGGGCTGCACAAGCAGGGCTTCCTGCTCGACGAGGCGGGCGCCGGCGCGGTGGAGACCATGCGCGTGCTCAAGCGGGCACTGGACCCGAAGAACATCCTGAACCCGGGCAAGATCTTCAGGCTGTAGCAACCGCGCCGCGGGCGGCCGCGTCATCCAGACGCTATTTGGACATCACGCCGCGCGCGCCGCCGCGACGCGGTCGGCGCGGCGCGCCATCCAGCGCGTGGCCTCGCCGGGCTCCAGCGGCTTGCTGAACAGGTAGCCCTGGCCGCGGCCGCACTGCAGTTCGGTCATCAGCGCGGCCTGGCCGTCGGTCTCGATGCCCTCGGCCACCGTGCTCATGCCCAGCGTCTGCGCGACCCGGATGGTCGCCTCGATCAAGGCGCGGTGGTATTCGCTGTGCTCGGCATGGCTGACGAAGCTGCGGTCGATCTTCACCGTGTCCACCGGCAGCTGGTGCAAGCAGGCGAGCGACGAATAACCGGTGCCGAAGTCGTCCAGCGACAGCCCCAGGCCCAGCGCCTTCAGCTCGCGCAGCCGCGCACGCGCCAGCTCATCCTGCGCGGCCAAGCTCTCGGTCACCTCCAGCTGCAGCTGGCGCGGCTGGATGCCGGTGGCGCGCAGGCAGGCCTGCACGTCGTCCAGCAGCGTCGGGTGGCGCAGCTGCACCGGCGAGAGGTTGACCGCCACCGACACCGGCGCCTTGTCGCCCAGCTGCTGGCGCCAGGCCATGAACTGGCGGCAGGCCGAGGCCAGCACCTGGCGGCCGACCTCGACGATCAGCCCCGATTCCTCCGCCACCGGAATGAACTCCGCCGGCGACACCAGGCCGCGCGTCGGGTGGTTCCAGCGCACCAGCGCTTCCACCGCGCTGCCGCCGCCGGCACCGAGGTCGACCACCGGTTGATAAACCACGAAAAGCTCGTCCCGTTCCAGCGCCAGGCGCAGGTCGTTCTCGATGCCCAGGCTGCGCGCCACGCGCTCGTGCATCGACGGGTCGAACACGACGTAGCGGCCGCGCCCGGTGCGCTTGGCCTCGTACATCGCGGTGTCGGCGTCGCGCATCACGGTGTTGGCGTCGTTGGCGGCCTGCTCTGAGGTGACGATGCCGATGCTGACGGTGGAGTGCACCACGTGCGGCCCGATGCGGTAAGGCTCGGCCAATGACTCCAGCAGCCGGCGCGCGACGGCACAGGCATCGTCGCGGCCGCGCACCTGTTCCAGCACGACGACGAATTCGTCGCCGCCGATGCGGCCGGCGGTGTGCTCGCAGGACACCGGGGGGCCGCTCCCGGGGCCTCCGTCCCCCCTCTGGGAGCGGACTCGGCTTGCCGCATCCTGGGGGCGGTCATACCTCGGCGCGTGGCTGACCAGGTCGCCCACGCGCAGCGCATTGCGCAAGCGGTGCGCGATCTGGCGCAGCAGTTCGTCGCCGACCGCATGACCCAGCGTGTCGTTGACCTGCTTGAAGCGGTCGAAGTCCATGAACAGCACCGCATAGCCGAAGCTCGGCTGGCTGGCCGCACGCTGCAGCACCTGCTGCACGCGGTCGAACACCGCGGCGCGGTTGGGCAGCTGCGTCAGGCCGTCGGTGCGCGCGGCGTGGCGCAGCATGGCCTGCATCTGCATCTGCTCCGTCATGTCGAAATGCAGGCCGGCCATGCGGCGGGGACGGCCGTTGTCGCTGCGCTCGATCACCGTGCCGCAGCTCAGCACGGTGGCCCACTCGCCATCGGGGCGGCGCAGGCGCTGCTCGCAACGGAACGGGATGTCCGGGTTGTTCAAGTGCATCTGCAGCGCCGCGCGGCGCGGCTCGGCATCCTCGGGGTGGATCAGGTCGTCGAGCACGTTGCCGCGCAGCCCGAACTCCCCTGGGCGGTAACCCAGCATCGAGACCAGGCGCTCGTTGACGAGGTACTCGCCGCTGCGGAGGTCCCACTGCCAGGTGCCGACGCCGGCGGCATCAACCGTCATTTCCAGCAGCACGCGCTGGTTGCGCTGCTCGGTCACGTCGATGAAGCAGGAGACGACGCCGGCGGAGCGGCCCAGCGCGTCGGTGATCGGCTCGGCATTGACCAGCAGCCACCGCATCTCGCCATCGGGCCGTGTCACGCCCAGCGTCAGCCCGTGCAGGCCCTGGCCACTGCGCAGCGCCAGCGTACCGGGGCGCTCTTCCAGCGGGCATTCGCTCAGGTCCTCGCGCAGCACCTTCCAGTGCGGCGGCAGCGGGCTGCGGCGCAGCAGCTGGTCGCTGCTGAGGCCCAGCATTCGCAGCGCCGCGGGGTTGCAGTCGGTGCTGCGGCCCTGCTCGTCCTGCACCAGCACGCCCGTGGGCAGTGCGGTCAGCAGCGCGGCGGCGCGCAGGCGCTCGGTGACGCGTTCGGTGATGTCGCTGGCGACGACGACGAAGCCGGTTACCTGGCCCGCCGTGTCGTGCAGCGGCTGCATGTCCAGGTCCAGCCAGTACTCCCGGCCGCTCCGGTTGCGCGTCAGCAGCTCCAGCCGCACGCCGACGCCGCCGGCCTGCGCATCACGCATGCGCTGCACCACCTGCGGATCGGCATCGGCCGCCTGCAGCAGCCGCACCGGGTTGTGGCCGATGACTTCCGAGGCGGCGTAGCCGGTGATGCGCTCGAAGGCCTGATTGGCCCAGAGGATGCGGCCCTTGGCATCGCCGACCAGCACGGCGTGGTTGGTGCGCGCGGCCACCAGCGCCTGGCAGGCCAGTTCATCGGCCTGCGCGGCCAGCCGGCGCGTCTGGCGCTGCACCGCGCGAGCGGTGGGTTCGGCCACGCCAAACGCCAGCAGCAGCAGCAGCGCGGCGGCGAACAAGGTGGTCCGGCGCTGCTGCTCGTCGGCGGCATCGCTGCGGATCTGCGCCACTTCGGCACTGCGCTGAGCCAGTTGCTGCGCCGCATCGAGCACCGGATCGGCCTCCATCTGCAGCGTGACGACGGCGGCGCGCAGCCATTCGATGCCTTCCTGCTCGAGCAGACTGCGCCGCACGCCTTCGGCGCGGTACGTCAGTTTGTCGCGCGCTTCCTGCCACTCCTGCAGCGCCGGGCGCAGTTGCCCGGCCGCCGCGGCGGCACTGCGGCTTTGCAAATCGACCAGTTCGGCCAGGCGCAGCGCCTCGGCCTGGGCAGTGTCGATGGCGCGGCGCAAGGCCTGCGCCGCCGGTTGCGGGTCGGGCGGCACGGCTTGCTGCAGCGCCCCCAGCCGGGCGATGTGCTGGCTCCACATGCCCTGGCGCGCCGCCAAGCTGACGATCTCGGCATCTCGGCGCTGCTCGGTGTCGCGGCGGTCAGCCTGCCAGCACAGGACCAGCAGCACCGCACCCAGCACCGCGAGCACGCCATACAAGGCCAGGCGCACGCGCCAATGCGTGAAACGGCCCGGCGCGCCCGTGCCCTCGCCCGCCACCAAGGCAGCCGGCGCCGGCGAGCGGCGCGGCGGCATCCAGCGGTGGCATAAGGAGCGCAGGGACAAGAAGGACACTCCGGCATGAGTGGATACCACGCGGGCAGGGCCGGTGGTCTGTCCTCGCCGTATCGCCCCGCAGCGCACCCAACT
>Ga0196963_10001407_pt1 | contig 16418 bp, 13 predicted proteins | sample S1_5metaG_FD_148600 | JGI IMG/M metagenome (GOLD analysis project Ga0196963, IMG submission 148600) | Soil microbial communities from Anza Borrego desert, Southern California, United States - S1_5 | ecosystem: Environmental > Terrestrial > Soil > Desert | place: USA: California | collected... | reverse complement strand
GTTGTCGCGGGCGTGCTCGCGCTCCTCGCGGATACGCCGGCTGAGCCACCAGACCGCGGGATGAAAGAACAGGACCGCCTCGACGATGCATTGCAGGCCGTTCCAGAGCCAGTCGCGCCGGGCGATGTGCGCCAATTCGTGCGCCAGCAAGGCTTCGAGTTGCTCCGTCGGCGCGCGCGTGGCCCAGGACAGCGGCAACCAGATCACCGGGCGCAGATAGCGCGCCGTGAACGGCGTCAGCACATCGGCGGACAGCCTCACCGAGACGGCACGGGCGATGCCCAGCGCATCGCAAAGTTCGGACAGCCGCTGCTGCCATGCTGCAGGCAGCGGCACGTGGACACGCTGCTGCAGCGTGCGGATCAGCGCGAGACCGCCGGCATGGCGCAGCAGCATCACGAGGACGCCGCTCAGCCACAACGCGCAAACGAGGGCGGCGGCCGGCGACGATTGCCGCTGAAACGCCAGCGTGGCCGCGTCCAGCGGCGTGGCGGTCATGGCCGGCAGCAGACCGCTGTTGATCTCGGCCCCGGGCTGCTCCCAGAAGCGCAGAAATTGCAGCGCCGGGAGCAACAGCATCGCCAGCAGATAGAGCATCGCCACGATGTGCCGTGCCGCCGCACTGCCGCGTGCCAGCGCGGCCAGCGTCGCCGCCGCAGCGGCGCCTAACAGGGCGTTCTGCCACAGCGAATGCAGCAGGGCGGAAGCCAGCGCCGGGACGAGCCCGAACTGCGCGATGGAGAGAACGTCCATCAGCGCTTCTCGCGCTTGGCCTTGGCTTGCGCGATGAGCTTGGCGATCTCGTCCAGCTCTTCGGGGCTCGCCAGGTCGTCATCGACCGCGCGTTGCACCAGGCGCAGCGCCGAACCGGAAAACGCCCGGCGCATCAGATCCTTCAGCAGCGAGCGCTGCACCACGGGCTCGGCGTGGACCGCGCGATAGGTATGGCTGCGCGTCGACTCGTCGCGCCGCACCAGGCCCTTCTCGGCCATGATCGTCAGCATCTTCAGCACGGTCGTATAGGCGGTGTCCTTCTGCCGCGACAGCACCTCGTGCACTTCGCGGACCGTCATCGCCTCCTTGTGTGCCCACAGCACACGCAGGATCGCCAGTTCGCCTTCGGTAGGTTGTGGAGCCGCCATGAGTCGCGCCCGTGTTCTGCTACGCGGCCATTAGTACTAAAACGTTAGTAGATGTCAACCACAGCGACGGCGTCGACCGTTCGCCGAACGAGCGGGCTGCCGCGACCCTCGCGGCATGCGAGCGCGCCGCGCGGCGGCTGAGGCTCAGCGACCGATGCGCAGCTGAAACGTCACCTCGCCGTCCTTCACCGCGCCGCGGGTCCAGCCCTGCGCCTGATAGAAGCGGTCGGCGCGGGTGCCGGGCGTGGTCGACAGCACGATCCGGTCGTGCCCGAGGCCGGCAAGCCAGTCGACCGCCCGCTTCAGCAGGCCCTGCCCCGCGCCGTGGCCTTCGTGTCCCGGCAGAACGAACAGCGCCCAGATCGATGCGTCCTCGCGCGCGGCGTAGCAGAAGCCGATGATCTCGGCATTGCGCTCGCAGACCCAGCCGCGGCCGTGCGCGTCGAGGTAATCCTCGTACATCGCGGCGGTGATCCGACTCGGGTCGGCAAGCACGTTCTCCGACACGGCAAGACGGATCCGCATCATCGCCGGAATGTCGCCGCGCGAAGCACGCCGGAACCGCAGTGAACGCGTGTTCTTCATCATCCTCTGCCCAGACTTCCGGTTGCCCGTCCGGCAACGGCATGCGTGCCGCTGAAGCGGGTGCCGGCGTGTTGCAATCACACACGACTTTGCGGATACGCGAGATGACGAGCGTCGCCGAATGCGATCGGCGTACCACCCGCTTGGCTCGCTACCGGGCGATGGCATCGTCCGTCGCGGCCAGCGGTGCAGACGCGCGCGCCGCACGCCGGCGCATGCGATGCCCCGAGTCGGGGCTACAACAGCCGCCAGATTCCACCGCCGCCGCGGCTGCGGCGGAACCGGGCGTAGGCGACGCACAGCGGCAAGGCGGCCAGCATCAAACCGAGCCACGCGAGGTACACACCGACGAGCCCGACGCCATAGCCCGCAGGCGGGACGAGATTGGGCTCGACCCCCTGCCAGAACAAATAATCCATCGGCCAGCCGCAGAGCCAAGCGACGGCAAGCGCCGCAGCATGAATCAGGAACAGGTGGATGAGGTAGAAGAAGAACGGCTCCCGTCCGAAGTACGGCAACGCGCGCAGGCCTTTGAGGGAAGAGCGACGACTCGACTGTTCCAGGCCTGCCCAGAGCAGGCACAGAGCGCCCAGGGTCACCAGCACGTACTGCAGCGACGGCGGATATTTCTCAACATTGAGGAATGACAGCAATGCCTGCGCACCGAGCCGCGTCGCATCGATGCCGCCCTGCATGGGCTCGCCGAATCCGACGCTGCGCGCAAGCACGAACAGGGCGAGCAAGGCTGCGCCGCAGCGCAGCAGGCGAGACGGGGATACCTCGCCGTGGCGCAGCAACTGCGGAGCGGACGCGTAACCGAGCATCATCACCGCCGCCCAGGGCAACAACGGATAGATCACCAGAACTGGCCCGAGGAGCGGCAGGTCTACGACGCCGGGCGCATAGGCGAGCGGCGCCGCCGGACCGAACGCGTGGCCGAGCAGCTCGGCAGCGCTGTTGTGCACCAGCAAAAAGCCGGCGGCGAGATACAGCAGTCCGCGCCTGGGCAGGTCGAGCAGCACAGCCAACAGCAGCATGCTGGCGCCCAGGCCCCAGATGACGCCGAACCAGCGCCAGGATGTGCTGAACGACCAGGCCAGGCCGAACACCGTCAGCTCGAGCACGATCAGCCAGAGGCCACGCGCGGCTAACCAGAACTTCAATCGGGGCACGCCACGCCGCTGCTGGAGCCATACGCTGACGCCAGCCAGGAAGAAGAACCCGGGCGCGCATAGATGGGTGATCCAGCGCGTGAAGAAGTAGCCCATGCGGGTCTGGTCGAGATCCAGCGGATCGAACGGTGCGGCAGAGAAATACATGCGCACATGATCCAAGGCCATCAGGATAACGATCAGCCCGCGCAATGCATCGAGCGAGAGGAGGCGATCGGCGGAAGGCGTGTGCATCGCGGGGTTCTCCGCCATCGCTAGGTATCGGCTTGCGTCCGCCGCCACACCTGAAGCTCGTACGCGGTGCGAAAACCGAGCTTGCGGTAGTAGTGCTCGGCGTAACTGCCGGTCATCGCCTGCAGCACGACGCGCCGGCCCTCGCCCTCGCCTGCCGCATCGGCGCAGGCGCGGTGCAGCAGCGCGCGCGCCAGGCCGCGGCGGCGGTAGGCCGGGTGTGTCGCAACGGCGTAAATGCCGGTCACGCCTGCGGCGCGAAGCGCAAGCGTGGTGGCGGCCGGTTCGCTGCCCGCCCTGGCGAGATAGAACTTCTGATTGCCTGCGAATTGATTCCTCAGGGCGGCTTGGACGAAGAACGGCGCCCACCATGCATCGACGGCCGGATCGTCGGTCGCGAAACCGACCGCTTGCACCGCGGCAAACTCGCGCAGCGCCGCATCCGTTCGCGCGATATCGATGTGGATGCCCCGCGACGGCTTCGCATCGACCGACAGCGTGTCAAGTTCCATGTAGGACAGGCGCTCGGCCGGGCTGAAACCTGCCGCCACGAGCCGGTTCGGCCATGTCGAGTCTGCGCCCGGCCCGAGCCTCACCGCGGGGCATCCCGCCGGAATGAGCACGGTCCCCGGCCAGGGCGTCCAGCAGGTGAGCGCCGGGCTGGCGCCGTCGATCCAGATGCCGGTCGGATCGCTGCGCAGTTCGCCACGATGCTGGGCAAGGAACGCAAGATGATTCGCGAAAGCAGCGAACTCCGGCCCGCCGAATGACTCGATCATTTTCGCTCTCAGCGTGAACTGCGCTCAGCATCCTTCGCCAGGGATGAGCGTCGCTTTCAAAATCTTGCGACTGGGCACAAGACCGCTGTCGCAATTGACAACGCGTTGCGCGTTGCCGAACAGTGACCGCGTGTCTACACAGAGCGGCCGCGCCTGCCCGACCATCGACTTCGCCGCGCCGGTGGTTTGTGGCGTGCACGAGCCGGGCTGCAGGTTCATCCAGGTGCTGAAAACCCCCGCGCTCATGGTGGGCGACTTCGCCTGCCCGGGCACGCCGCCGGTAACCGACGTCGAAGCGGCACCTTATCCGGAGGTGGTGCTCGCCCGCAGCGGTGCCTACGTGCGTCGCGACTCGGCCGGCGCGGTCTACATCGATCGGACGGTGGCCGCGTTTTTCGAAGCGCGGCGGCCGTATGTCATCGAGCATCCGCGGCCGCGCCCCGATCTGACCACGGTGATCTCCATCGTCGATCCCGAGGCGCTATGCGATTCGCTCGGCATCCGCGCGCGCGCGGGGCAATGCTTCGCCCGATCCGCGATCCGGGCCACGGCCGATCTGCACCTGCTGCACCGGCAGTTGCTCGCCGCGGTACGGGCCCAGTCGCAGCCCGCCCTGGACGCGGAAGAGCGTGCCATCGCCTTGGTCCAGTGTGCGGTCGGATCGAACCATGGCCTGCGCAGCGAGCTTGCGATGCCGGCGACGCGGCCGCTTTCCCGCCGCGAGGTCGACGTCGTCGTTGCCATCGCCGAGTACCTCAATTCGAATTACTGTCGGCGCATCGGCTTGGCGGCGATCGCGGCTTACTCCGGCTATTCGGTGTTTCACGTATGCCGCCTGTTCCAGGCGCGCATGAAGACGACGATTCACAAATACCTGACCGCGCTGCGTCTCGAGGCGGCAATGCAGCGGCTCGCCGAAACGGATATGTCGATCATCGAGCTGGCGATGGAGCTCGGCTTTTCGTCGCACAGCCATTTCACCGCTGCGTTCAGCCGGTGGGCCGGGGTGTCGCCGAGCCGTGCCCGCCTGCGCGCGCGGCGCGGCGCGCGCGGGCTTAGCGAGTCATCCTGACGTCGCCGTGAACGGTGCCGGGCCCATGGCCCCGTTGGGCGCCGCTTCGATGCCCGCTCAGCGCAAGTTTCAGCAAGCCGGCACCGGCCCGGATCGAGCATGCTCCGACCAGCTCCGCCCCTAACTTCGGGGTCAGTTGCTGGACCCAAGCGCCGTGATCGCGGCGAGTTCGCCGACGACTGCGGCGTCGCCACGACCGCGGCGCTTGCATGGCGTTCAATCGGCAGTGGCGAACATGCTGTTCAGTTCGGTGTAGCCATAGCCTTCAGCGACCGCGGGAATGCTGCCGTCAGCAAAAAAGTCCGCCGCCTGAGCCGCAAGCTGGCCATACAGCGTCTCGCTGAACGCGCTGCCGGCGCTGAGGCGGCGCACGCCGAGCGCGGCGAGTTCCACCCGCTTCGGCAGGCCGGGCCTGGCCATCACGTTGAGTCGCAACGGCGTGCCGGCCGCGACCGCTGCGATCGCATCGCGCTCGACCAGGCCGGGCACGAACAGACCGTCGGCACCGGCATCGCGATAACGCGTGGCGCGGGCGAGGATGGCGTCGACGGCTGCTTCCGCGGGTGCTAGCGCACGCAACACGACGTCGGTACGCGCATTGATGAACAAGGCGACGCCGCAACGCTCGGCGGTCTGCCGCGCCGCCGCGATCTTCGCGCACAGCATGTCCGGCGCCGCGCTGCCGTCCTCGATATTGATGCCCACCGCGCCGGCATCGATGACTGCCGCGACCGTGCTCGCCACGCCCGCCGGGTCATCGGCGTAGCCGCCTTCGATATCGACCGTCACCGGCACCGATACGGCACGGCAGATCGCCGTGACGGTGGCGAGCAGGCGTGCGACTGGCAGGCGCTCGCCATCGGCGCAGCCGTGCGACCAGGCGACACCGGCGCTGGTCGTCGCGATCGCGGCTGCGCCTAGCGCCTCGATCAAGCGTGCGGAGCCCGCGTCCCAGACGTTCGCCAATGTGAGCAGGCCGTCGCGATGCAGGTGGTGGAATGTCTCGGCGGGTGTGTCGTGGGCGTTCATTGCTGCTCCATTTGTGAGGGGGTGGCGAGCATCGCATCGTCGGTCGCCGCCTACTCGCTGTTTTCGGATGACAACACTGTCAGCCGTCGCGGACCACGCCAGTGCTCCGCGCGTGCATCGATGCGACCCGACGCATGAAGCCGGGAGCGCTCAAGCGCATCGCCGCCCACGGCGAGCGTGCCGCGCGACGAACAGCCGCGGCATCGTCCGTCCGGATCAGCGCCGCGATGCTCCGCAGCGGCTACCCTTGGTCGATTGCAGCCATGGAGATCCACAGCATGACGGATGCATTTCTTGCCGGGCGCGGCGCGCTCGTCACCGGCGGTACGTCCGGTATCGGCCTCGCCATCGCCAGGACGCTCGCGGCGGCGGGCATGCGGGTGACGATCAACGGGCTGGGCGATGCGGGGCAGATCGCCGCGACGATCGCCGCGGTGAAGGCGGCCGGCGCGGCCGAAGTGCGCCACGACCCGGCCGATCTGCGCGATGCGAGCGCGATCGAGCGCATGCTCGCCGGCGTGCTGGCGGCTGGCGAGCTCGACGTGTTGGTCAACTGCGCCGGCGTGCAGTTCACCGCGCCGCTGGCCGAGATGCCGCCCGAGCGCTGGGACGCGATCCTCGCGATCAATCTCAGCGCGGCGTTCCACACGATGCGTCTGGCGCTGCCGGCGATGGCCGAGCGCGGCTATGGCCGGGTCGTGAACATCGCCTCGGTGCATGGCCTGGTCGCATCGGTACACAAAGCGCCGTACGTCGCCAGCAAATTCGGCCTGATCGGCCTGTCGCGGGTCGCCGCGCTCGAATACGCCGGCGCCGGCACGCGCGAGTCGGGCGGGGTCACGGTGAACTGCATCTGCCCGGGCTGGGTCGAGACGCCGTTGATCGAGCCGCAGATCGCCGCGCGCGCGGCGCAGTTCGGCGGCGATCGCACCGCCGGCATCCGCGATCTGCTGCGCGAGAAGCAGCCGAGCGGACGGATGAGTCTGCCGGAGGAGATCGGCGAGATGGTGCTGTGGCTGTGCCAGCGGGCTGCACACAATCTCAACGGCGCGGCGCTCACGATGGATGGGGGCTGGACCGCGCAATAGGTCGTGCGGCGGCGCCGATTTGGGGTAGGCTGGCCGCGGCCGGGCGGCGCCGTACCGCCACGGCGCCAGCTTCGCCCGCTGGGGGGGACCGATGCGCGAAATCGAATCGCCGGTGGACGCGCGCTCGCATCTCGAGCGCATGCAGAGCGCGCTGCGCGCCAGCGAGGAGCGCCTGCGCGGTCTCGTGCAATCCGCCAACGACGCCGTGATCATCATGGATGCGGCCGGCATGATCGTCGATTGGAACCCACGCGCCGTGGTGATGTTCGGCTGGCGCGCGGAAGAGGCGATCGGCGCACGGCTGTCCGAACTGATCATTCCGCCGGCACTGCGCGAGAAGCACGAGCAGGGCCGCCAGCGCTTCCTGGAAACCCGCCGCGCGCGGATGTTCGGCCGCGCCGTCGAAGTCAGCGCCGTGCACCGCGATGGCCGCGAGTTTCCGGTCGAACTGTCGCTGTGGCCGATCGATTCCGGCGCGAACCTGATGTTCGGCGCCTTCGTTCGCGACATCTCCGCGCGCCGCGCCGCCGAAGCCGCGCTGCGCGAGCAGGAGGAAAAATACCGGCTGGTGGTGAACCACGTTTCCGAGGGCATCCTCGTCGTCAGCGATGGCGCCATCGTCTTCGCCAATCCCAGTGCGGAGCGGATGATCGGCCTGACCACCGCGCAGATGCGCAACCTGCCGTTCACGCATGCGGTGCATCCGGACGACCATGCCCTGCTGCGCGAGCGCTATCTCGCGCGGCTGCGCGGCGAGGAGGTCGAGCAGCACTACGCGATCCGCATCCTGCGCCCGAACGGCGAGATCGCCTGGATCGAAATCTCCGCGGTCGCGCTGAACTGGGAAGGGCGGCCGTCGACGCTGTCGTTCGTCACCGACATCACCGAGCGCAAACGCCTCGAGGACCGCGTGCGGCAGACCTTGGCCGAGCGCGAGATCATCCTCGAACACTCGATCGTCGCGATCGTGTTTCTCGATTCCGAGCGGCGCATGCGCTGGCGCAACGCCGCCGCCGATCAGATGTTCGGCCTGCGCCGCGGCCAGTCGGTCGGCATGACGACCGAGCTGTTCTACACCTCGCGCGAGGCCTACCTCGCCACCGGACAGGCGGCCGCGGCGGCGGTGAAGCTCGGTCGTGCGTTCGAAACCGAGATCGAGATGTGCCGCGCCAACGGCGAACGCTTCTGGGCCTACCTGTCCGGCCGCGCGGTCGACGCCAGCGACCTGCTGCAGGGCACGGTCTGGGCGATTCTCGACATCACCCGGCGCAAGCAGCTCGAAGACGCGCTGCGGCGCAAGACGACCGAGCAGGAAGCGATCCTGCAGAGCACGCTGATCGGTATCAGCCTGATCGCCGCCGGCGCATTCCAATGGGTCAACCGCACCTTGTCCGAGATGTTCGGCTACGGACCGGGCGAATTGATCGGGCGCAGCGCCGACGTGCTGTTCCCGGATGCGCAAAGCTGGGAGGCGTTTCTACCGATCGCCAGCCAGCAGCTCGAAAGCGAGGGCAGCTTCCAGGGTGAGTACTGCCTGCTGCGCCGCGACGGCGAGCAGATCTGGGTGCAATTGCAGGGCACGCGCCTCGACCCGGCGAAGGGCGGTTCCGGCAGCCTGTGGACTTTCGTCAACGTCACCGAGCGCCGTCGCGCCGAGGAAGAAGTGCGCCGCGCGCTGGAGAAGGAAAAGGAACTCAATGCGCTGAAATCGCGCTTCGTGTCGATGACCTCGCACGAGTTCCGCACGCCGTTGGCCGGCATCCTGTCATCGACCGAACTGCTGCAGCACTACGGCGACCGCCTGCCGCCCGAGGAAAAAACCGAGCTGTACCACCAGATCGAAGCGTCGGTCGAACGCATGACCCGCATGCTCGACAACATCCTGTTGATCGGTCGCGCCGAATCGAAGGGTCTGAAGTTCAAGCCGAGCGAGATCGACCTCGCCGCGCTGTGTCGCGATCTCGCCGAGGAAGCCAAGGCGCTGCGCTTCGGCGGCGAGGGCCAGCGCGCGCTGCTGCAGATGGAAATGGAAGCGCTCGGCGGCAGCTACCTGCTCGACGCCAATCTGCTGCGCCACGTGCTCGGCAATCTGCTGTCGAACGCGATCAAGTACTCGCCGAACGGCGGCACCGTGCGATTCGCGATTCGCGACGAGGGCCGCCGGCTGCGCTTCATCGTTGCCGATCAGGGGATCGGCATCCCGCTGGAAGACCAGGCGCGGTTGTTCGAGAGCTTCCATCGCGCCAGCAATGTCGGCAGCATCGCCGGCACCGGCCTCGGCCTTGCGATCGTCAAGCAGGCCGTGGACCTGCACGGCGGCAGCATCGAGCTCGACAGCGCGCCGGGCCGCGGCAGCTGCTTCACCGTAACCGTGCCGATCGACCCCGGTGCGGCGGAAGGCCATTGAAATGAAGATCCTGATCGCCGAAGACGACCCGACCATCCGCGGCAACCTGCTGCGCACGCTGCGCCTGGAAGGCTTTGACCCGATCGCCGTCGAGAACGGCCGCCTCGCGCTGGAGCAGCTGCAGACCGTGGTGCCGGCGCTGATCCTGTCCGACGTGCAGATGCCCGAACTCGACGGCCATCGTCTGCTGCAGGCGGTGCGCGCCGATCCGCGCCTCGCCGGCCTGCCGTTCGTGTTCCTGACCGCGCGTGCCGATCGCAGCGACGTGCGCGAAGGCATGAATCTCGGCGCGGACGATTACCTGACCAAGCCGTTCCAGCGCGAGGAGCTGCTGTCGATGGTCCGCTCGCAGCTCGCCCGCAGTGCGCAGCGCAGCGAGGCGACGCAGCGCCTGCAGCAGGAAGCGCATCGGCTGCGACATTACGATCCGCTCACCGACCTGCCCAATCGCGAGACCTTCGCCGAGCGCGTGCAGGCATCGATCGCCGCCGCCGCGCGCACCAGCGCGCGCCTGGCGCTGGCCAGCATCGGCGTCGAAGGCCTGTCCGAATACCGCCATGCGCACGGTCCGCGTGCCACCGACGAGGTGATCCGCGCGCTGGCCGACCGTCTGTTCGCGGTGACCCAGCAACTACCCGCGCTGCGCCCGCTGCTCGGTCGCGTCGGCGAAGAGCGCTTCGCCTTGCTGCTGCACGATGTCGGCAAGGACTCGGAGGTCGAAACCGAACTGCGTCGCTTCCTCGCGGCGGCAGGTCATGTGCATACCGCGAGCGGCGCCGAGTTGTACCTCTCGCCGTTCGCCGGCGTCAGCATCTATCCGAACGACGCCCAGGATGCCGATGGCCTGCTGCAACACGCCGAAGCGGCCGAACCGCCGCCGTCGCCGAGCGGCGCGCTGGCGTTCTTCTGCCGTGAAAGCAACGCGCGCATGGGCCGCCGCGTGCAACTGCTGCAGGCGCTGCACCACGCGCTCGAACGCAACGAGCTGAGCCTGTGCTACCAGCCGCAGGTCAGCATCAAGAGCGGCCGCGTGGTCGGCTTCGAAGCCTTGATCCGCTGGCAGCATCCCGAGTTCGGCTTCGTCTCGCCCGGCGAATTCATCCCGATCGCCGAGGAGTCCGGTCTCGTCGTGCCGATCGGCGCCTGGGTCATGGAGGTCGCGGCGAAACAGATGTACAGCTGGCTGAGCGCCGGGTTAGGACCGATGCGCATCGCGGTCAACCTGTCCGCGCGCCAGTTCGCCGAGGACGACCTCGTCGCTCGCGTCGATCGCGTGCTGCACGAAACCCATCTGCCGGCCGCAGCGCTCGAGCTGGAGATCACCGAGTCGATCGCGATGCAGAGCGCCGAGCGCACGCTCGCGATCCTGCGCAACCTGAAAGCGCTCGGCGTGCACATGGCGATGGACGACTTCGGCACCGGCTATTCCTCGCTCGCCTATCTCAAGCGCTATCCGCTCGATGCGCTGAAGATCGACCAGCTGTTCGTGCGCAATCTGACCGCCGACCCGGGCGATGCGGCGATCACCCGCGCGGTGATCGCTTTGGCGAAGAGCCTCGATCTGTTGGTGATCGCCGAAGGCGTGGAGACGGCGGCGCACGTCGATGCACTCGCCGGCCTGGGCTGCGATGTCTGCCAGGGCTATCACTTCGCCAAGCCGTTGCCGGCTGCGGCGGCGACGGAGTGGTTGGAGGTGCGGCGGCGGGAGATGGTGTAGGGGGCGGCTTGCGCGCTTTCGGCGACGCTTCGTCGTGACCCGGCGGGAAGCCGGAACCTACGTCGGGTTATTGCCCTGCTTGAAGAGTCAAAGCGTTTCGGAGCGGGCTTCGCCCGCCCCGAGCCACCTTTCGTTGCTTGCCCAAAGAAAGGTGGCCCAAAGAAAGGGCACCCGGATCTCGCGCCGGCTGAGCGTCGCTCAGCCGGTTCCCTGCGCTACTCGCCGCCGTCCGGCCGGCGCGACCGAGCGCAGCGAAGGCGGCCGCGCGGCGGCCGAGCACGCCATCCATGCGCTCGAACATGCGCGCCTTTCCCCGGACGTCGGCTGCGTTGCTCGGCGCGAGATACGGGACCCTCGCGGGGACAGGTCGTAGCAAGCGTCTACTTGGCGCCCCGCGCCCAAGCGCCTGAAGTCCAACAGTGCCGTAACGCTCGCCAAAGCGAGCTGTGGCGGCCAGGAGGGCCGCTAACGGGGCCCCTCGGTCGCGGCGGCGGGCTGGAGGATCAGCCCGAAGGGGCGCGCGCAGGATGCGCGCGCGTTCGCTGAAGGCACATGGACGTGCCTCCAGCGAACCCCGGAGGCCCGGCGCGAACCCGCAGGGCAGGATGCCCGGAGGGCGCGGCCGCGGGGTGTCCTTTCTTTTGGCTACTTTTCTTTGGACAAGCAAAGAAAAGTAGCTCGGGGCGCCCGAAGGGCGCACCGAAACGCCTTTGCTCTCAAAGGCAAACTAGGCAGAGATGGCAAGCTTCTCGCGGTGATACAACCGTGCCGCCACGATCCACAACCCCAACCCCAACCCCAACCCCGCGCCGAGATAAGTCGCCCATTCCACCGGCGACACCGCCTCCGAGCGCACCAGCCGCAGGATCATCTGGTTCTGCGCCAAGAACGGCACGGCGAACATCCACAACTGATCTTTCACAGGGTTCGCCATCAGAACGAACGTTGGCACCATCGGCAGCAGCATCAGCACGCTCATATAGCTCTGCGCTTCCTTCACAGACTTGGCGCTGGCCGAGATCAGCGTAAGCAGCGTCGTGCCGATAAGCACCATCGGCAGCAGCACCAACAACAGCTTAAGCACGTTGATCCAGGATACGTCGATGCCGCGCAGAAAACCGGTAGCGAACTGGAAGCTCAACTTGAACGACAGCAGGATCAGCACGAGCCCGAGCATGCCGAACAGGCAGGAAGCGGCGATCTTGCCGCTCATGATCGTTTCGCGACGCGCCGGCGTCGCCAGCAGCGGCTCCAGCGACTGCCGCTCGCGCTCGCCGGCGGTGAGATCGATGACGAGATAGGCGCCGCCCATGAACGAGAACAGGATCAGCATGTACGGCAGCAGCGCGCCGAGAATCATGCCGCGCCGTGCCTCCGGCGTGGCGAGGTCGCGCTGATTGATGCGCACGCCCTGCTGCAGCTGCGGGTCGACGCCGCGCGAGATCAGGCGCAACGCACCTGCGGTGCGGCCATAGCTCTGCAATGCCGCGGTGACGCGTTGCAGCGGAATCTCCGCGTCGCGCCGCGACGAGTCGTGAATCAGCTCGACATCCGCGGGCAGACTTTGCCGCCAGCGCTGCGGGTAGGTTTCCGTGACGCGCAGAATCACATCGAATTGCTGCCGCTGAATCGCCGCGTCGGGATCGGTCGGGGCGGGCAGGATCTTCATGTTCTGGCTGGCGAGGAACTCGATCAGGTTCGGCGCAAGTTCGGCGCCGATGACCGGCAGCTCCAATGTGCTCTCCAGCTGCGTCCTCGCGCGCTTCTCGGCCAGTGCGCCCATCGCCAGGATCAGCGCCGGCATCAGCAGCGGGCCCATGAACAGCCCTAACATCACGGTGCGCCTGTCGCGGAACAGGTCGACGAGCTCCTTGCGTACGATCGCGAGCAGCAGATTCATGCGACGAGGCCCTCCTCGGAGCCGATCGCGCGGACGAAGGCGTCCTCGAGATTGGCCGCGTTCGTCGCGGCGATCAGCTCGTCCGCCGTGCCCTGCGCGACGACGTTGCCGCGGGCGATGACGACGATACGATCACACAGCGCGGCGACCTCCTGCATGATGTGGCTGGAGAAAATCACGCAGCGGCCCTCCGCACGCAGTTGCCGCAGGAATTCGCGCAAGCCGCGCGTCGTCATCACGTCGAGGCCATTGGTCGGCTCGTCGAGGATCACGTTCTTCGGGTCGTGCACCAGCGCGCGGGCGATCGCGGTCTTGGTGCGCTGGCCCTGCGAGAAGCCTTCGGTCGCCCGGTCCAGCACGTCCTGCATGCCCAGCGCCGCGGCCAGCCGCGCCGTGCGCTCGGCGATCGCGGCCTCGCTCATGCCGTGCAAGCGGCCGAAATAGGCGATGTTCTCGCGCGCGGTCAGGCGCTTGTACACGCCGCGCGCGTCGGGCAGCACGCCGAGCCGACGCCGCACGGCCTCGGCGTCGCGGGCGATGTCGACGCCGTCCACACGCACGCTGCCGGTATCCGGCGACATCAACGTGTACAGCATCCGCAGCGTCGTCGTCTTGCCGGCGCCGTTCGGGCCGAGCAGGCCGGTGATCTCGCCGTCGCGTGCGCTGAAGCTGACGCCGTCGACGGCCTTGACGATGCCGGTCTTGGTCTTGAAATGTTTGCGCAGGTCGTGGACTTCGATCATGGCTCAGGGCTCCCAACCATACGCTCCGGCGAACGGCGGCAGCGGGCGCAGTTGACCGAGACAGGCGACGGCGAGCTGGCCGGCATCGGCGCGCTCGATGAATTGCGCGAACAGCTTGGGCATGCAGCCGGCGCCGAGCACGTTGTGGCCCTGGCCGTTCAGCACGAGGTGGCGGCCGCGCGGTAGCGTCGCGGCCACTTCGTCACCATAGCGCGACGGCGTGACCGGATCGTACTCGCCGGATAGCAGCAGGACTGGCCAGTCGCCACGTAGCGGTTCGCGGAACCTCGGGCTGCGCTCGCCGCGCGGCCAGACCTCGCACTGCGCGCGCAGGAAGTCGACGAATTCGCTGCCGATGACACTGCCGCTCGGGGACGCCTCCGCGGCGAGGTCGGGCAGGTCCTCGGTGCAGGTCACCGACAGCTGCATGCCGTGATAGATCGCCTCGGTTGCGCTGTTCTGCACCATCCGCGCCTGCGCGAGCAGCGCATCAAAGCGCTGCCCGGCGGCCTCGTGCAGCGTCCACGGCAGCATCGACGCGGTCAGCGGCGTATACGCGTACAGCCGCAGCAGCAGGGCCAGATGACCGAAGCGCGGCACTTCCTCGCGCCATTCATGGCTGCTCGCATCGCGGTAGCGCACCGGCGGCAGGCCACCCTGCTTCAAGCGCGCGCTGACGGTGGCCAGGTGCTCGCGCGGGTTGCCAAGCTGCGCCGCGCAGCTCGGGCTCGCATTGCAGCGCTCGAATTGCTGCTCGAGCGCGGCATCGAGGTTGCGGCCGTGCTCGCTGCCCAGCACCAATGTGTTTGGAACGACCGAATCCAGCACCAGCGTGCGCACCGCCTGCGGGTAGGTCTGCGCGTACTGCTGCGCGACGCGGGTGCCGTAGGAGATGCCGACCAGATTGACCTGCGCAGCGCCGAGCGCCTGGCGCACGGCATCGAGGTCGGCGACGTGCTCGGCGGTGCCGTAGTGGCGCAGGTCGGCGTTCGCGCTCAGCGCGTCGCGGCAGCGTTCGGCGAACGCGCGTGCGGCCGGCAGCGACTCGTCGTCGGCTTCGCTGAGCGCGGCGCGGCCTTCGTCGTCGTGGCAGGCCAACGGGTTCGAGCCGCCGGTGCCGCGCGCGTCGAGCAGCAGCACGTGGCGCGAACGGCGCACGTCGCGGAACGCATGCGCGATCATCGGATAAGCCTCGCGCGCCGCCTGGCCCGGGCCACCGGCCAGCATGAACACCGGGTCCGGCTCGGCCGCGCCATTGGCGGGAATCCAGGCGAGCGCGAGGCCGATGCGGCGTGAGGTCGGGTCGGCGCGGTTCTCCGGCACCTCCACAGTTCCACACTGCGCCTCGACCGGTGACGGTGCACTGTCCGCGGTCAGCGAGCACGGTTCGAACATCACCTCGCCGTAGCGGCGGCCGCCGGCGTCGACGGCCGCGGCATGCAACAGGCCCAAACCAAGCGTCAATGCAGCGATGCCGCGCATACCGTGCCTATCTTCCTAACCGACGGGTGGTGCTATTTGGAGCTGACGTACTTCTCGCGCCGGATGTGCGGCACCGGCAGGCCGGCTGCCTTCAGCACCTCGAACGTGGCATCGACCATGTTCGGGTTGCCGCACAAGTACGCGATGTCGGTTTCCGGATTGGGCGCGAATTCCGGCAGCACCGTTTGCACGTAGCCGCGACGATCATCGGCGCGGGGCGTGGCCGGCAGCTCGCGCGAGTAGCACGGGACGAAACGGAAGCCCGGTGTCTGCGCGGCGAATTCGGCGAACTCGTCGCCATACAGCAGTTCGGTCGGCGTGCGCGCGCCGAACAGCAGCACGACTTCGATGCCGCGCGTCGCGATCAAGCGCTTGAGCGTGGGCAGCATCGCGCGGTACGGGGTGACGCCGGTGCCGGTGCCGATCAGCAGGTAGCGGCGATTGGCATCGTTCGGCATCAGGCAGAAGCGGCCGTACGGTCCGCTGGCTTCGATGCGCTCGCCTTCCTGCAGGTGCTCGAACAACGCAGTCGCCGCGCCGCCGGCGACGTACGACACCGCGATCTCGATCGGCATGTCCGGCGTCGCCGGGCCCTCGTGCACGGTGGCCACCGAATAGCTGCGCTTGGTGGGCTTGCCGTCCGGGTAGTTGAAATGCACCTGCAGGAACTGGCCGGGGATGAAATCCAGCGGCACGCCATCGTCGCGAACGAAGGCGAGGTGGCGAACGCTGGGCGCCAGCATGCGGGAGCCGACGAGACGGAGCGGGAAATGGACGGGCACGCTTGCATCGCCTGGGGCGGAAGGAGGGCCGATATGTTACGGGAACGCGCCCGCGACGACCGGCGCCCGCCGCCGCGGGCGTCGACCTTGCGTGGCGCCTGCTTCTACTATTCGCGATTCTCCACTCCCGGGTTCGATGCCCATGGCCGACCATCCGGCGCTCGCCGTCCGCAATCTGCGCAAGACCTACAGCAATGGCGTCGAGGCGCTGAAGGGGGTCTCGCTGGCGGTCGCGCCGGGCGACTTCTTCGCCTTGCTCGGCCCCAACGGCGCCGGCAAATCGACGTTG
>Ga0196963_10001406_pt1 | contig 16419 bp, 18 predicted proteins | sample S1_5metaG_FD_148600 | JGI IMG/M metagenome (GOLD analysis project Ga0196963, IMG submission 148600) | Soil microbial communities from Anza Borrego desert, Southern California, United States - S1_5 | ecosystem: Environmental > Terrestrial > Soil > Desert | place: USA: California | collected... | reverse complement strand
CGGACATCGGCGCCTTCGCCGAAGCCGAAGCTGACGATCCGCGCCGCGTACCGGCGCGCCGCCGCGGCCAGCCGCGGGCAATGCGGGCTGTCATAGGGCACCAAAGCGACGCCGCCCTCCTCCAGCCCTTCGAATATCTCGGCCTTGGCGTCGGCGATCGCCTCGTCGCTGGCGAAGAAGGCGCGATGGGCCGGCGCGATGGTGGTGACGATGGCGACATGCGGGCGGACGAGCCGGGTCAAGGCGGCGAGCTCGCCCGGATGGTTCATGCCCATTTCGAACACGCCGAAGCGCGCCTCGCGCGGCATCCGCGCCAGGCTGAGCGGCACGCCGGTGTGGTTGTTGTAGCTCTTGACCGAGCGGTGCGCCCGGCCCGGCGCCGCGCGGTCGAGCGCGGCGTAGAGCGCCTCCTTGGTGCCGGTCTTGCCCGCCGATCCGGTGACCCCGACGATCTTCGCGCCGGAGCGGGCGCGCGACGCCCGGCCGAGGTCGTTCAGCGCCGCCGTCGTGTCGTCGACGAGGACGTGCGCACCGTCCACCGGCTGCGAGACGATCGCGCCGCCCGCGCCGGCCGCGAAGGCCTGGGCGACGAAGCGGTGCCCGTCGGTCGTCTCGCCCTTCAGCGCGATGAACAGGTCGCCTGGCCCGATCTCGCGCGAATCGAAGGCGACTCCGTAGGCTTGGAACGGGCTGTGCGCGGTGCCGGAGACGGCCTGCGCGATCTCCTCGGAGGTCCAGAGAGGAGCGGTCATGCCCCCTCCCCCCCCGCCGCGCACTCGCGGGCGACGGCGACGTCGTCGAAGGGCAGCACCCGGTCGCCGACGATCTGGCCCTGCTCGTGGCCCTTGCCGGCGAGGAGGACGATGTCGCCTTCGCGCGCTTCGGCGATCGCCGCGGCGATCGCCTCGCGGCGCCCGGCGACCTCGCGCGCGCCGGGGGCGCCCGCCAGGATGTCGCTGCGGATGGCGGCGGGATCCTCGGTGCGCGGATTGTCGTCGGTGACGATGACCAGGTCCGAGAGGCGCTGCGCCGCCGCGCCCATGCCGGCGCGCTTGCCGGCGTCGCGGTCGCCGCCGGCGCCGATCACGGCGATCAACCGGCCGGCGGCGTGCGGGCGAAGCGCCAGACAAGCGCTCTCGATCGCGTCGGGGGTGTGCGCATAGTCGACATAGACCGGCGCACCGGCGCGGCTGATCACCGCGCGCTCGAGGCGGCCGCGGACCGGGTGGACGCGCGAAAGGTTGGAGAGGGTCTCCTTCGTCTCGCCCCCGGTCGCGATGACCAGGCCGGCGGCGGTGAGCGCGTTGGCGGCCTGGTAGGCGCCGATCAAGGCGAGGGTGACGACGTGGCGCTGCCCTTCGGCCTCCACCACCAGCTTCTGGCCGAGCTCGGTCGTCTCGCGCGAGACCAGGCGCAAAGTCTCGCCCGCGGCGCCGACCGTGAGCAGGCGCAGCCCGCGCGCGCGGCAGCGGCGCGCGACCTCCTGCGACTTCGGATCGTCCATCCAGACCACCGCGGCGCCGTCCGGCTCCACCACTTCGGCGAAGAGCCGCATCTTCGCCTCGAAATAGGCGTGCATCGTCTCGTGATAGTCGAGATGGTCGCGGCTGAAATTGGTGAAGGCGGCGGCCTGCACGGGCAGGCCTTCGGTGCGGTATTGGGAGAGGCCGTGGCTCGATGCCTCGAACGCCGCATGGCCGATGCCCATCCGCGCGAGGCCGGCCATGTTGGAGAGGAAGGTGACGATGTCGGGCGTGGTGAGGCCGGTCGTCACCTGGTCGTCCGAGGTGGTGACCCCGAGGGTGCCGATCGAGGCGGAGCGGTGCCCCGCCATCCGCCAGAGCTGGCGGGTCAGCTCCACCGTCGAAGTCTTCCCGTTCGTCCCGGTGACCGCGGCCACATTCTTCGGGAAGGGCGCGAAGAATTTCGCGGCGAGCCGGGCGAAGGCCCGCCGCGGCTCCTCCTCCGCGACGTGGACCGCGCCTTCGACCTTCGCCTGCGGGCGCGCGACCACCGCGACCGCGCCGGCGGCGACGGCGTCGGGAATGAAATCCTCGCCGTCGAAGCGCAGGCCGCGAAAGGCGCCGAAGACGGTGCCCGGAGCGACCTTCCTGTGGTCGATCGCGAAGCCGGTCACAGGTGAATCGTCGCCGCTGCCGATCAGGGCGCCGAGTCGCATCTAGTGCTCCGCGGCGGCGACGAGTGGGATGAGCTCGCTGGTGTCGATGTCGCGGGCGGCGTCCGGGATGATGCCGAGCAGCGGGCCGGCGCGGGCGATCACGCGCGAGACGACCGGGGCGGCGGTCCAGGCGGCGGTGGTGAGGAAGTGGGTCTCCTCATTCCCTCGGGGGGCGTCCATCATGACGACCACCACATAGCGCGGTTCGTCCATCGGAAAAGCCGCCGCGAAGGTGGAGACGTTGACCCGCCGCGAATAGCCTCCGCTCGCCGACACCTTCTCGGCGGTGCCGGTCTTGCCGCCGACCCGGAAGCCCGCCGCCTCGGCGCGGCGGCCGGTGCCGTGGGTGACGATCATGCGCAGATATTGGCGCATCCGGAAGCTGGTCGCCTCGGAATAGACTCGGCGCCCGGGCGCGGCCTGGCCCGGCGCGACCCGCAAGAGGGTCGCCGGGCGCCAGGTGCCGCCGTTGACCAGCGCCGCATAGGCCGAAGCGAGGTGGAGCGGGGTGATCGCGACTCCGTGGCCGAAGCCGCTGGTGAGCACGCGCGCGCGGCCCCAGTCGTCCGGCCAGATCGGGCGGGCGCGCTCGGCGAGTTCGATATGGGCGGGCTCGTCGAAGCCAAGATTGCGGAAGGCCTGCTGCATCCGCTCGGCGCCCATCGCGTCCGAGACATGGGCGGTGGCGATGTTCGAGGAATGGACGAGCAATTCGGGAACGGTGATGGCGCGGCCGAGCGGATGGTCGTCGCCGATCTGGAAGCGGCCGATCTGGATCGGCGAGGCGGCGTCCCAGCGCTGCGCCGGCGAGGTCACCACGCCGGCCTCCATCGCGGCGGCGATGGTGATCGGCTTGAAGGCGGAGCCCAGCTCATAGACGCCCATGGTCGCGCGATTGTAGAGGGCGGCGGGATTGGCGGCGCCGGCGTCGTTGGGATTGAAGGTCGGCGCCGAGGCCATGGCGACGATCTCGCCGGTGCGGACGTCGAGGACGATGCCGGTGCCGCCCTCGGCGCTCATCGCGGTGACCGACGAAGCGAGCTCCGATTCCATCGCCGCCTGGACGCGGCTGTCGATCGACAAGGCGACGGGCTCGCCGCGCCGCGCGGGATCGAGCAGGCGCTCCTCGAGCACCCGCTCCATGCCGGCGACGCCATGACCTTCCATGTCGGTCCAGCCGAGCACGTGGCCGGCGAGGGCCGTCTGGGGGTAGAGGCGCTCGGGCTCGCGGCTGAAGACGATGCCGGGCTCGCCGATCGCGTTCGCCGCCTCGACCAGCTCGGGCAGCGCGCGGCGGCGCAGATAGATGAAGGTGCGCCCCGAAGCGATCATGGCGCGGTACTGGGCCTCGCTGCGCTCGGGCATCAAAGCGGCGAGGCGGGCGGCGACCTCGGCGGGATCGCCGATGATGTCGCCCGGGCGAAGGCCGACCGTCCAGGCGTCGATGGTGCGGGCCAGCGGCACCCCGTTGCGGTCGACGATGTCGCCGCGCGCGGGAAGCAGCGGATTGGCCGCGGCGCCGCCGGGCGCGCGGTCGGTGAACACCTGCAGGAACATCAGCCGCGCGACGATCAGGAAGGTGACGCCGGCGAAGATCAGCAGCATCACCATCAGCCGCTGATAGGTGATCGCGAGCGGTTGCGGCCGCTCCAGGGCGGCGCCGAACGGCTCGGAACGGGCGGCGAGCGTGGCCATGCCGGGGCTCAGTCCTTGGCGGCGCGGTCGGGACGGGGAGCGGTCGCGGCCGTGGTCCGCTCGGGACGCGCGGCTGCCGCCGGCGCGCGGCGGCGCTCGGCGCGCGAGGCCTCGCCGAGCTCGCGGGCGGTGCGCTCGTCGAGCAATGAGACGGCGCGGGTCGGCCCCGGCGGGGTCCCGGCGCGGGCCCGGGCGACCGCGGGAGGGGCCGTCGCTTCGCTCAGGCTGGCGCGACGGACCGCGGGCACGGCCGGCGACGGGGCGGCGGCGGAAGCGGTGCGGACCTGCGGGCGCTGCGGCGCGGCGGACGGAGCCGGCGGCGCGGCAGCCGCGTTACGGACCTGCGGCGCGGGCGCGGTCGCCACGGTCTCGGCCGAGGCCATGCGGACCGGCGCGCCTTCGGCGAGCTCGCCGTTGCTGCGCGTCTCGAGCCGGGCCAGCACCAATTCGCTCTCCACGAACTGGCCCGCGACGGGCGACGACAGAGCGAGGACCTCGCTGTTCCACTGCTCGAGCTGCGACAGGCGGCCGCGCGTGCCGAGCTCGGTCTGGAGGTCGCGGATCGCCTGGCGGGCGCGGACGATGCGCTGCTCGACTCCGGCGAGCTCGGCGCGCTCGGCGGCGACCTGGAGGGAGAGCATGTAGCAGCCCAATGCGGCGCCGCCGATGCCGGCGACCCAGACGACCGACTTGAAGCTCCTGGCGATCATGAGGACGTCCCCTGTGCTTCCATTGTCCAGGAAGGTGCGGCGGTGCGGCGGGCGACCCTGAGGGTCGCGGAGCGCGCCCGCGGATTGATGCGGATCTCGTCCTCGCCGGCGCGGACCGGCTTTGCGACCGAGTCGAAGCTCGGCGACGGACCCCGGTCGCTGCGCTCGGGAAGATGGCGCGATCCTGCCGGAACGTCGCCGCTGCGCTCCTTGAGGAAGCGCTTCACGAGCCGGTCCTCGAGGCTGTGGAAGGTGACGACGGCGAGCCGCCCGCCCGAGCGAAGCACCTGCTCGGCGGCCTCGAGCCCGCCTTCGAGCTCCTGCAGCTCCTCGTTCAGGTGGATTCGGATCGCCTGGAAGGTGCGGGTCGCCGGGTCCTTCTTCATGCCGGGATGCCAGCCGAGCGCCTTGCGCACGATGGCGGCGAGCTGCCCGGTCCGCTCGATCGGCCGCGCGGCGACGATCGCGCGGGCGATCCGCCGCGATTTCGGCTCCTCGCCATAGCGGTAAAGGATGTCGGCGATCTCCTGCTCGGACGCCTCGTTCAGCAGCTCGGCGGCGCTGCGGCCCTCCCGCGACATGCGCATGTCGAGCGGGCCGTCGGCCTGGAAGGAGAAGCCGCGGTCGGCGCGGTCGAGCTGCATCGAGGAGACGCCGATGTCGAGCGTGACTCCGTCCACCGCGTCGACGCCGCGGGCGGCAAGCGCCTGACGCATCCGGCTGAAACGTTCCGGAACAAGCGTCAGGCGCCCCCCGCAAGCAGCGGCTAATTCCTCGCCCTCGCGAATCGCATCGGGATCGCGATCGAAGGCGAAGACACGGGCCGCCCCTTTCTCGATGATGGCTCTGGTGTAGCCGCCGGCGCCGAAGGTGCCGTCGACATGGGTCTCCCCTTCCGCGACCGCGAGCCCGGCGATCACCTCTTCGAGGAGGACGGGGATGTGGCTCGGATTGGCGGGGGCGACGGCGCCCGGATACGCTACAGGGGCGGTCACGGGCGGATCCCCCTCTCCTCGAGCCGGTAGGCGGCGAGCTCCCGAAGGTCCTCGTCGCCATGCTCGAGCGCAATGAGGGGGTTCCAGATCTCGAACGTGCCGCCGACCCCGACGAACAGGGCCAGGTCTTCGATCCGGCCTTTGCGGCGCATCATCGGGGGCAGGATGATCCGGCCGCTGGGGTCGTACGGCACGTCCTCGGTCAGGCCGAAAGTACGACGGGCCCGACGGAAATGTCCGACATTGTCGCCGCTTCCCGACTGGCCTTCCTCCAGCAGGCGGCGGCGTTCGTTCTCGATGTGCAGGTGGCGGGCATAGCCGCGGTCGTAGGCGGTGAGACAGGGATCGACCTCATGGGCGCCGACGACGATCGCCTTGGCGTCGGAGCGGCGCTCGACGACGCTGCGGATGAAGGCCGGGATCGACAGACGCCCCTTGGCGTCCACCGCGTTGAGCGCGCTTCCGTTGAAGAGATGCTCCAACTCCACGGCCTTGCCCCGACCCCCTCACGCACGCGGAGCTTCCCCGTTCGCGGAGCGCACTACACGCGCCCCGCGTCGCCACATGGCTCAGCCAGGAAATGCCCCTAATTGGAGCGATGTGAATAACAGGGATGGCATGCCTTGGAAAGGGATTTCATGCCTTTTCATGGTCTTTTGTGGTCTTCCGAGGGAAGACGTGGAGGTTTTAGGGCGCTGCAGGCTCCTCTGTTCTTGTGTTGTTCACGGTCCCGCAACCTGTGGATAAGTTTGTTGGCGACGTTCGGCGATCGTACAGCAACGCGAGTCCCGTGGCGAGCGCCGCGAGAATCGGCAGCGCGGCGAGCAGGAGGGCGCGGCGCTCCCCCGCCGGGCTGCGCGGAATCTCCAGCCAGCTGACCGGGCGGTCGGCGCGCGGGCGAGAGAGGCCGGCGAGGCCGTCGAGCAGGTCGGCAACGATCAGCGGGTTGTCGGCGATGCGAAGATGGCGCTCGGTGCCGCGCGGCGTCGCACGGACCCACAGCCGCTCGTCGAGCAGATCGGCATCGGCGAGGACCAGGGCCTGCCCGCGTCCGAGCCGGCACCGCGCGAGGTAGAATCGCTCCGAGACGCGGCACTGGCTGCCGGACGCGACGAGCGAGCCGGGCGCACGCAGCACCAGCCGGCGTTCGCCGCCTTCGGGGCCGAGCGCGTCTTCGAACATATCGCCACGTTCGGAGCCGAGCGTCAGCCCCCAGTGGCCGAGAAGGGGGGTAAGCAGGCTTTGGGCCGGCGGACGCAAGGCGTCGCCCGCAGTCCACTCGCGCGCCCAGGCGAGGCGAGGATCTGCGAGGACCAGCAGGCTGCCGCCGGCCCGCACCCAGCCGTCGAGCGCGACGAGCTCCTCGGGGGCGAGCAGACGCGGCTGGGCCAGCAGCATCAGTCTGGCGTCTGCGAGCGTGCGAGGCTCGATGGCGTCGATCGGCCGCACCTCATATTCGCGCTCGAGCATCCTGTAGCTTTCGGACGGGCGGCTGTCCGGATCGAATGCGCCGCCCTCGCCCCAGACCAGAGGCAGGCCGGTCATCAGCAACAGCGGCGGCTTGGGCCCGCGCTGCGCGCGGGGCGTCGTCGCTCCGAGCGCCAGCGCCTCGTAGGGGCGCATCGCCCCAGCCCCCAGCAGAGCGACCAAGGCCGAGGCCGCCAAGATCGGGCCGGCACGCTGGCGCCATCGCCGTCCCATCTGGACGGCAAGGTCCGCGACGAGCGCAACGGCCGCCCCGGCGCCGAGGCCGCGTAGCATTTCGGACCACGGCTCGCCGGCGCCGAGCGAGTCGACGAGCATGGTCTCGGCCGCAGCGGCGAGGGCCAAAGCGGCGGCGTAGAACGCGCATCGGCCGGGCCAGGTCCACGCCGAAACCAGGGCCGCGGACATGACGAGCAGCCAGGGCCGGAAGGCGAAAAACAGCAGCGCCTCCGCGCGTCCCCACTCGAAAAAGCGGCCCAGCAGCAGGCCCGCGCCGAGCTCGCACGCGGCAAAGCCAGCCGCCCCGATCAGCGGCGCGGCCGCCGCGCTAGCGCGTCGGGGCGGGCGCAACGGGCGGCGCGGCGGGGGCGGCGGCGTTGTTGGTCTGGGCGCTCCCCGGCGCGACGCCGAGCTCGGCGAGCGGCTCGGTCGGCTCGCCGCTGCTGTTGGCGCTGGACCCGGAGGCCCCACGCGGCGCGCCGACCGTGTTGGCGCTGAGCGGCGGCTCCTCGCTCGGGCGGACAAGGATGGTCGCGAGCATGACGAGGAGGAAGACGAAGGCGAGTCCCGTCAGACCGATACGAACGCGCTGCATGCGCCGATTGCTCTCCGCCCCCGGTGAACGACGCGCAAAGGGTAACGAAAAGGATCGGGCTTGTCGAACCTGCGCATATTACCGTGCGGATGCCGTCGCAAAAGCGCTTGACGCCGGAGCCGCGCGGGGGAAGAACGCAAGAATGGCACGTAACCTTATATCATTTGCTGCCGCCGCGCTCGCCGCCGGCAGCCTCGCCCTTTCCGCTTGCAACAGCGAGCCCGAGACCGTCGGTCCGGCCGACAACGATCCCCAGCGCGAGGCGCTCGCCAAGGCGACGCCCAAGGAGCTGCCGCCCGCAATCCAGGCGAGCCGCACCTATCGCTGCCAGGACAACAGCCTCGTCTACGTCGATTTCTTCACCAACAACACCGCGCGGATCCGCACGACCGAAGGCGGCACGCCGACGATGCTGCGCGCCGAGGGCGGCAATCCGCCTTTCGTGGCGGAGGGCTATTCGGTCGCCGCCAATTCCGAGCGGACCAGCATCGCCGTCCCCGGCAAGGGCTCCCAAAGCTGCCGCGCCCGCGACTGAGCGGACGGTTCTTCCGGATCAAATGGCCGCTCGGCACCGCGCCGGGCGGCCTTTTCTTTGAGGGAAGAAAAGCCCTCCCCCTTGAGGGGGGAGGGGGCTTACTCCGCTCCCCCTCACGCCGGGGCGCCGAAGGCCTCCTGCATGCGCCGGTCCATCTCCTCCTCGGAGACGTCCTCGATGTGGGTCGAAAGCGTCCAGCGGTGGCCGAACGGGTCGGTGAGCGTGCCCATGCGGTCGCCCCAGAACTGGTTTTCGGGCGGACGCTCGGCGGTGCAGCCCGCTTCGATCGCGCGCGCCCACGCCGCGTCGACATCGGCGAGGTAGATCATCAGGCTGGCGGTCGCGCCGCCCCGCGCCTTGGGCCCGAGCATCCCCTGGTCCGGCCATTCGTCCGACAGCATGACGTGGCTGTCGCCGATCCTGATCTCGGCATGGGCGAGCTTGCCGCTGTCCCCCATCGGCATGCGCAGCACCTCGATGGCCCCGAAAGCCTCGCCGTAGAAGCGAATCGCCTCGGCCGCGCCGTCGACGATCAGATAGGGCGTAACGCTATGATAGCCTTCCGGAATGTGGCTGACGGCCATTTTCGTCCCTCCTCCGTCTGAGAACAAAGCAGGATCATCCATACACCCGCCGCCCCCCTTCGACAAAGCGGATTCGATTCGGTACGGCGCCCGCCATGACGGGCAGGATCACGCCGCAGACGGTTGCGGAGCATGGGCTGAGCGCGGACGAATATGAGCGCGTCCTCCATGCCCTCGGCCGCGAGCCCAACCTCACCGAGCTCGGCATCTTCTCGGTGATGTGGTCCGAGCATTGCTCGTACAAATCGTCGCGGGTCCACTTGAGGAAGCTGCCGACGACCGCGCCGTGGGTGATCTGCGGGCCGGGCGAGAATGCGGGCGTGATCGACATCGGGGACGGCCAAGCCGCGATCTTCAAGATGGAGAGCCACAACCACCCGTCCTACATCGAGCCCTATCAGGGCGCGGCGACCGGCGTCGGCGGCATATTGCGCGACGTCTTCACGATGGGCGCGCGGCCGGTCGCCAACATGAACGCACTTCGCTTCGGCCGCCCCGATCACCCGAAGATGCGCCACCTCATCGCCGGCGTCGTCGCGGGCATCGGCGGCTACGGCAATTGCGTCGGCGTGCCCACCGTCGGCGGCGAGGTGAACTTCCACGGCGCTTATGACGGCAACATCCTGGTCAACGCGATGACCGTGGGCGTCGCCGACCGGGACAGGATCTTCTATTCGGCCGCGGCGGGGATCGGCAATCCGGTCGTCTATGTCGGCTCCAAGACCGGCCGCGACGGCATCCACGGCGCGACCATGGCCTCGGCCGATTTCTCCGAGGACAGCGAGGAGAAGCGCCCGACCGTCCAGGTCGGCGACCCGTTCACCGAGAAATTGCTGATCGAGGCGTGCCTCGAGCTGATGGCCTCGGACGCGATCGTCGCCATCCAGGACATGGGCGCGGCCGGCCTCACCTCCTCCTCGGTCGAGATGGCCTCCAAGGGCGGGGTCGGCCTCGAGCTCGACATGAACGCCGTCCCCTGCCGCGAGGCGGGGATGTCGCCCTACGAGATGATGCTCTCGGAAAGCCAGGAGCGGATGCTGATGGTGCTGAAGCCGGGCCGCGAGGCCGAGGCCGAGGCGATCTTCCGCAAGTGGGAGCTCGATTTCGCCGTCATCGGCCGGGTCACCGATACGGGACATCTGGTGCTGAAATATAACGGCGAGACCGAAGCCGACATTCCGCTCGCCCCGCTCGCCGACGACGCCCCCTGCTACGACCGCCCCTGGGTCCCGACCCCGAAGCCCGGGCCGCTGGCGGGCGTCCCCGAGAGCGCGGACGTCGCGGCGGACCTCCTCAGGCTGATGGCCTCGCCGGACCTCGCCAGCCGCCGCTGGATCTGGGAGCAGTACGATTACGGAGTCGGCGCCGACACGGTGCAGCCGCCGGGCGGCGACGCCGCATTGGTCCGCGTCCACGGCACCGACAAGGCGCTCGCAATCACCACCGATTGCACGCCGCGTTACTGCTACGCCGACCCCGTCGAAGGCGGCAAGCAGGCGATCGCCGAGGCCTGGCGCAACCTCTGCGCCGTCGGCGCGCGGCCGCTGGCGGCGACCGACTGCCTCAATTTCGGCAACCCGCAGCGCCCCGATATCATGGGGCAATTGGTCGGCTGCATCGAGGGCATGGCCGAGGCCTGCCGCGCGCTCGACTTCCCGATCGTCTCCGGCAACGTCTCGCTCTACAACGAGACCAAGAACGAGGACGGGACGGGCAGCGCGATCCTTCCGACCCCGGCGATCGGCGGCGTCGGCCTGCTCGACGACTGGCGCAAGGCCGCGACGATCGCGTTCAAGGCCGAAGGCGAGCAGATCTTCCTGATAGGAAGGAGTCGCGGCCATCTCGGCCAGTCGCTCTGGCTTCGCGAAAGCTTCGGGCGCGAGGATGGATCGCCACCCGCCGTCGACCTCGATCTCGAGCGCAGGACGGGAGACTTCGTCCGCGCATTGATCGGGCGCGGTGCGGTCACGGCGGTGCATGACATAAGCGACGGCGGCCTTCTCGTAGCGCTGGCCGAAATGTCGCTGGCGGGCGGGATCGGCGCCGATTGTTTCCATGACGAGCCGCCGGGCGCGCTCGCGGCCTGGTGCTTCGGCGAAGATCAGGGGCGCTATGTCGTGACCGTCCGCGGCGAGGCGACCGTGCGCGCTCTGGGAGACGGCGGGGGCCTGGAGATTTCGTGGATCGGCCGCACCGGCGGGGACTCGCTGAGGCTGCGCCCCCTCGCTGGATCCGGCGATTCCGGATGCGAGATCCCGCTCGAGCGGCTCCGCCGCGCCCATGAAGGCTTCTTCGCGGAACTGATGGGCGGCTAATTCCTCCCCGGAACGGGGAGGAATTACCGGCGCCAACGAAATGGGGGCCGGCGTTGCCGCCGGCCCCCGCTGTCTCGGAAGGGCTTCCCCGCACCCGAAGGTGGGGATCCGCCCGCCGAGCGGTTTCGGGCGAGCCGTCGAAGCCTTGACGCTCCGGCGTCTCCCGGGCTCACTGCCGAGGCCGAAGCCCCGAACGGTTCGCCGCGGAGCGAGACCCGAAGGTCCCGCCGGGGCCGCCGAAACCCGCCGCCTTGAAGGCAATAGCGTCGGCCTGCGCTTCCGCTCTGCCCTGCCGGGAGGCTCGAGGCTCGCGCCCCTCGCGTCCCGACCGGCGGCGGCTCCGTCGAGCCGCCCTGCCCCTCGCTTTTCGCGCCGGTTCCCGGGGGGAACCGGCCTCGTCGGCTCGGGCTTGGCTGGATCGGGTGGGGGCGTCGCCGCCCTCGCCTTCCCCCGCCGGGCTTCTGCCGAGGCTGCCGCGTCCGCTTGGCCGTGGCTTGCACCTGGCTGCCGCTGTCGCGGCGGCTTCGTCAGCCGCCCTGCCTTGCGCGTGCCGGCCCCGAAAGACCTGCCCGCTCCGGCTGTGGCTGGGGAGGCATCCGGTCCGTTTTGCGAAACCGGCCGTCTCTGGCCACGGACCGAAAGTGACAGCGAATCCGATTCGGCGAAAGCGGAATCCGGCTGTGGATAACAAGGATAACGGGGACGGAAGTTCAGCGCATTCGGTCCGGATGCGCCGCCGCGAAGGCGGGGTGCGCGGTCGCCTCCGCATCGGCGCGTACCAAAGTCGGATAGGCTTCGAGCGGGACGTCGAAGCGGCGCGCATTGTACATCTGGGGGACCAGGAAGACGTCTGCGACCGTCGGCTCGTCGCCGATCAGGAAGCGGCCCGCTCTCGCCGCCGCCATCGCTTCCAGAGCCGCGAATCCTTCGCTCACCCAGCGCGCGATCCACGCCTTCTTCGCGCCCGCGTCGGCGCCGAACTCGGCCCCCAGATGCTTGAGCACGCGCAGGTTGTTGAGCGGGTGGATGTCGCAGGCGACGGTCATTGCGAGGCCGAGCATGTGCGCGCGCTCGGCCGGATCGGCCGGCACGATCCGCGGCTCGGGCCGGGTCGATTCGAGATAATTGCAGATGGCGAGGCTTTGCGTGATTCGGTGCCCGTCTATCTCGAGCATCGGCACGAAGCCCTGCGGGTTGAGCGCTTTGTATTCGGCCATGCCCTGGGCGCCGAAGGCGAGGTCGATCGGCACCCGCTCGTAATCGACGCCCTTCAGCGCGAGCGCGATGCGGGCCCGGTAGCTCGCCGAGGAGCGCCAGTAATCGTAGAGGACGGGCCTGGCCATCGTTCGGCCCTAGCCGCGGTACCGCACGAAAAAAAGGTCTAGCCGGTACGCGCGTCGTCAGGATCGCCGATGAGCCGTGTCAGGCGTTCGAGATGGAGCTGCGACAGGCCGAAATGCGCCCGCGCCGCGGCCTTGTGGCTGGCGTGCATGGCGAGATCGAGCTCGGTCGCCGCACGCTCCGAATGGAATTTGACCGAGTCCCCGCTCATCGTCCGTCCCCGTTATGCCCTGGTCGGAGTTCTACCGGTGTCGGCAATGCCGGTCCCACACGTACGTTAAGGCCGACCCCGGAATCGGACTGATCTGGGTCAATCAGGCGGCCGCGCAGGTGTCGTAGTGCAGATAGCGCGCGTTGAAGTCGCCGGCCTCGCGCATCCGGGCCCAATCCTCGATCACGATGGAGCGCTTCTGGCGGCTGATCAGCCCCTCCTCGCCGAGCTGGCGCAGCACCCGGTTGACGTGGACCGAGGTCAGCCCGACCGCGTCGGCGAGTTGCTCCTGGGTCATCGGCAGCTCGTAGCGATGGTGCTTCGCCAGCCCGGCTTCCTCAAGCCGCAGCGAGAATTCGCACAAAATGTGGCAGATGCGCGTTCGCGCGTCCCGGCGCCCGACATTGACCACCCATTCGCGGAAGATCGAGGAATCGACGAGCGTATCGACCCACATCGCCACCCCAACCGCCGGCCGCGCGAGCGCCAGCGCCTTGATCGCCTCGCGCGGAACGAAGGCGACCTCGCCGTCGGTCAGCATCTGGACATTGTGGTCGGAGACTTCGAGCAGGCCGTTCTGCAGGTCGACGAAATCGCCGGCGAGATGCAGCGAGAGGACCTGGCGGCCGCCCTCCCCGGTGATCTTGTGGCGAAAGGCGAAGCCCGAAAGCAAGAGGCAGCAAAAATCGGGCCTGTCCCCGTCACGAATGATGTGGGCGCCGGCGGAGACCTGCCGCAGCTGGTGCGGCAGCGCCAGCAACGCGTCGCGGTCGTCCTCGCCGAGCCGCGCGCGGCGCTCCAGCTTGCGCAGCATCGGCATCAGGGGCGACGGATCGGCTCTGGAAGCGTGCACGGCTGCTCTACCCCTGCCGGAGATACTTCATGGTGGCGGCAATCCCCGTTTCACGCCCGACCGGCGGGCGCCCCGAATAGTTGCATATAGCATGAAACGGCGCAGGCCTTTACCTGGATCAATTCGCCGCAAGATTCATCGGGGATTCCCGGCTCTTAGGCCGCGGACTCGATCGTCGTGGGGCCGCCGCGCTCGATGTGGAGGTAGCGGCTCGAAAAGTCGCCGACACGGCGCAGCCGGTCCCAGTCGACGATCGTAACCGCGCGCTTCTGCCGGTCGATCAGCGAACGGCGGCCGAGCTCCTGCAGCACCCGGTTGACGTGCACCGGCGTGAGCCCGGTCGCATCGGCGAGCTGCTCCTGCGTCATCGGCAAGGTGTAGCCCTGCTCGTCGCCGAGGCCGGCGGCGCGCAGCCTGAGCGCGAACTCGCAGAGCAGATGCGAGATGCGGGTGATCGAATCGCGGCGTCCGACATTGACGATCCATTCGCGGAAGATCGCCGCGTCGATCAACGTATCGATCCACATCGCGCGGGCGATCTGCGGACGGGACGCGGCGAGGGCCTGCAGGGCGGCGATCGGCACCGACGCAAGCTCGACGCGCGTCAGCGCCTGGACATTGTGATCGGCGACCGCGAGGTAGCTGTTCTGCAGGTCGAGCAACTCGCCCGGCATGTGGACGGACAGAATCTGGCGGTCGCCCTGGCCGGTCACCTTGTGGCGATAGGCGAAACCGCTCAGCAGCATCATGCAATATTCCGGTGTCTCGCCCTCGCGGACGAGGTAGGTCGCCGCGTCGAGGCTCCGGTAGACGAACGGGAGCGCGCGAAGCCCATCGCGGTCCGCTTCGTCGAGCGGCGCACGCGTCTCGAGGCGGCGGACGACGCGCTCGATGGTAGGGGTGATGGACATCGAAACGCTCCACGGAAAGAGGGGCGGGAGCGCTTGGATCTCTCAGTCGCCGGCGCCCGGTTTGGCGTAGCCGGCGATACGTTCTGACTAACCGAGGGGGGAGCGAACGTATATCACAAGCATTAGGTACCAAGTGGTTATCATATGTTAGGACGCAGTGGTGGCATGCGTATTGACCGCGACAGCAGCCTACAAACAGTATAACATGGATTAATGTCCCAAGCCCCCGCCCCGCGGCGGGAGCGCGACGGTGAGCGAAATCCGCTCGTCGCCAAGCTCCAGACCGTTGCCGACCTCCCTGATGAGGACATTGCCGCGTTGAATGCCGTCTGCATCGACGCGCGCGAGCTTGGCGGGCGCCGCAATATCATCCGCGAGGGCGACCGTCCGGAATTCGTGCACCTGATCCTCGACGGTTGGGCTGCGCGCTACAAGGTGCTGCCGGACGGCTCGCGGCAGATCACGGCTTTCCTCATCCCCGGCGATTGCTGCGACATGCACGTCACCATCCTGGGCGAGATGGACCACTCGATCGCGACGGTCGGCCGTGCCACCGTCGCCTACATCCCCCGCCGCGATATGGAGGCACTGACCCGGCGGCCGAAGTTGGCATGCGCATTCTGGTGGGCGACTCTGGTGGACGAGGCGGTGCTGCGGGCGTGGGTGGTCAATGTCGGCCGCCGGGACGCCTATGAAGCCGTCGGCCATCTGATCTGCGAGCTCTACGCGAGGATGGAGAATGTCGGGCTTGCGGCCGACCATCGCTTCGAGCTGCCGCTGACCCAGGAGGAGATAGCCGACGCGCTCGGCCTGACCCCGGTCCACGTCAATCGCGTCCTGCAGCGGATGCGCTCGGAGGATCTGATCACCCTGAAGCGCGGCGCGCTCGAGATCCTCGACTATCGGCAGCTCGAGAAGGCCTCCGGCTTCAACGCCAATTACCTCCATATCGAGGAGCGGGTCAGGGCCGGATCGCCCGAGAGAAGCTGATCCAGGTGATTGCGCCTGCCCCCGAAACGACAGAGGCGGGAGGCGTGCCGCGATTTTTCTTCCACGTTTACGACGACATCGCGGTGCGGGACGAAGAAGGCCTCGATCTGCCGGATTTGGCCGCGGCCCGGCGGGCGGCGCTTTCCGGAGCGCGCTCCCTGATATGCGCCCAGGTGAGCAGCGGCCACCTGCACCTCGGTCATCGGCTGGAGGTCGAGGACGAGGCAGGCGCCTGCGTGCTGGTCCTGCCCTTTGGCGACGCCATCGAAATCATGCGCTGAGTCACAAAGCTGGAACTTAATCCAAATCAAATCAGTTCATGCCGCGGCACCGCGGGTCGATTTCCCTCTCTGTCCTGTTCGGTCTCCCCCGGCGGGCCCTCGCCAGGAGCCATAACCGCGTGCAAGCATCAGAGAGGGGCCGCGCAATGAACGACGGGGGCTTGGGACCTATCACCGGCGAAGATCCTACCTCCTTGCGCAGGCTGGCCGAGCAGTGCCGACGCCTCGCCCGCGGCGCGAGCACTCCCGCCGTCTGCTCTTCGCTCAAGGAGATCGCCGCCAATTACGAGGACCTCGCGGCGCGCAGCGAAGCCTCGCAGAGGCCCGAGCGTGAGCCGGCTCCCGCGCCGAGACCGACGCCCCGCTGAACCTCCGCGGCATCGCCGCGTTAGGGGGCGGCGCCGCGTTGCCATTTCAACATCCGCAACGGCTCCGGCTTCCTCGAAGACGAGGAAGGCCGCGACCTTGCCGACTCGGCCGAAGCGCATGGAGGAAGCGCCGGACGCCATCAGGTCGGTGC
>Ga0196963_10001405_pt1 | contig 16436 bp, 10 predicted proteins | sample S1_5metaG_FD_148600 | JGI IMG/M metagenome (GOLD analysis project Ga0196963, IMG submission 148600) | Soil microbial communities from Anza Borrego desert, Southern California, United States - S1_5 | ecosystem: Environmental > Terrestrial > Soil > Desert | place: USA: California | collected... | reverse complement strand
GTTGGCCTCGCGGAGCTCGCGCTCCGCCCGCATGAGCGCCCGCCTCAGCCTCCGCGCTCACCACGCCGATTCACGCCGGTTTTCGTTGCCCCCCGCGGAGCGGATTGATACAAAGACCGGCATGGCGCTCCCGCGTCGCAACTACTTCGACGCCACCCTCCGGCTCCCGCTGTGGGCGCGGTGCCTGCTCGCCCTGCCGCTGATGGCGGGGGCGCACGCGCTGCAGGTCGTCCCCGAGCGGCTGCTGGGCCCCATGGGCCAGTTCCTGCCCTTTGAGTTCCTGGGCATCGTGGTCGCGGCTTTGTGCCTGGGCGTGCTCCCGGGCGCGACCGCGGTGGTGGTCGCGACCCTTACGTCCATCTGGTCGCTGCCGCCCGAGGGCTTCTTCGCGGTGTCGCGCCCGGCGGACATCGTGGCCGTGGCCCTCAACGGCGTGCTGGGCGCGGGCGTGGTCGTGCTCAGCGAGGCGCACCGCCGCTCGGTGGCCCGTGAGCGGGCCGCGTTCACGGAGCTCGACCGCCGCGCCCGCGAGCTGGAGGCGGAGGTGCGGCAGCGCACGCGGGCGGAGCGCGAGCTCCGCGAGGCCAACGAGCGGCTCGACGAGTTCTCCCACGCCGTGGCCCATGACCTCAAGGAGCCGCTGCGGGGCATCACCTACCTGGCCACGTTCCTGGAGGAGGACACCGCCGACCGCCTCACGCCCGACGAGCGGCACCGCCTGGGGCGCCTCAAGGCCTCCGCCCAGGGGATGGCCCACATGCTCGGCGTCGCGCTCGATTACGCCCGCGAGTCGGCGGCCGGCGCCGCGGAGCCGGGTGAGTCCGGGCCCGCCGTGGTGGACCCCGCGGCCGTGGCGGGGCGCGTGGTCCAGACGCTCGAGCCCTGGCTCAAGCAGGAGAACGCGGAGGTGATTGTGCGCGGCCCCCTGCCGCCGGTGCGCTGCGACGAGGCGAGCATCATCCGCGTCTTTACGAACCTGATCGCCAACGGCGTCAAGTACAACCGCTCCAGCCCGAAGGTGATCGAGGTGGGCGTGCTCGACATGGGCGTGATCGGGCTGGGCGCCTCGGTGGACGTCAAGCCGCCGGTGTTCTACGTGCGCGACAACGGCGCGGGCATCCCGCGCGAGAAGCGCGACAGGGTCTTCCGCATGTTCCGCCGCCCCGAGCCCGGCGACCCCCACGACCCGCCCAACGCCGGCACCGGCGCCGGCCTGGCCCTCACCCGCCGCATCATCGAACGCCACCGCGGCCGCATCTGGATCGAGGACCCCCCGCCGGGCGTGCAGGGCACCACGTTCTGCTTCACGCTGGCGGAGCGGGGTTGAACCAGGGATCAGCCCGCTCATTCATGTCCTTCCAAGCCTCTCCCTGGTGTTCTTCGTGGGCGCTGTGTTTCGAGTCTCCTGTGGGTGTCACGCCGCCAGCCTGGCCTCGCCCGCGGTTTCCCCGCCGGCCGTGAGCGCCCCCGCCCCCAGCTGCACCGTGAAGGGCGCGCACACCGGGCCCAGCACGTCGACGCGGCGGGCCTGCACGGTGTACTGCACGGTTCCCACGCCGGCGGGCAGGGTGCCGTCGCGGAAGTGTTTACGGCCCGCGAGCGCGACCTGCGTGAACGGGCCCCAGCCGCCGTCGGCACTCGGCAGCCGCCGCAGGACCTGGTAGATCGTGCCGTGGGCGTTGGCGGGGTTCTTGCACTTCCACTGGATCGTCAGCGAGCCGTCGGTGTTGAGCGTGGCGCGGAGGTGCGTGCACGGCCCCGGCGCGGCCATCACGCCCGGGGTGTTGGGCGGGGTCAGCATCGCGGCCTGGTACAGCTCCATCGGGTCCGCCGCGTTCGCGGCGTTGAGGTCGATCAGCGTCACCGTCTCGGTCATCACACGGTTCAGTTCGCGCATACGGGTCGCGGCGAGCGAGGCCGCCGTCTTCCACGCCTGCTTCGCGGCGGTGGCCTGCGCGAGGGCGTCCTGCGCGTTCACCACGGCCTGCTCGTAGCTGGCGAGCTGCTGCGGGCTGAGCCCGAGCAACGCCGCGTGCTGCTGGAAGGGCTCGACGTGCTGGCCCGCGAAGTTCACGGCGGCGGAGCGGGGGAGCGGATGATGCGCTGGATAGGCATGATGGAGACAGCATCGGCGTGAGGGGTGGGGGGGTTGAGCGGACTCTGCCGTTTTTGACACGTTTGGGCCGCCGACGCCCCCGGACGCATCCCCACACCACCGCAACCGCACAGGATCGGCCTGGAACGCGGCCCAAAGCCCGCGGAACCGCCCGCCCCGCGTGCCCGACGCCGCGGATTCCGCACCGATTCCCCCGCCCCGCATACGCCGCGGCGGCGTTTCCGTACGCGGTCCCGCGCAGTCCTTACGCGACCGCCCCCGCCACGTAAGGAACGCGCGGGATTCCGTACGCGATCCCCCAGAACTCTTACGGAAATAGTGCCGTCGCGTAACGAACGCGGGACGTGTCGTACCGGACGGGTGGCGTGGCGTAACGGAGCCGTGCCACCACCATTCGGCTCTGCGAATGGTGGTGCCCCCGCGGCGGCCCACGTCCAATCATCACCTTTCGCAGAGCCGAAAGGTGGTGGTACGAGGGTGATGCCACCTGCCGGGGAAGTGACGCCTTTTATGAAAAGAGCTCGTCGAGTGAAACAGATCGCTCTTTGTGTTCACGGCGCATGTCATCAAGGATCCGGAGCAAAAGATCCATGGCCTCTGTCGAATGGTGAAACCTCACGCCCGCAAGTTCGCGGATAATCTCACGATTGCCCTCGAAGTCTGCCGCGTCTATCTCAAGATTGCCGTTATCATCGTGCCGTCGAGCCAGAATCCCACGTGAGACTTCGTCCGCGTTTCGCTTCCCAAAGGTTTCCTTGATCTTCTCCCACTCCGCCTTCCGGTAGTGGGTGGAAACGAAGTCAAAGATTGGAGCCTCGGGCTGCTTGGCGGTATGGAGCAGTAATGCGCCCCTGTTCACAGTATTGACGATCGTGAGTCGCTGGGCCCAGAATGAGGTGAACGCTACCAAACGGTCGTCGCCGGACTTCCCCTTCAGGGACTCCTCCAACTCCGACAGCTTTGGGATTAGTAGCTCTCGCTCGACGAGAGCCTTGTCCATCTCCCACATCAACTGAAGCACCTGGTCCGCGCGCGACGAATTCTTCACGACGCGTTCGATGAGTTTGCCGCGCTGATCAGGTGAGGCTCGCAACAGAAAACGAGCGGCGTAGTATTCCTGGAAGGACCGGTGGGTATAACTAATGTGCAGTCCATCGCGGTTCAGGATGCACAGTGCTCGGACTAAGTCCTCCAGACACTTCGACCGATCGCCGGGGACTCGGGCCACCTTCAGTGCAAACGCTAGCGTTTCATCCACCTCTTGAAGGGTCAAGGTCGTTTTCGCGTCCCAGTAGGTCTTGAATGCGAATGCCTCAAGCATCGCCACGAAATCGTCCTTCTCGAGGTTTGAACTCAGCGTGCGCTTGTACCCGTCTTTCAGAGCGTCGTGACGGTTCCAAAGCGTCTCGAAAACCTGCGAGTAGAACAGATGCATGCGTGAGGGCACGCTCGCGTTATGCGAGTACGTAATCAGCATGATTGTTAGAAGCAGCGGGTTCGAAAGGAACGACTGATGAGTCTGCCAAAGGGTGGACTCAATGTCCGCGAGGAACCGGATCTTGGTGCCCTCGTCGTATTCGATCCTTGCGATAAGGGTGCGGACCTTCTCTAGCGATAGCGGTAGCACGGTCACACTGCTAAACCCCACCCATCCGATGAACCGGTCATCAGGGCGCGACGTGACGAGGATCGGCAAGGCTGGATTCTCGTTGGCAAGCCTCTGGATCGCAGTCGAAACCGCATCCTGTTTCTCGAGGTTCACCTCGTCAAACCCATCTAGCAGCAGCACGAACTGTCCCTTCTCAAATGCTCGTTTGATTGCACCGGGGGCCAAGTTGAGGGATGGAAGCGACAGTTCGGCCTCGATCAGCGATTCCAGCGTTTGTCCATTTGGGTTGACGCCCTTCAGTTCGATGAAGAGTGGAACGTGATTGGTGGTCTTGGCAAAGTCGACGAACAGATGGCGCAAGAGGGTGGACTTGCCCATTCCGGCCATGCCGACGATGACGCAGTGCTTCGCTCTGCTCAGCAGTGAAACGGCGCCGACGTTCTTGAGCACGTCGTCATTGCGAAACTGCAGGTCCTGGGGGACATAGAAGTTGTAGATGAACTGTGGCGCGTCCCGGTAAAGGAGTGTACGGATCTGACTGCGGCGCTTGAGCTGCTCGTCGAGGTAGCGGGTGAAGGCACTGCCAAGCCTTACGCGAGCTTCGTCGAGTACGCTCTTTCCACCACCCAATAGGGTCTGCCCAAGTCCTTGCGCAGTCCGTGCCACGAGGCTTGCGACTACTTCGTTGATGTCGAGTTGCTGTACCTCGTCTGCCATTGCTGCCCGGTTCTCCGATGCGATTGATCGCCGGGATCATAGCGGCGCGGGATGAGCGACGGACATGCCGGCTAACGAGACCGCGCAGTGCGAAAAGGGCCGCCCTCGTGGTGAGGGCGGCCCTTGGGTTGCTGCTTCGAAGTGCACAGGCGGGACGCCTGTGCCACCGGGACATTCAAGGCACGGTTACTGCGTGCCCGCCGGTGTGCCGCCCATGGCGCCGGTCGATGAAGTGGTTTCGATCTGGGGCACATGCCCATCAGACCTGTCCGCGCCCAGGGCCTCGGCGGCGGCGGCGGCTTCTTCCATCATCTCGGACTCGTCGTCGTAGTCCTCCTCGATGGCGACCAGCGGCTTGACCTTGATCTCCTGGTAGGGGCGGAAGCCCGTGCCCGCGGGGATGAGGTGGCCCAGCAGCACGTTCTCCTTGAGGCCGATGAGGAAGTCGCTGGCGCCCTTGAGGGACGCTTCCGTGAGCACCTTGGTCGTCTCCTGGAACGAGGCGCCCGAGAGGAACGACTCGGACTGGAGCGAGGCCTTGGTGATGCCCAGCAGCAGCGTGCGGCCGGTGGCGGGGCGGGCCCGCTTGGCCTTGGCCCCCTCCTTGCCCGCGGCCTCGGCCTTGGCGTTGGCCTCCTTGATGGTGGCCTTGCTGACCAGTTCGCCGAGCTTGAGGTCGGTGCCGCCCACCTCGGAGACGCGGACCCAGGACTCGATCTCGCGGTTCTTCTGCTTGAAGGTGTACTTGTCGACCACTTCCTGCGGGAGCAGGTCGGTGTCGCCGGGGTTCTCGACCTTCACCTTGCGGATCATCTGGGAGAGGATCAGCTCGATGTGCTTGTCGTTGATGGCCACGCCCTGGGCGCGGTACACGTTCTGCACCTCGTCGAGCATGTAGCTCCAGAGGGCCTCCTCGCCCTTGATCCGCAGAATGTCGTGCGGGACCAGCGGGCCTTCGGTGAGCGGGTCGCCCGCCTGCACGTAGTCGCCGGTGTGCACGAGCAGCTGCTTATCGCTGGGGACGTGGTGGTCCTTCTCGATGCCGGCCTCGGAGACGACCTTGATGGTCATCTTGCCCTTGCGCTTGTCGGAGAAGATCTCGACGCGGCCGGAGATCTCGGCCATGAAGGCCGGGTCGCGGGGCTTGCGGGCCTCGAAGATCTCCGTCACGCGGGGCAGACCACCCACGATGTCCTGCGAACCGCCGCCGGTGCGGGGCTGACGCGCGAGCATGTGGCCGGCCTTGATCTTCTGGCCGTCCTCGACCTCCAGGCGTGCCCGGGCGGGCAGGTAGTGGAAGTCCAGGATGTTGCCCGCCTCGTCGGTGATGTTGATCGCCGGGTGCAGGTCGCCCTTGTGCTCGATGATGACCTTGTCCTTGCGGCCGCCGCCCGCGTCCTCGACGCGGTAGGTCTCCTTCTCGATGATGTCGACGTAGGAAACCACGCCGTCCTTCTCGGCCAGGATGGGCGTGCGGTGCGGGTCCCACTTGACCAGCAGCTGACCCTTCTTGACCTCGTCACCCTCCTTGGCGAACACCCAGGCGCCGTAGGGCACCTTCCACTTCTCGACCTCGCGGCCCTTGGGGTCCATGATCGCGAGCTCGCCGTTGCGCTTGAGCACGACCATGACGTCGTGGCCTTCGTCGTCCTTGGTGGGCACGGCGTGGGCGTCGCGGAGCTCGAGGCGGCCCGCGTTGAGGGCGCGGTACTCGGTGTCCTGCGCGGCGCGCTGGCCGATGCCGCCGGTGTGGAACGTACGCATCGTGAGCTGCGTGCCCGGCTCGCCGATCGACTGGGCGGCGATGATGCCCACCGCCATGCCGGGCTCAACGAGCTTGCCGGTGGACATGTCCATGCCGTAGTCGAGCACGGAGCAGCCGGACTTGGACTCGCTCGTGAGCGGCGAGCGGACGAGCACCGCGTCGATGCCGATCTCCTCGATCTTGGCCGCGGCCTCGGCGGAGATCATCTCGTTCTCTTTGACGATGACCTCGTCGGTGACGGGGTTGACGACCGCGTTGACGGTGACGCGGCCGATGATCTGCTCGCGCAGCGGGACGTCGACCTGCTCGCCCTTGTAGATGGCTCGCTTGAGGACGCCGCGCTTGGAGCCGCAGTCGATCTCGCCGATGATCACCGACTGGGCGATGTCGCACAGCTTGCGGGTGAGGTAGCCCGAGTCCGCCGTCTTGAGGGCGGTGTCCGCCAGGCCCTTGCGGGCGCCGTGGGTGGACGAGAAGTACTCGAGGATGTTGAGGCCCTCGCGGAAGTTGGCGCGGATGGGGGTCTCGATGATCTCGCCCGAGGGCTTGGCCATGAGGCCGCGCATGCCGGCCAGCTGCTGCATCTGGCTGATGTTGCCGCGGGCGCCCGAGTCGGTCATGAGGTACACGGGGTTGAGGTAGCTCTTGCCGGCCTTGGCGTCGGGGGGGAGCTCGTTGCCGTTCTCGTCGCGGCGGTCGTTGCGGAGGGCGGTGACGAGCTTCTTCTGCACCTCTTCGCGGCAGTGCGACCAGATGTCCAGCAGCTGGTTGTAGCGCTCGCGGGCGGTGATGATGCCGCGGTCGTAGTTCTTCTCAACGCGGTCGACCTTCTTCTGGGCCTCGTCGAGCAGCGCCTGCTTCTCGTGGGGGATGCGGAGGTCGGTGATGCCGAAGGAGAGGCCGGCCAGGGTGGCCTGCTTGAACCCCATCTCCTTGAGCTTGTCGAGCAGGTCGATGGTGGGGGCGCGGCCGGCGATCGCGTAGCAGTCGTCGATCACGCGGGCGCAGCCCTTCTTGCCCAGGGCGCAGTTGTAGAAGGGCATGCCCGGGTAGAGCACGTCGGCAAAGAGGGCGCGGCCGGCGGTCGTGACGATGCGGCGGTTGGCCGGCATCGGCTTGATGGCGCCGGTCTGGCTCTCAACGACCGTGTCGAAGCCGTCCACGCGGAGCACGATCTTGTCGTGCGGCCCGATCTGGCGCCGCTCGAGGGCCAGGATGGCCTCCTTGCGGTCCTTGAAGCGGGGCATCTTCTCGACGGCGATCTCGTCGGGGGTCATGAACGTGATGAAGTACACGCCCATGACGATGTCCTGCGAGGCCGAGATGATCGGCTTGCCGTTGGCGGGCGAGAAGATGTTGTGCGTGCTGAGCATCAGCACGTGGGCCTCGGCCTGGGCCTCCACGGAGAGGGGGAGGTGCACGGCCATCTGGTCACCGTCGAAGTCGGCGTTGAAGCCGCCGCACACCAGCGGGTGGATGCGGATGGCGTTGCCTTCCACGAGCACGGGCTCGAAGGCCTGGATGCCCATTCGGTGCAGGGTAGGGGCGCGGTTGAGCAGCACGGGGTGCTGGTAGATGACTTCCTCGAGGATGTCCCACACCGCGGCGTCGCGGCGCTCGAGCATGCGCTTGGCGGACTTGATGGTGTCCGCGAGGCCGTGCTCCTTGAGCTTGCGGATGATGAAGGGCTGGTAGAGCTCGAGGGCGATCTTCTTGGGCAGGCCGCACTGGTTGAGCTTGAGCTCGGGGCCGACGACGATGACCGAGCGGGCGGAGTAGTCCACGCGCTTACCCAGCAGGTTCTCGCGGAAGCGGCCCTGCTTGCCCTTGATCATGTCGGTGAGCGACTTGAGGGGGCGGTTGCTGCTGCCCAGCACGGGGCGGCGGCAGCGGTTGTTGTCGAAGAGCGCGTCCACCGCCTGCTGCAGCATGCGCTTCTCGTTGCGGATGATGACCTCGGGGGCGTTGAGGTCCATCAGCTTCTTGAGGCGGTTGTTGCGGTTGATGATGCGGCGATAGAGGTCGTTGAGGTCGCTGGTCGCGAAGTTGCCGCTCTCGAGCAGGACCAGCGGGCGCAGGTCCGGCGGGATCACGGGGACGACGTCCATGACCAGCCAGGCGGGGTCGTTCTCGCTGCCGCGGATCTGCTCGATGAGCTTGAGGCGCTTGGCGAGGTCCTTGATCTTCTGCTTGGACTTGGTCTGGCTGAGGTCGGTGCGGAGCTGGGCGACCTCGGCGTCGAGGTCGGTCTTCTCGATGAGCTCACGGATGGCGTCTGCGCCCATAAGGGCCTTGAACGCGTTGCCGTACTTGTCCACCGCGTTGCGGTAGTCGTCCTCGGTGAGCATCTGCTTGAACTTGAGCTCGGTGTCGCCGGCGTCGGTGACGACGTAGTCCTGGTAGTAGATGATCTTCTCGAGGTCGCTGGTCTTCATGCCCAGCAGGGTGCCCAGGCGGCTGGGCATGGACTTGAAGAACCAGATGTGGACGGTGGGGGAGGCCAGGTTGATGTGGCCCATGCGCTTGCGGCGCACGCGGGAGTGGGTCACCTTGACGCCGCAGCGGTCGCAGATGATGCCCTTGTACTTGGTGCCGCGGTACTTGCCGCAGGCGCACTCGTAGTCACGCTCGGGCCCGAAGATGCGCTCGCAGAAGAGGCCGTCCTTCTCGGGGCGGTAGGTGCGGTAGTTGATGGTCTCGGGCTTCTTCACCTCGCCGTAGGACCAGGCCCGGATGTCGTTGGGCGACGCCAGGGTGATCTTGACGGCGGAAAAGTCATTGACGCGGTCGTAAACGGTCTCGGCCATACTCGGAAACTCCTCAGGGGAGGTGGGGTATCAGTGTTCAGTGCGGGCGTTCAGTCGGCGGGCAATGCAGGCAGGAGCAGGAGGTGCAGGCCCTTGTGCTTTTGCTCAAGTTCCTGTTCGACCTTGGAAAGGACTTGGACGTAATCCTCGATCTCGACGTTGTCGCGGTCGGGCTCGACCACCAGGTAGATCCAGCCCTCGACGAGCTTGTCGGTGGTGACATTGAGGCGAAAACTGAGGCGGGCCGCGGCGTCATTGAGCCGTTCCTGCACCAGCTTCTTGATGTCCCCGACGGGAGCGACCATCAGCGGTTCCCTCCCAGGATCTGTGTGACGAGGTTCATGTCACGGAGCGCCTCGTGCCCCGTGGCGGGTCCGACGGAGAAGCGGGGCTGGTAGTCGGCGGCGATTCGCCGGACGTACAAGCGGGAGACAGCGCCGGCAACGACCTGCCGCTGCATGGGGCGAAGGCCACTCAGGGTGCTGCGCACAAGGCTCGGAAGTTCGGTGTGGGAGGGGTTGCCCCGCTCACCGAACTGACGGACGCCTTGAGCGTGCAGACGAGCGGTGACATGGCAGTACGCGGCGAAGTAGGCGCGCGAGATGCCTGAGCGGGCAGCCTGCTCACGGATGAGCCGGTTTGCCGCCAGGGCATTCTCGTTCGCCATTTCAGACCACGTCGCCATAGTTCCGCCGCTTTACAGCAGGCTCCCGCCCTCCAGCTTCTTCTTCTCCAGCGTGATGTTCAGGCCCAGGCCCTTGAGCTCGTTGCAGAGCACGTCGAAGGCGACGGGCATGCCCGCCTCGAGCTTGTTGGTGCCCTTGACCATGGACTCGTAGATCTTGGTGCGGCCCTCGACGTCGTCGGACTTGACGGTGAGGAGCTCCTGGAGGATGTAGGCCGCGCCGTACGCCTCGAGCGCCCACACTTCCATTTCACCGAATCGCTGGCCGCCCGTGCGCGCCTTGCCGCCCAGGGGCTGCTGGGTGATGAGGGAGTAGGGGCCGGTGGCGCGGGCGTGGATCTTGTCGTCCACCAGGTGGTGGAGCTTCAGGATGTACATGTAGCCCACGGTGGTCTTCTGGTTGAACGGTTCGCCCGTCCGGCCGTCGAACAGCTGGATCTTGCCGCCCTTGGGCATGCGGGCCAGCAGTTCGCGGTGGTGCGGCCAGGTGCCGGCCTTCTCGTGGTTGGCCAGACGCTCCTCGACGTTCTTGTTCGCCTCGGCCACGGCGTCGTGCACCTGCTGCTCGGTCGCCCCGTCGAACACGGGGGTCACGGCCTGGAAGCCCAGGACCTTCGCGGCCCAGCCCAGGTGCGTCTCCAGGATCTGCCCGACGTTCATACGGCTGGGCACGCCCAGCGGGTTGAGCAGCACCTCGACGGGCGTGCCGTCCTCCATGAACGGCATGTCCTCTTCGGGGACGATGCGGGCGATCACACCCTTGTTGCCGTGGCGGCCGGCCATCTTGTCACCGACGGACAGGGCCCGCTTGGTGGCGAGGTAGACCTTGACCATTTCGAGCACGCCGGTGGGCAGCTCGTCGCCGCGCTTCATGTGAGAGACCTTGCGGTTTTTCTCGGCGCTGATGGCGGTGATGCGGGGCCAGAACTGGCGGTAGAGCTTCTCGGCCGAGTCGCGGGTGTCCTTGCCGCCCTTGGCCCACTTGATGTCGAAGGTGCGGATCTGCTCGAGGATGACCTCGGGGATGTCCGACGCGCCGACCTTCTGGCGGGTGTTGGGGTCGATCATCGGGGTGCCGAGCGCCTCGTTGATCGCGTTCGTCATCTGCTTGAAGAGGGCGATGGCCTTCTGGTCCATCTCCGCTTCGTAGGTGGTGATTTCCTTCTTCAGCTGCTTCTTCTGCTCCTCGTTCATGTGGAGGCGGCGGCTGAACTTGCGGGCGCCGATAACCACGCCCTCAACGCCCGCGGGGACCTCGAGGGAGTCGTTCTTCACGTCCTCGCCGGCGCGGCCGAAGATGGCGTGCAGCAGCTTCTCTTCCGGGGTGAGCTCGGTCTTGCTCTTGGGGCTGACCTTGCCCACCAGGATGTCGCCGGGGCCCACGCGGGCGCCCAGGCGGATGATGCCGCTCTCGTCGAGGTTGCGGAGCATCTTCTCGGAGACGTTGGGGATGTCGCGGGTGAACTCCTCGCGGCCGAGCTTGGTCTCGCGGATCTCGACGTCAAAGGCGTCGATGTGGATCGACGTGAACACGTCGTCCTTCACCAGACGCTCGTTGATGACGATGGCGTCCTCGAAGTTGTACCCGTCGAAGGTGTTGAACGCGACGAGCACGTTCTTGCCAATGGCGAGCTCGCCCATCTTGGTCGAGGCGCCGTCGGCGAGCACCTGGTTCTTCTCGACCTTCTGGTTGAGCTTGACCACCGGGCGCTGGTTGAGGCAGGTGCGCTCGTTGAGGCCCACGAACTTGCGGAGCACGTACTCATCGGCGTTGTCGATGATGATGCGCTCGGAGTCCACGAAGGTGACGGTGCCCGCGTTGCGGGCCTTCACCACCATGCCGCTGTTGTGGCCCACGGCCTTCTCGATGCCGGTCGCCACGCAGGGCGGGTCGACCTTGATGAGCGGCACCGCCTGACGCTGCATGTTGCTACCCATGAGGGCGCGGTTGGCGTCGTCGTGCTCGAGGAAGGGGATGAGCGCGGCCGAGATGCCGACGATCTGCTTGGGGCTGATGTCGAGGTAGTTAACCTCGCCGGAATCAACCTCGGCCAGCTCGCCGTTCACGCGGGCGAGGATGGCGCCCTTCTTGAGCTTGCCGCCCTCTTCGAGCGAGTCGGAGGGGGCGAGGATCGCCTTCATCTCCTCGTCGGCGCGGAGCTGGATGATCTTGCCGGTGGCCTTGCCGTTGCTGACCTCGCGGTAGGGCGTGCGGAGGAAGCCGTACTCGTCGATAGACGAGTAGATGCCCAGCGAGGCGATGAGGCCGATGTTGGTGCCTTCGGGCGTCTCGATGGGGCAGATGCGCCCGTAGTGGGAGATGTGCACGTCGCGGACTTCGAAGCCGGCGCGCTTGCGGTTGAGGCCGCCCGGTCCGAGGGCCGAGAGGCGGCGCTCGTGCACGAGGCTCGAGAGCGGGTTGGTCTGGTCAACGACCTGCGAGAGCTCGGATCGGCCGAAGAAGAAGTCGATGGCGCTGCTAATGGACTTGGTGTTCACCAGGTCGGCGATCTTGGTGAGCTCCTCGGGGTCCTTGACGCTCATGCGCTCCTGCACGGTGCGGCGCAGTTTGAGGAAGCCCTTGCGGAGCTCCTCGACGGCGAGCTCGTCGAGCGTGCGGAGGCGGCGGTTGCCGAGGTGGTCGATGTCGTCGACCATCGCGACGGGGCGGCCGGTCTTGGGGTCCTGGCGACCGCTGCGGAGGTCGAGCAGGTACTGGATCACCCGCAGGAAGTCCTCGCTGCGGATGAACATCATGTCCTCTGGCGTGTTGAGGTCGAACTTCCGGTTGATGCGGAAGCGGCCCACGCGCCCGAGCCGGTAGCGGTTCTCGTCGAAAAACTTCTCGAAGAAGAGGGCCTTGGCCTTCTCCACCTGGGGCGGGTTGCCCGGGCGCAGCTTGGAATAGATCTTCAGCAGGGCCTTCTCGTAGGTGGTGTCGCCGGTCTCGAACTGCTCGAGCTTCTCCTCGGCGATCGTGTTGAGGATCAGCACGTCGCTGGGGTTCTCGATGACCTTCACCTTCTTAAGGCTGCTGGCCATGATGGCGCCCGCGGCCTCGCCGATCTGGCGTCCGACGTGGATCAGCTCCTCGCCGGTGCTGGTGTCGATGATCGACTCCGCGGCCCAGTGCTCGGGCTTGATGTTCTCCACCTTGATGTCGCTGATCTCGTAGAAGAGGCTCAGGATGGCGTCGGTCTCGGCGACGGACTCATCGAGGCAGCGGAGGAAGGTGGTGGCGGCCAGCTTGGTCGACTGGTCGATGCGCATCGCCAGCACGTCCTTCTTGGTCACCTCCAGCTCGATCCAGCTGCCGCGCTCGGGGATGATGCGGGTGGAGTGGAGCGGGCGGTCGGCCTCGGCGGACACGATGGAGAAGTCAACGCCGGGGGAGCGGTGGAGCTGGCTGACGATGACGCGCTCGGCACCGTTCACGATGAACTCGCCGCCGCCCATCATGATGGGGAACTCGCCGAGGTAGATCTGCTCCTCGGGGAGCTCGGGGCGGCCTTCGCGCTTGAGGCGGACGCCGATCCGGAAGGGGCGGCCGTAGGTGAGGCGGAGCTCGCGGCACTCGTCGGAGGTGTACCGGGGCTCCTCCAGGGTGTAGTTGATGTACTCGAGCTTCATCGTCCCGTCGTAGCTTTCGATCGGGAAGACTTCACGGAGCAGGGCCTCCAGGCCGATGGTGGTATCACGCTCGTCCGGCCCCTTGGTGAGCTGGAGGAAGCGCTCGTAGGCGTCGGTCTGGACCTGCGTCAGATCGCCCACGGGGAGCGCGTCGCCGCGCTTGGAAAAGTCACGAACCTTGATATTCGACGTAGACATCACTGCCATCGGGTGCCTCTCGATGGAGAACAAGACCTCGTTTGTCCCACTAAATCCGGCAAGTCAAACGGGTCGTCTCAACTCTGAATGTGGTGCTGGTTCAACGGCGTACCGCCTTCGCCCTAAACCGTTCGGAACCGATGAGTATACCCGCGGGGGGTGGGGTCAACCATCCACCCGCGTGCAAATTTCAGGCCAGCGGTCAATCCCTTTTCAGCCGGATTGGCGATAAACCGGGGTTTGGACTGATGGCGGTGGGGGAGGGGCAAAAGGAAAGACCCGCCGGTCAGGGCGGGTCTCTCGGGGGAAGTCTTGGTCAGGCGCACAACCCGAGATGGATCGTGGCACCTGGATGGGACTTAGACGATCTCAACGGTCGCGCCGTTCTCCTTGAGGGTGGCGGCGAGCTTGTCCGCCTCCTCCTTGGAGAGGCCGGTCTTGACGGGCTTGCCGGGGGCGTCGACGAAGGCCTTGGCCTCGGCCAGACCCAGGCCGGTGGCCTCGCGGACGACCTTGATGACCTGGATCTTCTTGTCGCCAGCGGCCTTGAGGACGACGTCGAAGCTGGTCTTCTCCTCGGCCTTGGCGGCGGCGCCGCCGGCGGCCGGGGCGGCCATCATGACGCCGCCACCCGCGGCGGCCTCGATGCCGTAGGTCTCCTTCATGTACTTGCCGAGCTCGACGGCGTCCTTGAGGGTGAGGCCAGCGAGCTGATCGCCGAGGGTCTTGATGTTGGCGCTGAACGTGGTGTCGGACATGGTGTGCTTCTTTCTCTAACGCTTGAGGGCGGGCGGGTTTGCCTGCTCTCTGACACTCACCGAGAGGGGCCGGAACATCCGGCCTTTAACCCGCCGCGGCGGGCCAGTCGGTGATGATGTTTCGGGACTGGAATCAGCCGGCCTTGGCGATGGTCTCGCCCTTCTCCAGCTTGGTCTCGACGGCCTTGATGATGCCGGCGAGGGTGGAACCGGGGCCCTGCACCTGGGCCACGAGCTTGCGCGCGGGGCTGACAATGAGGGTGACAACCTGAGCGATGGCCTCGTCCTTGGTGGGGAACTTGGACAGCTCGGTGACGCCGGCCTTGCCCTTGAAGAGGGTGCCATCGAGGACGGCGCCCTTGAGCTCCAGGCCGGGCATCTTGCCCATGGCCTCGACGATCTCGCGGGCAACCTCGACCACGGACTCGCCGCCGTGGGCGAGGGCCGAGGCGCCGGACATCAGCTCGCCGAGCTGGGCGAGGCTGGTGCCCTCGAAGGCCTTGCGGGCCAGCGAGTTGCGCAGGACGGTGATCTTGATCTTCTTCTTGGCGAGCGACCCACGCAGCTTGGTGGTGTCGATGGCCTTGAGGCCGCGGATGGAGATGAGGAGGGCGTTGCCGTAGTCCTCGCCGCCGCCGGCGATGCGGTTCTTGTAGTCCCGCATGATGATCTGCTTGACGGTCTTCGACATGGCTTACTCCTCCACCACGGCAGAAACGTGCTTGACCTGCACGCCGGGGGTCATGGCCCCGCTGACGGTGATCTTCTTGATGTACTGACCCTTCACGGTCGAGGGGCGGGCCCGCTCGATCGCGTGGATGAAGAACTCGAGGTTGGCGACGAGGCTGTCCTCGGGGAAGCTCATCTTGCCGATGACGGCGTGGATGTTCCCGGCCTTGTCGGCGCGGTACTCGACCTTGCCGGCGGAGTATTCCTTGACGGCCTCGGGGACCTGGGGGGTCACGGTGCCGGCCTTGGGGGAGGGCATGAGGCCCTTGGGGCCCAGGACCTTACCCAGGCGGCTGACGACGCGCATCATGTCGGGGGACGCGACGGCGACGTCGAAGTCCATCCAGCCCTTTTCGATCTCGGCGACGAGGTCCTCACCGCCGGCCTTGACGGCGCCGGCCGCGAGGGCCTGCTGGGCCACGTCGGACTGGCAGAAGGCAACGACGCGCTTGGACTTGCCGATGCCCTTGGGGAGGCTGATGGCGCCGCGGAGGTTCTGGTCGCTCTGCGCGGTGTCGAGGTTGAGGTGCATCACCACGTTGACCGTCTGGTCGAACTTGGGGCCCTTGAACTTCTTGAGGGTGGCGACGGCCTCGGTGGGGAGGATCGCGTCCTTGGGGGTGATGGCCATGTTGGCCTTACGACGCTTGCTGATTCTGACCGGCATACTGGTTCTTCTCCTTTCAGAACCCCTCCCTCACGGTCGGGGCTCGTACCGGTCAACCTTCGACCGTAACGCCCATGGAGCGGGCGGTGCCTTCGATCACACGCATCGCGGCCTCGAGGCTCGCGGAGTTGAGGTCGACCATCTTCTCCTTGGCGATCTTCTCGACCTGGGCCTTGGAGATCTTGCCGATCTTCTCTTTGTTGGGGACGCCCGAGCCCTTCTCCTTGCCGGCGGCCTCGAGGATGAGGACGCTGGCGGGGGAGCTCTTCACCTCGAAGTCGAACGTGCGGTCGGAGTAGACCGTCACGATGCAGCCGACGACCTTGCCCTTGACGTTCTGGGTCGCGGCGTTGAACTTCTGGATGAACTGGCCGGGGTTCACACCCTTGGAGCCCAGAACCGGGCCCAGGGGAGGAGCCGGGGTGGCAGCGCCACCCGTGGCCATGATCTTGAATACGTTGGTGACTTCTTTCTTGGCCATTCTTGCAAACCTCCCACCGGCTCCTTTGCTGGAGGGCTCGGCAACCTGCCTGGCCCTTTCAGCGTGCCCGCCCCGGCCTGGGTGCGAGCGGAGTCCGGTAGTTCAACCGGTCCTGGATGTAAACCCGCTCCGCGTCAGCGCAGGGGCTTCCAGAAGGGAGAGGATGATAGCTGGGAGGCGGGGTGGGGCAAGGGGGTGGGAGTGGAGGAGTGGAGGAGGGGAGGAGAAGTGGAGTGGAGGGGTGAAGCTGGGGAGGTGGGGAGGTGGGGAGGTG
>Ga0196963_10001404_pt1 | contig 16437 bp, 23 predicted proteins | sample S1_5metaG_FD_148600 | JGI IMG/M metagenome (GOLD analysis project Ga0196963, IMG submission 148600) | Soil microbial communities from Anza Borrego desert, Southern California, United States - S1_5 | ecosystem: Environmental > Terrestrial > Soil > Desert | place: USA: California | collected... | reverse complement strand
AGGCCGCGGATTGACGCCCGCGGCCACCCGGTGCCCCGACGCTCCGGTACGCTTCCTTTTTGGCCCCCAGGGCGGGCCGGGTGAGCTGGCGTAGAAGATAACCCGCGTGTCCCGTCTTTCGCCTCTGCATCGTCCCTGTACGCGGGCCGCGGGGTAAGTGTCGGGTGTGATTCCGGGGTGGCTTATCGGCCACCCCGGATGACGTGGGGCGGTCGTGTGGCTGTGCTGTTGAGAATCCGCGCCAACAAGGGGCGGGGGGCTGGAAAGTGCCTGGGAAATCACCGAGAATTGGGCGGCCCGGACGCAGCCACGTGAACGGGCGATCACCGGCCGCTGATACTCAACCTGAGTGCGCTCCGGGGGTTGCCCGTTTTCACGCCGCATCCACTTCCACGTCCGTCACTTGCGCCTCAGTTGACGGGTGTCCAGTATCCCCGTGGGGCGAACGTGGGGCGTTCACCGGGGCCTCAGTTGACGCCTGTTCACTCCCAAGAGCCGCCCGGCCAAGGTCCGTAATCTTGTAGTCGTAATCGAGAAGTCCGCGCTGCTGCATGAACCAAAGGCATCGGGACCGGCCCGCGTGCTGGGCCGCCCCCCGGCACCGGTCGTGTGTACCCCGTCCGTCCCGGAGGTCCCGGAGGACTTTCATCATCAGGGCGGTCGGCTTCCGCGGTTTGGTGGGCTGCATTCGGGTGGCTCCTGTACTCTTCACCTTACTGTTGGGCCTGGCCGGATTGAATGTCGGGGGTGGCCGATCGGCCACCCGGCCGGAGGATCTGGTCCGCCGCCAGGGCCGCGGCCTCCTGGGCGTCCGGCAGCAGGTGGGCGTAGTGGGTGAGGGTAGTGCTGATCTGCTCGTGCCCCAGCCGTTCGGATACCACCTTGATGTTCACCCCGGCCGCCAGCAGGAGGGTGGCGCAGGTGTGCCGCATGTCGTAGGGCCGGATCTTCGGCACCCCGGCCCGCACCACCACCGGCCGGTAGTACCGGTGGAAGAACGTGCTGTACGTGACCAGCCCCTTGGTCCGCCGGCCGACGAACACGGGCCCCGTCGTCACGTTGAGCCGCTGGGCGGTCATCCGCTCCCGGTGGAGGGCCAGGGCGTCACGGGCCCCCAGGCCGATGCGGACGGTCCGCCTGCCCTTGGCCGTCTTCGGCTCCTTCAGCCGCAGGTCCCCGCCGACGTCCTCCAGGGCCTGGACCACCCGGACCGTCCCGGCCGCCAGGTCCACCTCCGGCCAGTGGAGCCCGAGCAGTTCGCCCGGCCGGAACCCGCCGTCCAGGGCCAGCCAGAAGAGGGCCGCCAGCCAGGACCCGTCGGCGGCCGCCAGGACCCTCCGGGCCTCGTCCGCCGTCCAGTAGCTCAGCCGGAGCTTCGGCGGGGCCTTGGGCGGGCGGACGGACCGGGCCGGGTTGGCCGGGATCAGCCCGTCGTCCACGGCGTCCGTCAGGACCAGCCGGAGCGTCTGGAGCCCCTTCCGCTGCTCGTCGGCCGACCCCCAGTCCGGGACGGCCTGTTCGATCAGCTGGCGGGTGATCTTGCGGAGGGCCTCGCGGGCCAGGGGGAACCCCTTCAGCCGGCCGACGTGGTAGGCGTAGGACCGGGCCGTCTGCCGCTGGACGGTGGGCGTCCGCCGCCTGATCCACCCGTCCAGGTACTCCCCCAGGGTGGCAGTGGTGACCGCCAGCTTGCCGTACTTGAACTTGGTCCGCTGCTCGGCCAGCCACTCCGCCGCCTGGGTCCGGGTGTCGAACGTCTCCGAGATCCGGTCCTTCCTCGCCCCGCCCCCGATGGTCCGGACCGTCAGGGCGGCCCGGAACCGGCCCGAGGGCAGCTCCTCGATCGTCCCCTCCCCCCGCCCCCGCCGCTTGGCCATGACGCACCCCGAAACGGGTCCGGGGTGGCCGATCGGCCACCCCGGAGTGAGTCTATCAGATACCCAACCATCCGTTCAACCCATCATCAGCCCGTCCCCGTCCTCGCCGACGGTGTGTCCGAACTCCCCCGGCTCCACCACGGCCTTGTCCCCTGGGTGGCTGTTCACGATGACGTGGGTCAGCTTGACCCCCACCCGCTTACACGCCTCGCGGGCGACGTCCAGGGCCTTCCCCTTCGCCTCGTAGTAGCTCCGAGCCTCCACCAGGAAGGCCCCGGTGTCCACACTTACGTTCCCGCCTTCGCCCTGCTGGACCGACAAGAACGAGCAGGGCCAGATGTGATCCCCGACGTGATTCTCTAACACGGCCGCCCCTCCGGGGGTTGTCGGGCGGTCACCTGTACGCCGCCCGTACATCCTGTACGCGTCCCGGCCGCCGGGTGTCACTCCTTCCAGACCGCCAGCCCGAACCGCCGGTACTCGCACCCGTACCGGTCCACGTCGTACCAGGCCGCCTCCCACTCGGCCGGGGTCCGGGCCCGCGTCCCGTCCATCGGGTCGTGGTACGCCACCGACCGGCTGTAGGTCCCCGTCACCACCACCCAGTGGCCCCCGTGGTCGGCCACCAGGCACAGGACCGGCCGCCCCTGCCGGGTGTGGTGGGCCAGGTCCTTGACCGTCATCTCCCCCGACTGGCACCGGAGCCCCTGGCGCCTCAGGAACGCCTCCATCGTCCGCGGGTCCACCCCGTCCAGGCTGGTCACCGGGAGGCCGCGGGCCACCCGCGCCGTGGCCTCGTCCGGGGCGAACCCGCACAGGTCCAGGGCGACGGCCGCGCACACGGCCCCGCAGTGCTCGTCGTCGGCCCGCTGCCGGCGGTCGTTGGTCACCTTCATGGGACGGCCTCACGGCTGGTCGGCTTTCTTCGGGACCAAGAACCCCACCGGGAGCAACTCCGGCACTTCGGCACTCACCTCGTAGGCCGACACCCATTGCTCGTGCCGGCTCCCTCCACACCACCAAACCACCTGGTAGGTGATCTGGTCGGTCTCGCCGATGATGACCTGGCGGACCGTGGCGTTGATGATCTCGGCCTGGGGCAACGCCACCTTGGAGCCCGGCCGGATGACGCGGACCATGCCGACCCCCGGTTAGACAGGTTGGCCGCCAACCACCCTCTTGTTCTGGACCTGAAACATCCCGTCCGAGGCCAGCTCCACGAGGGCGTACCCGTGGTTCCACTGGTTGATGGGCTGATATTTCGGATGCAGGGAGCACGCACAGCCGACCGACCAGGCCGTCTCTAGCTTCCCCCGGATGTCCCGGTCGTTGTGCTCCGAGGTGCGGTGGTGGTGCCCGCACATGCTGACGTACTTGGCCTTCAGGTACAGCCCCCGCGCCGGGTTGACCGGGCTGGCCGCCCCACCGGGGTACTCGTGCCCGTGGACGACGTGCAGCTTCCCCAGGGTCACCACCCGCTTGTCCGTCACCCACTCGGCCCCCACGTCCGCCAGGTGCAACAGGCTGGGCAGGTCCAAGCCCTCCAGCCCGAACAGGGCCGGGGCGTGCCGCATGACGTAGGCGTCGAGCCGCTCCTCGTGGTTCCCGCTCTTGTACACCAGGTCGGCCTTCGGGAGCCGGTCCCGGAGCCACCGCCAGAACTGCCGCCCGGCCTCCACCTCCTGGACGTACCTGGGGGCCCTGGGGTCCTTGTCGTGCCGGCTGATCTCGTGGCTGTCCAGCAGGTCCCCGTTCACCAGGACCCCGACCGCCCCCCGCTTCCGGGCCTCCCCCACGGCCAGCTCCAGGGTCGCCCGGTCGTGGTACGGCACGTGCGCGTCACTCAGGACCAGCCACACCCCCGGCCGGTCGATCGGGTAGGGGGTCCACTCCGCCGCCACCGACGCCGGCAGGTCCACCCCCTCGTGGGCGGCCGCCGGGAGCCCGCACCCCTTCTTGGCCTTCCGGGGCTCGGCCGCCGCCCCGTCCGGGGTCTCAATCGCGTACTTGCGGACGGTCCACTCCGCCAGCTTCAGCTCATGGGCCGTCCGGCGGACGCTGCCCGTGCGGCGGTACGACTCCCGGACCCGCCGGACCTTCTCCGGCGGCAGTGGGTGCGCAGGCATGGGGGATTCCTTCGTGGGAGTCAGCCGGGTGGCCGATCGGCCACCCGGCGGCCGTCGGGCCGGGCCCGGAGCCAGGCGTCCAGGCAGGGTTCGGCCCACCCCTCCCAGAGGAGGAGCAGGACGAACCCCAGGGCCGGGACCACCCCCAGCCAGCCGGGGGCCTGGACGTCGAACAGGCGGGGGGCGGTCATGGGTTGGGCAGGGCCCCGATCTGGTCCTTGAAGACGTCCGTGTTCCGGTGCAGCCAGATCCTCAAGCCCTCCAGGAACATGCCGGCCAGGGGCTTGTAGTAGAACGGGAGGGGCAGGTTCCCGCGGCTGAAGTTGATCAGGTAGTCGATGAGAAGGTGGACATCCCCGCGCTCGAACGCGGACTCCACCTGATACCGGATCGTGTCCAGGTTGGCCAGGAGGAACACCCGGAGGGCCTGGAGGTACTTGCCCTTGAACGGCAGGTACGTCCCGTACCGGCTGTTGATCCGGTCCACCAGGGAGTTGATCCGCGCTTCCAGGTTGGTAATCAGTGCCATCCGCCCGCCTCCGATCAGAAGGGATTCCACCCGCCTCAGGCGCTCCAGGATCTCCAGGAGCAGCTCCGTCTTCACGTCAGTTGAACCTCCGGGCGATGGCGGCCAGGTCGATCCGGCGGGCCGTCCCGCGGTCGCTCACGATGGCCACCGGCACCCCGTTCTCACTCGTCAGGACCACGGCCACCTTCCCGTCCGGCCCAACCACCTCTACGCGCGCCGCCCGGAGGGTGTCGGGTTGCGGGGTGTTCGGGGCCAGGGGGGTGGGGGCCGGCATCGGCTGGGGTGGCCGATCGGCCACCCTCCAGCCCACGGCCGCCCCGACCACGAGCGCGGCCACCGGCACCAGGACGTTGCGGAAGGTCATCGCTCACTCCCCGCCCCGACCGGGGCGTTACAGGACGGTCAGGGGGTCGGCCGGTACGGGTCCGGCCTGGGGTCCGGGCGGAACGGGTCGGGGCCGGGCGTCGGCCACGGGCCGGGCCCCGGATTCCGCGGGGGCAGGTCCGGGGGCACCGGCAGGATCGGGCAGTCCGGCCCCGGACAGTAGGGGGCCTTGGGCTTGGCCGGCTTCGAGCCGCCCCGGAGGACGGCGACGGCCAAGAGGCCCCCGGCCACCCACGGCAGCGCCTTCTTGATGCGCTCGTTCATGGCCTCACTTCGGGGGTTCCGTGGCCTTGGCGAACACGGCCTCCGCCTCCTTGGCCAGCTTCTCCTTGTCGGCCTCCGCCCGCCGGCGGGCCAGCTCGGCCAGGAGCGCTTCCAGGAAGGCGGCCTTCGGGTCGGCCGGGGCGGACCCCTTCTTGCCGCCTAAGAAGTACGCCACCAGGGCCGCGACGGCGGCCGCCAGCAGGGTGATGTTGTCGGTCGTCAGCAGGTCGGTCAGGTTCATTTGCCCCTCCACCGGCCCACCAGGTAGGCCGCCACGCCCGCCAACGAAACCAGCAGCCACCCCATCCCGAACCCGCCCGCGGTGCCCACCGGGGGCGCCACCCGCGGCTGGGGGTCCTTGGCCGGGTCGTACCCCGGCACCCGGTCCCTAAGCGCCTTCGACAGCTCCGGGGCCCCGCCCCGGTAGTCGTCCTGACGCCAGAGGACCGTCCCGTCCGCCTTCTGGACGTAGATCACCGGGGCGCTCGGCTCCTTCGGCGCCACGAACCCGCCGTCCTTCACCCGCCAGTGGTCGGCCGGGTAGTCCTTGACCACCAGCTTGTCCCGCCAGAACGCCAGGTCCGGGGACCCCTTCAGGTCGGCCAGCACCTGCCGCCGGGCCGCCTCCGACCCGATCACCGTCAGCCGGGTCAGGTTGGCGTCATTCGGGATGTCCCCCGCCGCCTCCAGGGCGCTCAGCGCCTCCGCCCGCCCGGCCTCCCGGCCGGACAGGGTGTACTTCTCGGCCCCCTTGACCAGCCGGTCCCGCTCCACCCCGAACAGGTACCGGGGCGGGCCGTTGTCCGGCTTGTGCCCCTTCCCCCCGTTCACGTCCGCACACCGGCAGTCCGAGCAGCCGCAGTCCTTGGCCTTGTGCCCGTCCTTGCACTTGCAGGTGTCGCACTCGCACACCCCGCCCGCCTTCGGCTTGTCGTCCTTGGGGGCGGCCGACTCCTTTGGGGCCGGGGCCTCGAAGTCGTCCTTCACCCCGGCCTTCGGGGTGGCCGATCGGCCACCCTGCGGCAGGGCCCCGGCCGGGGTCCGGGGCGGGTTGTGCTTGAACGTGTGGGCCCGGACGTTCACCTTCTCCTTGGCGTTCCGGAACACCCAGTCCCCCTCGAACGGGTCCAGCTTGCCCAGGTAGGTGTCCCCGTGCCAGAGGCCGATCCAGCCGGGCTCGCCCTCCAGGCAGGCCCAGTTCACCTTGCCGCCCGTCTGGGCCATCGTCGGGGCAGCGCACACCAACAGGGCGGCCAGAGTCGTCAGCGTCTTCATTGGTCGGATTCCTCGGTCTCGTCGGTGGGGGCCTGCCGCCCCTCCAGGTACATGTTCCGCAGTCTCAGGAACGCGCACTCGGCCTCAAGGATCAGCGCCCGGAGGAAGAAGGGTGACGGCACCGCCGAGCACAGCGCCAAGCGATACGGCCAGGAACAGCATCACCGTTGCACGGTCGGCATCCATCATTGGTTCCTCGGAGAAGGTGGCGGCGGGGCCGCGGTCCATACGAACACCCACCCTGTACTCTGCGGGAACTTGCACCGTCGGGTCAGCTCGTCCCGGTCCATCCACTCGTACCGGGCCTCCCCCGGATAGTTGTTGTCCAGGACCACGCTGAACCGCCCGCTGGCCTTCACGCACGACACCATGTGGGCGATGTAGCTCTGCCCCGGATACCGGGGGCTCCACCCGTAGGTGATGCAGGCCATGCGGCCGGACTTGAGGGCCGCCTCGATCACCGGGCCGGGGTCCGGCCCCTCGTACTGGACGTACTGCGGGGGCGGCAGGCCCTTCGACTTGGCGTAGGCGGCCAGCTGCTGGTCCACCTTCGACGGGTACCCGCCGCCGGGCTCCCGCGCGCACCAGTCCCGCAGGCCCCGGTACTCCTCCAGCCCGGCCCACCGGGCGGCCATCTCAATGCTGCTCATCACACACATGCCGGCCCCGTCCACCTTCGAGCCGATGTTCTGCATGTGGTCCTGCTGGGGCAGGTCCACGTCCAGGGGCTCCCCGGCGTGGGTCCGGCCGTTCTCAAAGCTGTTCCGGTCCCCGAGGACCCGCTCCTCCCCGTACAGCCGGGACAGGAGGACGGACGCGGCCCCCAGGAGGACCCCCAGGAGGGCGGCGATCAGCCGGGCCTTCGTCCACGTCCGGTCGAACATGTTCACACCCTGGAGTACGGGTACCGGTCGTCCGCCCCGAAGTTCCGGATCTCCTCCCACACGAACGTCCCCTTGCTCGGGGCGTCCATCAGGGCCCGGTACACCCGGACCGGGAAGTCGGGCCCGTACTCGTAGGTGACGGCCGGCTTGTCCACCCCGAACCGGATGCGGAGCAGGCCGAACTGGCCGTTCCACCCGACCGCCTCCACGTTGGACGAGCTGACGTCCTCCCACACGAACCCGTCCTCGTCGGTCGTGGTGGTGGCGGTCTCGCCCCCGTCCAGGCCGAGCAGGTCGGCGAACCAGTCGGCGGCGCGTTCGCGGAGGGGCTTGCGGCGGGGCATGCCCGAACCTATGCCGGGTGGCCGATCGGCCACCCCGTCAGCTCGGGGCCGTCTCCAGGGGGACGTAGGTGTACCCCACCCGGTCCAGGCCGGTGGGGGCGGTGACCAGGGCCCACTTGAGCAGGACCGTGGCCCCGCCGGCGGACACGGCCACCCGCTGTTGGGCCCGCTTGGTCGTGTGGCTCCAGGACGGGGAGCCGGTCAGGGTCATCCCGGACCCGGAGACGATCGTGCAAGTAACCGTCGCCCCGGTCTCGCCGAACAGCTCGGCGAACCCGGAGAAGTCGGCTTCTACGAACTGGTCCTCGCCGGGGTAGAGCGGGTCGGTGGAGTAGACGGGGACGCTCATGTCCGAACCTATCGGCTGGCCGTCGCCCGCGGGGACCGGGGGTGGACCTGGGCGGTCGGGGTCCGGCCCTTGACGGCGGCCCAGGTCGATCGGGGGTGGACGGGGGCGCACGGCCAGTCGCCGTCCACGTACCCGTCCGGGGCGGCCCCGGTGGAGACGGTCGGGGCGTACCGGGTCACGGTCAGGGCGGCCGCCCCCGGAGTCACCAGCCGGGGGGTGCTGACGGTCGGGGCGAAGGTGGAGAGGGTGAGGGCCCTGGTGGCGGGTGTACACAGCCTGGGGGCCTGGACGGTCGGGGCCAGGCCGGTCAGGGTGAGGGCGGCCGTCGCCGGGGTGGCCGTCCGCGGGGTGCTCACCGTGGGGGCGAACGTCGCCAGGGTCAGGGCGGCCGGGTCGGGGACCACCTCCACCGCGTCCCCGGCCGTCACCGACGGGGCGAACGTGGTGAGCGTCAGGGCCCTGGCGGCCGGCGTGCAGACGCGCGGGGTGCTCACCGTGGGGGCGAACGTCGCCAGGGTCAATGCCCGCGTGGTCGGGGTGACCAGCCGGGGGGTACTGACAGTCGGCGCGAACGTGGAGAGGGTCAGCGCCCTGGTGGCCGGGGTGACGACGGTCCCGAGGACGGCCCGCGGGGCGAACGTGGTGAGGGTGAGGGCGGCCGTCGAAGGCGTGCAGAGGCGGGGGGCCGATACGGTCGGCGCGAAGGCCGTTAGCGTCAGACTGGCGGTGGTCGGGGTGACCGTAACCCCGCCGGCCGCCGCCGCCTTGAGCGCGACCAGGGCCGCCACCCACGGGCGGTTGGACCCCTGCGACGAGCTGACGGCCTTGGTCCCGGTCACCGTCCCGGCCGTCCCCGCCCCGAGGTTTCCGGTCTGGACGTAGATCCCGCCCGTGGCCGGGTTGTGGCGCTCCGTAAAGGTCGGGGTGGTCCCGCCGGTGGGAGACTGGCTCCCCACCGCGTCCCAGCAGGCGTACAGGCCCAATACGTCCGTGTCGTCCGCCGCCGTCGTGATCGACGGGGCGGTCATCGTGGACCCGTTAACCCCGCTGTGCGGGTTGTCGGTGATGCCGGGAACCGGGTCGTTCGGGTCGGTCCCGTCCCGCCCGCTGAACGCCGCCAGCCAGCCCTCCGAGAACCCGGTGGCGTGGGTGGCCGTGTAGCTGGCCGGCTCCCCGGCGGCGTTCGTGACCTTCTTCTTCCACAGGCACACCCTGGTCGTTGACGTGTCCCCGGCCATCGTCATGTCGACCGGGAACCCGGTCACGACCGAGAACCCGGTGGGCGTCCCCGGCGTGGTGGCCGGGTCCCGATTGAACGTCAGGTAGAAGTACAGCCAGTCGTTGTCGGCCAGGCCGGCCGGCTTGTTGAGGGTCGAGTTGGTCCGCGACCCGGAGGCGAGCGTGGTTTGGGAGCGGAAGGCCATTTACCCGGACCACCCCCACCGCACGTCCGGGCCCTCCCAGCCGGGCCGGAAGCGGGCCCGCCAGCGGAGGGTGAACGGCGGCAACCAGAGGGTGAGGGACTGGTACGGGAGGACGGCGACCCGGACCGTGCGGCCGGTGTCCGGCTCGGTGATGGCCAGGTCCGCCGACTGACCGGTCCGGTTGGCCAGGGCCAGGTAGTCGGCCGTCCGGGTCTCCCCGTCGGCCCCCTCCTGGTCCCCGTCGAAGTGGATCAGGGCGGACAGGCCGCGGAACGGGCTCACGTCGAGCTGGCCCACGGCGGCCTCCGGGTCACTGCTTGAGCTTGGCGCAGATCTGCTTGAGGGCCGCCCCGCAGTTCCCGATGAAGCTGTTCATCTCGTCGTAGGCGGCCTTGGCGTCGGCGTTGCTGGCCGCGCTCCCGCCCGAGTCCGTGAACCCGTACACGGCGGCGACCACGGCGAAGTGGGACGCCTGGGTCCCGTCCCCGTCCTTCTGCTGGCCCATCGCGTCGAAGTGCCGGGCCAGCCGGGCGAACCCGTCCCCGATCTGCTCCAGGGTGGCCAACAGGTCCCGGCCGGAGGCCGTGGCCCCGGTGGCCGTCTTGACGTAAATGTGGCTCGTCGCCATGCCGGGCTCCGGATCAGGCCAGGGTGAAGACGCCCGAGGCGTGGGCCGCCACGGTCAGGGTGTTCCCGTCCGTGGCCGTCACGTCGGCCGGGGTGCTGTCCAGGAGGCAGTAGCAGAGGACGTCCCCGCCCACCTCGTAGATGACGGCGAACCGGGCGGTGATCGACCCGCCCGAGGCCGTCCATACCGGGTCCGTCTGGATGTCCACGGTGACCGTGGTCGTCCCGGCCAGGGTGAGGGTAATGGCGATGCCGCCGGTCGTGTACCCGTTCCCGTTGGCGTGCTCGTTGGTCAGGCCGGCGTAGGTGGTGCTGCCCGCCCCGATGTTGGAGGTGGACAGGAACAGCGCCATCTTCCAGGTGTCGCTGTTGATGTCGAACGTGCCGTCCAGGAGCTTCGTCCGGCCGGCGTTCGTGAAGGTCCAGGCTCCGGCGGCCATGTCGGGCTCCCCCATCCGGGTGGCCGATCGGCCACCCCGTGCCCGAACCTATGGGGTGGCCGATCGGCCACCCATCAGACGGGGGCCAGCCGCCCCTCCACCTGGGCCGCGTCGAACTCCGAGACGGCACACCAGTGGTCGTTCCGGCCCATCGACACCACCCACCGGCCGGCCTCGAAGTAGGCCCCGCACGGGAACTGGGTGGCCGCGTACCACTGGCCGGCCTCCGACCCGTCCGGCTGGCGGAGGGTCAGGTCCGGGCGGAGGACCGGGGCCCGCGTACACCGCAGGGGCCGGAACGGGGGGTCGGCCTCGAACGTGCAGACGCCGACGGTGTAGAGGGCCGGGCTCTTGCGCTTGTCCGTCCCGTGGAACCAGCAGTACCACTCGCCGTCGTGGAGGACGGGCGGGGCCCCGCCGCGGGGCAGGCCGTGGGACCAGGGGAGGCCCTTGTGGTGGTCCCCCACCGCGGCCGTGGACTCGTCGTCCCGCAGCTCGAGCACCACCCACGGGCGGAGGCTGTAGACCGCGTACAGCTTGCCCCCGTGGCTGAACGGCGACCAGTTCTTTTCCCAGCTGGTGCTGAGCCCGTACTGGGGCTCCCACTCCCTCTCAACCGTCAGGTCGTCGTTGAGCACCGCAAACAGCTGCCGGGCCACGACCGCCTTCGGCCCCGTCTGCCGGACGCCGACGTAGGCCAGGTGCAGGCGCCCGTCGTGGGCGAACAGCCGCGGGTCCTCCCGTCCGCCCACCGCGAACCGGTGCCGCAAGTCGAGCGTGGTGGACGGGCCGGGGGTGTACGTCGCCGGGTCCAGCTCGCAGACGTGGACGCGCGACCCCGACCAGCCCGTCCGGTAGGCCATGAGGAGCCGGCCCTTGTACGGCAGGACCGAGTTGTTCATCTGCTGGGGGTTGGGGACCAGCCGCGTGCGGTCCACGATCACGTCCCGGACCGGCACGAGCGGACCCGCCGCGGCCGGGTGGTGGGGGCACGTCTCGCACACGCGGACCGTCCGGTCACACGCCCGCGACTTCGAGCACAGCGTCCCGTCGTACCGGCACTCGTACAGGTCGGTCCCGCACGGCTGGCCGCCCGCCTTCGGCCCCAGGTGCGGGCACGGGTCGAACCGCCGACTCGGGAGCAGGTCCCGCCGGGCGGCCGGGCCGGCACTGTGGCCCCGCCAGCCGGCGGGCGTGAACCCCCGGCAGACGGCACAGGTGTCCGGCTGCAACTCGGGGTGGCGGTCGATACAGGGGCGGATGACGGTCGGCATGGCTCAGAAGGCGAAGGAGGCGGCGAAGGAGAACGTCCCCCCGGTCCCGATGTCGATGCCGGTAATCGAGAACGTCCACACGCCGGGGGACGACTCCCCGGCCGTCCCGCTGAACACGGTCCCGCCGGCCACGCCGGGGAAGGTGATCCTCACCACCCACGCCCCGTCCAGGCCGCAGTGGATGTCCACGTAGAACGCCTGCCCGCCGGCCTCCCCGGACCCCAGCCAGTAGTGGGGCGGGCCGCCGGAGAGGAAGTTGACCGCCACCTCCTGGCCGTCCGGGTTGGGGGACGGGGACCCGGACGTGGTGGCGAAGACGCCGGGGAACGAGAACGGCACCTCGCCCGGCTCGCACTCAACCTCGACCCCGCCGCCACCGGACCCGCTGCCCGACGCCGCGCAGTCCTCGGGGGCCGCCGCCTCGGTGAGCGTGAACGTGAAGGCCGTCCCGTCCAGGGGGCCGGGCGGGATCGTCTGGGCCACCAGCGTGCCCGTGCCCGTGGCCTCGAACGGCGGCCCGCAGTCCACGGTGACGGCCGACACCCGCAACGAGTACCCGGCCCCGCGGGCCTGGGTGATGACCCCCCACTCCACCCCGCCGACGCACAGCAGGGCGAACTGGTGGAGGGTGTCGCAGGCCACGAACCAGTCGCTCACCCCGCCCGTCAGGAGGACCTGGGTGCCGTCCAGGCACTCCGCGTCCGACTCCAACAGCAGGCAGGCGTAGGCCGGGATCTCGCACCCGCACCCGTCGTCGTCCGGGTCGGGGTCCGGGCAGCAGTCGGCCGCGTCCCACTGGTCCAGGCCGACGAACTGGTCCAGGTTCCGGCGGGCCAGGTAGGTCTGCCCGGCGTACATGGCCCCGCGGCGGTTGAACCCCCAACAGGACTCCGCACTGGTCCAGGTCGCCCCCAGACCGTGCTGGTCCATCCGGACCGCCGGGTACCGGTCGGCCACCGTGGCCTCGCTGGTGACCAGGATCATGGCCGTCTCGGGCGGCCGCTTCCGCCACCCGAACCCGTGCTGGAACTCCTGGGGGTACCGGTTCCACGGCCGCCGCCACACCCGCGTGGCCGGGGTCAGGTACGAGTACACGACATCCACCCCGGCCCCCTGGTCCCAGGAGAGGAGGCCCCGGTAGGCCGCGTCCAGGCTCCCGAGCTGCGAATCGTAGAAGTCCTTGGCCAGGTAGGTGGCCAGGGTGTCCAGGGTGGCCTGGTTGGCCGGGGTCCCGCCCGAGGCGTCGGCCTCCGCCTTGGCCGTCGTGTGCAGAGCCAGGGCCTTGCCGCTGAGGGTAGACAGGGACGAGTACGGGGACCCAAGGGCGGAGGCGGCCAGCGTCTTGGCGTACACGGCCGTGTACCCGCTGCTCCGGCTGTGGTCCCGGTAGTCGTGCTCGGGGGCGCCGGGCCCCCGGTCGTACCCGGCCCCCGTCACCCACCGGGGGAACGTCACCACCACCGAGGCCGGCAGGACCGCCGCCCGCCGGTGGTCGGTGGTGGCCGCCCCGATGGCCCAGGAGGTGCCGCCCCCGCGGATCTCGGCCGCGTGCGTCGTCGTGGCCGTCGACAAGCGGGTGTTGCACTCCGCCCAGCGGAGGGCGTGGTACCCGCCGGTGGCCGGGGCGGTCCGGCACAGGACCCGGCCGACGTTGGCCAGGGCCGCGTCCAGCAGGTGGGCCGGGCTCTCGTACTGGGCCCACAGGTCCGAGTCCGGCTCCGGCCGCCCGTAGGCCGCCTCCAGGGCCGTGGGGATCGTCAGGACCAGCCCCAGGTGGGAGCGGATCGCCTCCACCAGGGCCGCCCAGGTCGGGTAGGTCGAATCGAACGAGGTGCCGGCCGACTGGAAGGGCCTGAATTGCCAGTGAAAGCGCTCGTCCACCAGCGTGATCAGGTACAGGTCACTGGCCCCGTCCACCCCCAGGAGGGGTTTCGGGGGGAGGAGCCACATCCGGGACTCCACCGTGTCGGCCTGCCCGTTCTTGAGCTTCAGGGCCCCGTAGGTCGGCCCGCCGGACGGGAGGGCGGCCGCGGCCATCGCGTCGGCGTCGTCCCGGTGGGCCAGCCCGCGGAACACCCCCCAGGCGGACGCGCCTGCCGGCTGGTACAGCTCGTACAGGCCCAGCCAGGACGGGCAGGCCGGGCGGGCCGCCCCCAGCCGGGCCGTGCCGGGGGACGGGGCCGGGTACTCCCACTCCCGCGCGTCCTCCACCCGGCACCACGCCTGGGCCTGGGCCAGGACGTCCTTCGGGGGGACCCGGAACGGCACCCCGGCGTAGGTCAGCTCGAAGTCCGGCACGGGGGTCCTCCGGGGTGGCCGATCGGCCACCCCCGCGGGTCAGCGCTTGTAGGCCGGGATCGGGTCGGGCATGACGCCCGCGTGGTAGGCGTGGTCGCCGATCAGCCGCCGCAGCTCGTCCAGGCTCCGGAGCCGGGCGTACACGCTCAGGTGGTCGCACTCCAGGGCGTCGTCCAGGAGGTACCAGCAGCGGTGCCGCCAGGCCGTCTCCTTCTCCCACTCGGCCACGTCGGCCGGGTGGTTCCAGCTGGCCACCTCGTCCCGCATCTGGCCGGCGTGCCGGCCTGCCAGCCAGTACAGGGGGCGGCAGGCCCCCTTCACCACCCCGAACCGGTGGGCGTCCTCCAGCCGGACCTCCGGGAAGGCCGGGTCAACCGGCGGGACCGGGGTGCCGAACGCCAGGGCCGTGACGAGCGCGAACATGCGAGACTCCCTCCGGGGTTCAGGTGTCCACGTGGACACCTGGCTAACTGGTCGTGTCCTCCAGCCACTTCACCTCCCAGGCGCTGACGTGTCGGGTCCAGCCGACGCGGGGGGTCCGCGGGCGTAGCTCCCAGGACACCAGGCGCATGGGCTCAATGAGGAGGGACTGGGTGCCCCCCGACTCCGGCAGGGGGGCGAACAGCTGGAGGCCCGTCCCCCGCTTGAGGAGCCGCCGCCACCGCTGGAGGATGCCCAGGGTGGCGTCCTCCAGGGCGGCCGTGTCCCGGTACGCCTCGTCGGTCTCCAACCGGGCCCACAGGTCCAGCTCAAGCCGGCCGTCCATCGCCAGGGCGTCCGCCCCCCCGCCCGTCACGTCCCCGGCCATCACCTGGGCCCTCGGGTTGGTCAGGACGGCGAACTGGTCGGCCGGCCCGCCCTCCGCCTCCAGGTCCTTCAGGTCCAGGCCGACGAACACGTACTCCTCCGCGAACTCCAGGCACTCCCACACCCGCCGCTTGAGGGCCTGGAGGACTTCGGGCAACGTGGTCGGGCGGCCGAACGTCATGGGGTCCGGGTGGCCGATCGGCCACCCCTCCGGGTCACTTCTTGCCCTTGACCAACTCCGCCGCCTTCTCGACCACCACCACCCGCGGGGCCACGATGCACTTCACGGTGTGGAGGCCGTTGTAAACGAACCCGATCAGGAGTGCCGCCGGGATCAGCACCCGGCCGGCCCAGGCCAGGGCTATCAGGGGGTCCCTGTCCATTTGGTGCATCATGGGCGCGTTCTTGGCGGCCCTCAGCCCCTTGGTGCACAGCAGGTAGGCGACGACGGCCGCGATCAGGAACCCGAGGGCGATGACCCCGCTCTCGCACGCCTGCCAGATGAGCCACTCCCGGATGGTCGCCGGGATCTCCGCCTCCGCGAACTCCCCCGCCTTCTGGGCGCCCCGCTCCAGGGCGTCCAGGTACTTGCTCAGCCGGCCCTTCAGGTCGTCGTCCACGTCAGCCTCCGGAATGGTGTGGGCACCTCCCTGTACCGGCCCCGGCCGCCCGCCGTCGGGTCAGGAGGTGATCAGCGTGTCCGCGATCGACGGGGAGGCGTCCGACGGCAGGAGCAGGCCCAGGGACCGCATGGAGAATAACCGCTCGAACAGCTGTTGGAAGGTGCTCAGGTTGCTCGCCCCGCCGAAGTTGTTCGTGGTAGCCAGGGTGTACCCGTCCCCCTCCACGAACTTGGCCGTGGTCTGCCCGCTGAACACGGCCGCCAGCGGGCCCCCGTCGTACAGCGGGGTGGCCTTGGCCAGGGCCAGCCGGTCGATGAACAGGTTGTGGGTGTTGCTCAGGACGGTTGTGGTCCGGATGCGGAGCTTCAGGGTCTCGGGCAGGGCCCGCGGGGTGCGGAAGAACCCGTTGACCGCCACCCAGCTGGTGGTCAGGTTGTCGATCGTCTGGCTGACCTCGTTGGCCGCCCCCTGGTCATCGTTCACGACCGTGTTCGACCCGTCCACCAACTCGATCTTCACCACCCCGGTGGCGGAGGCGTTGTCCACCTTCATCCAGCAGTTGACCGCGTAGGAGGTGGACGGCTCCAGCTCGCCCGTCGTCCCGGAGTCGGAATCGAACGTCTGGGCCAGGCTCGGGTGGGTGGCCCCGTCCCCGATGAACTGGAGGCTGGCCGCCCCGTCGAAGAACTGGGCCGTGGACTTCTGGAAGTTGGTCCCGGCCACCCCGCCCAGGGCGGCCCAGTTGTCCGGAAGGTTGGCCGTGAAGTCCTCGAAGTCGGAGTTGGTCAGGAGGTTCCCGTCCGCGTCCTGGCTGGCGTCCACGGCCGTCAGGTTGGTGGACACCCCCGACCCGATCGGGTACTGGTCGCTCCAGACGTCGGTGACGGAGGGTTCGCCCAGGTAGGTGAACAC
>Ga0196963_10001403_pt1 | contig 16442 bp, 49 predicted proteins | sample S1_5metaG_FD_148600 | JGI IMG/M metagenome (GOLD analysis project Ga0196963, IMG submission 148600) | Soil microbial communities from Anza Borrego desert, Southern California, United States - S1_5 | ecosystem: Environmental > Terrestrial > Soil > Desert | place: USA: California | collected... | reverse complement strand
CGATCCCGGACTCGCCAGGCGTTATGGACGTGACCATGCAACAGCCACTGGCCCCGGTCCTCCGGACGATGACTGGAGTACCGGTCCTCGTCGTGCGAGTCGCCGGAGAACGGGAAGTGGCAGGCCTCCACGTCCATGTCGAAGAGATGGGAGAGGTCGACCTGCGGGTCGAGCACCTGGGCGAACCCACCGTCGACGTACCGCTGCGGCCATGTCCCGACCTTCTTGTGCCCCGGCCAGCACCGGTCGTGGTTGCCGGGGATCAGCAGCTTCGTCCCGTTGAGGGACTCGATGACACCAGCCATCTCCTCGCGGCGTCCCAGCAGGACGTCGCCCAGGACGTACACGGTGTCCTCCGGTGCGACCACCTCGTTCCACTGCATCACCAGGAGCTTGTTCATGTTCTCGACCGAGTGGAACGGTCGACGGCAGTACGTGATGATGTTCCCGTGCCCGAAGTGTGGGTCGGACGTGAACCAGGTGCGTGGGCCGGACCCTCCGGCGTTCTCGATATCCATGCCGCAATTATACCACACGCTTGTCACGGCGTCAAGAGGGCTAGTCGACACCCCGTACCGTGCGCCACGCCCAACGGTAGGCATCACCTACGACGCAGCAGATCCAGATGCATGCGACGCCACCGGCAATCCCCGCGACCATCAGAGCGATGAACAGCAGGACGTGCAGGAGAGCGCCGATAGCCGCAAGGAAGACGAGCACGGCGATGAACGGAGAGGCGACGATTGCCGCCGCTAGCACCCGCCTCAACAGTCGTGCCCCGTGTACTCTTCGCCTGGAAGCTCGATCGGGACCACCGGACTCCGACCTTCTCGCATCGCAATGCGTTCCTTCCAATCAGCCTCGAACTTGGCATCCTGCTTCGCCCGGTGCGCCGCGGTCGGGAAGCAGTTCCAGCGGCCCGACCCGAGCAGCCCCGGCGTGTAGGAATAGTGGAACTGCGGCCCCGGCACCTGCTCACCGCAGTGCTCGCACTCAACGGTCCCACCATGGTTGGCAGCGTTGGGGCACACCCACACCTCAGTGTACGCACCCTCCGCCGGAGATCCCTTCACTGCGTCGGCAGGGACCATCTTGGAGGTCATATCCTCGTGGCAATCTGGACAACGCCTACGTTCCATGCGCCCGCAGCGGGATTCGAACCCGCAACCACACCTTTTAGAGAGGCTCGCTCTACCATTGAGCTATGCAGGCAAGCGCCTTGGACTGGCCGGTGCGCCGCTTGGAAGGTGACCCCACGGATTCAGCACCCGGCAGGCCCTGGTCACCGACCAGTCCAGACTATCAGCTAGCAGCAGCCAGCTGCTCCCTCTCTTCCTTCGTGTGGCCCTTCCCCTTGCGCTGGAGGGAATCCAGCGTGCGGGTCTGGTTGCGGATCTTCATCCACGCCCAGTGACAGGACGGGTTCACGTCGTTGGACGTCAGCTCATCGAGGATGCGCTTCAGCTCTCGGACCTCCGCCTGAGCCTTGGACAGCTCACGTTCGGTATCGGTCATGTTCTCACCTCCTCTCGCAACGCTAGAGGTAGGCTAGAACAGAACCGCCGGGACTGCTGCCCCGGACGGAGGACGATCGCCGTCAGTGCGTCATCGAGGTCAGGCTCCCGGAACTCGTACTCCAGGAGACCGCGCGCATCGGCACGATCCCTGAAGTCGAGGAGAGCCTGCTCGTCCCGAGCGGCGAGAAGAACGATGTACTCGCTCTCCCGCTGCCAGGACCCCGCAGCGCACGGGCGGTGGATCGCCCAACCGATTCCGGCGTGACAAAGCTGCGCCGCCTGGTCGCCCGCCGGGAGATCCTGGCGAGTGACGACGTACAGCTTATCCGGACGGCCCTAGTAGTGGTTCGTCTCCATGACCAACATTATACCAGCTCAGTGACTCGGTGTCAAGATCTTGTCGAGGACGAGGGACTCAGCCACTTGCCGGAGCGTCGCACCCGACAGTTCGACGGCGTTGGACTGGCCCCGCCACCGTTCAGCGTCGGAGCGAGCGCCAGTCTTCTTCACGACGCCCAGCCACTCCTCCTGGAAGAAGATGTGGTACGCCGAGGCTGCGTGCTTCAGCCCCTCGCAGTAGATGACGTCGCCGCAGCGATCCGAGTACCACGACCGGTTAGGCACGATTCCTCCACACATCCCAGACCACCGCAGCAATTGCCACGGCTCCGCACGTTAGCGCCGCCCAGCTCGCCGCCTCTAGCCCGCCGTAGTATAGCAGACCCCAGGCGATCGCAGCGCACAGAGCGATGACGCCGATGAAGATCAGAGCGTTGGTCAGGTACGGCGGGAAATGGCGATGTCGTCCCATGTCGGTCCAGTCGGGCAGAGGTGCAAGAAACGAAGGATTCTACCACGCCAGCGAACGGTCTTGCGACAGAAGCGACACTCCTGGGTCATGCCTTCTGCCACTTCCCGTTCCGGATCCAGCCGTGGTCCTGGCACTGGAGACAGAGGATCGACGGCTCGACGTGAAGAGGATCCTCGGACTCCAGTCGATGGCGGGTGCCGGAGTGGACGTCGCAATGCCCCAGCATCTCCCGACGCTTGCCATTCGGGAGGGTGCAGACGTGCACCCACCAAACCACCCTCACAGGGTCCGTGTCGGCCTTCATCACCGCGTTGGCGACTCCAGCCCGATGCCCCTCGTCGTCTAGAACGATGGGCGTCTTATCGTGCAGGAACTGGATGAACTCGCTATCGGGTTCGTCGTCCACTTCGTTCACGTTGCGATGCTCTCCTGTCCACCTGCCGACCGCATCGACTCATCGATGTCGACCAGCGTCTCAGCGAGCCGAGACATCGCAGCATTGGCCACGATGTGGTGCTCCCGGCGGAGGACCGTCAGCCGACGCGCAAGAGCGAACGCTTCGGGATGGCGATTCGCCGCCTCCTTGTATGCGTGCATCGGGTCTTCCATACGTACTCCCGGTGGGACTTGAACCCACACGCCTTGCGGCACTGGCACCTAAAGCCAGCGTGTCTGCCATTCCACCACGGGAGCTTGCGGCCCGCTCACTACGGAGCGAGCGGGATCGTGAGATTCTCCCATCACGGGCCAGAAAGATGCACCTCTCTGCAGGTGCCTAGACGCCTGAAGCCCTTCTCCGGGAGTGCGCCGAGTACGGACGCTGGCTGCTGGCATAGACCTCCTAGTCTCCATCCCTTATCATCTGGACGATACCGCCCAGAACTAGCAGGAGAGTGATAGCGGCGAGCATCCACCCGCCGTTCACCTCTCCCTTGTCGAACCTCTCCAGCGCAGCGCCGCCGGTAAACAGAGCGATGAACAGCAGCAGCATCAGTCCGGACCAACCTCTCTCGGCCCCCCGGAGAAGTACCGCCAGCGGTGACCCATTGGGCAGACGAACGTCTCGTCGTCCACCGGGTCACTGTCCCGGTAGCAAGTCGGACAACCGTGTACTTCGGCCATGGCACTCCCGGAAGGATTCGAACCTCCGACCCTCTCGTTAGAAGCGAGTCGCTCTGTCCCCTGAGCTACGGGAGCTAGATTCCACTGCTGCTCACGCTCCGCCCACCGGGCGTCGTGCTCCTTCCACCATCGTCTATCCGCCAGGCAGTCCTCCACGATCCACCACAGACCGCGGATGACGCCCGCTACCAGCAACCCGAACAGTACCGCTTCCATGCTCCCCCGGCAGGAGTCGAACCTGCGACCTTCTCTTTAGGAGAGAGCTGCTCTACCTCTGAGCTACGGGAGAATGCTCGCCTATTGCAGCGAGTCGGCCCTGGGCATAGCTTCATGCTCGTGGCCGTCTGGGGCGATCGGGCCGGGGACCACGCAGGACCCGTAGACCGAGACCCACTGCTCTCCGTTGGCCCAGCTCAATCCGAGCGCCTCAACACACCAGGCGCATCGGACCGGCTTCATCTGGATAGGCACCTCAGCCGAACCCGGTCGAAGGTGCGGCCCCACGTGCGATCCCAGTCCTCCTGCGTGTCGAGAGGCTTGCCCATCTCGCAGAACCCGCAGTTGGGATCGCTGCCGTCGCAGTATGCGCAAGTCGTGGGGCGATCCATACGCAACAGTATAGCATACGATTGTCCGTCCGTCAAGACTCTCCGACGAGCCGATCGAGCAAGTCCCGGTGAATCCAGAGTCCTGGCTCCCGCTCGACTGGCTTGCACCAGCACTCGGAAGTCGGGAAGTGCTCTGGCTCCTCCCAGTCTACCAGGGAATCGCCCATAGCATGAACGCACCGTAGAGGATGCCGTAGAACGGCTCGACTCCCCACAGCAAGGCGATGGGAACGACGAACACGACCAGCACGATCAGGGACAGGATGAGCGCTGTGGCGACCAGCGCCCCGGCCATCTTCAGTAGCAGGACGGTGATCTCGCTCATCGCTGCGGCGGGTGCATCCGGAACAGCGCCATCACCGACAGCGGCGGGGACGTCCGAGCGAATACCACGGCCTGCTTGATGTCGAGCGGACCCTGACGTTCGTGCTCCAGCTCACAGCAGAAGTCCATCATCGAGCGCCCGGTGGTCCAGACGTCGTCCACCACCAGGAGCCGGTAGGCCACGCCCATCCCGGTGTTGCGCAAGCAATAGGGCTTCAGCGCTTGGGCCAACGGCTCACCGCCGGTCGGGACACCGACCACCTCATCGAACGACGGGACCCGATCAGCGATCATCGCCGCCAGGCACTCCCAGTCGTCGTCGGTGAGAGCGTCGCACTCGATCTTGAAGTTGGACTCGACTCCGGATGCTAGACGCACCGGCCCGTACTGGAAGAGGTTCACTGCGGCACGCCTCGCTTGCACTCATGGACGATCCGACTGGCGTTCGGACCGGAGAACGTCGGCAGCGACTGACCGTCGTCCACCTCCCACACCACGACGTGCGCAGGTGGTGGCATGTCGGCTGTGCTCTCGATGCGGAACTTCTTGCTCCCCGCAGTCTCGAACGTCGTGCTGCAGTACGGGCAGCGCCGCTCAGGAGTCACGTCACCAACTGTACCACGACGCCAGAGATCAGAGCAATATTCAGCGCCAGGCTAGCCCGGAGGAACCATGTACGAATCTCCAGCTTGGTCCGCAGCTCCACGATCGTCTGGTTCTCCTCCTCGGTCTTGTCATCCATACCCGTTGGTCGAATCGGCTCCCCACGCCACCTCATACGGACAGCCACACCGGCGGCAGCGACGATCGTCGTGGTAGAACAGGTGCTTGGTCCGACAGCAGATACAGCGACCACCCGCCTCTCGATCTTCCTTGGTCAGCGGTCCGTTCCCGCAGGAGCAAGACTGTGCTGCCACCTCCCGCAGCCCGCGCGTCGACCGTTGCCAGATCTCGGCCACGAACGCCACGGCGCAGAACAGCGACCCGACGACTCCGAGTGCGATAGCCAGCGTAGTCACGACGTGTAGTGCGGTTCCTTCGTGTACATGCACCAGTACGGCAGTGGAGCATCTCGCAGATAACGTCCGCAGTCCCGGCACCAGGCCGACGCTCCGGTGTGCAGGCGCTCATCTCCGTGGGTGCAAGCGCGGCGGTGCTCCGGATGCGGGCACACCCGATAGGCGAACCACCAGCCTCGGAGCCACCGGATCAGAGGTCACCTCGCCGGAACGACGGGAAGACCGGCTCGTAGCCTCGGGCGATGAACTCGTTGTTCTGCTCGATCGTGAAGGCGAACGGGTTGAACTTGATCGTCACCCGCTTCTCCTCCGGCTCCTCGTCTACAGGTTCATCAGCCATCTCGGCCTCCCAGTCAGGATGTAGCTAAGTGACAGAATCCACCAGCCATGGAGGAACGGAGCGAGAACGACGTCCTCCCAGGTCACCCGCGCGGGATCCTTCGCTCTCGGGCCTCCCCGAACTTCACCGTCCAGGTCCCGGCCTCGGTGTCATGCATCCAGGTCATGATCTCGTAACTGCAGGTCGCACCCGGAAACGTCACCGGAGCGATGCAGTCCTCGGTGGTGAGTTCGGTGATCCGGTCCAGTGCGTGACCTACCAACTCTCGATCCGCATAGCTCACCGGTTCCGAATCTCCTCGATCGCCGCCTGGATCTCGTCCCGCAGCTCCGGACGGATGTGGTCCATCAGTCCCTTGTCTCGGCGGTACAGCGTCCACTCCTCCACGATTTCTCCATCCGGGAGCGTGCAGATACCGACCTCACCTCCGGACGGGAGCCGCACGATCTCCAGCTGCCCACCCTTGTCCTCCACGCAGTACACCGACGCCGGGTTACGCACCGGGCTTCCATCCCATCTCTCGCAGCGCCCGCACGATGTTGAGGGTCGCCCGGTCGGAGTGACGGTTAGCCAGCGTGTAGTAGAACGGATTGCGCACCAGGTACTTCAGCAGCACGGCAGGGCGACCGCGCGCCCAGTCCTCGTCCGAGACGTGCGCATACTCCCGCCGGATGTCCTCGTTCTGAGACACGAAGGCGGAGTACGGCTCGATGGCGAACCGGATGAGATCGGCGTCGCACATCAGCTGGCCGATCCGATCACCGGGCCTCGGCTCGTGATCCACCGTCAGCATGATTAGCCGATGGACCTCGTCGCCATCGTAACCCCACGAATCGGCCCGCTTGGCGGCGAAGTCGGCTGATCGCTGCTCATTATCGCCCTTGGGACCGGTCGGGTCATAGATGAAGTCGTGGTACGCTCCGGCGAGCACCAGCTCGACCGTGCCACCGGGGACGTTGAGGAGGTCGACCACCACTTCCTTGCAGTGCCGCAGGTCGTGGTAGTAGCGACCCTCGGAGGTGTAGGCGATCCCGCAATCCTCAGCCACCGCCACAGCGACGTCCTCGGGCATCACGTCCCGGAGCCACTCGGCCAGTTCTCTAACCTCGGCCTGCGTATCCATTCTTCCTCTCAGTCAGGTCCTGCAGTGCGTGCGGATTGGTCGCCCACCGAATGACCGCCCCGTCAACGACTGCCTGATGCGTCGGACCCAGCGCCCACGGTCGACGGTGCCCCGTCATCTCGCAGCGGACCGTCAGCCCGCCGATCTCCCTCGTCGCCCCGCACGCCATCCAGAGCCTCCTGCAGCTTCCGGTACCGACTTAGTGTCTCGATCGATGTCTTCGCCATCGCAGATTCGGCCCGCTCGCCATGCCGGAAGTAGTCCGAGAGCCGGAGCGGCCAACCGGGGATCGTGTCCCGGACCTGCTTCAGCGCCTCCCAGTCGTAGCACAGCGTGTCGTCATCGAGATCCATCGACCACTGACAGTCCTCGGTGTACCTGCCGTACTTGCCCAGCTCGACCACGAACTCCGCAGGCTTGCGGTCCCAACCGCCCTCGTCACCGTTGTTGATGAACGGACGGACGAAGATCCACCAACGGTCGCAGTCGGCCATGGCATAGCCGATGTACGTGTGGCCGATCTCGTTCTGCTCCAGATCGCGCCAACGCTCGACCCTCACGCCCAGCCCCCGTCATCTCCGTCATCCGAACCCTGGGCACCACGGTACTCAACCTCGACGGTCTCCACGTCGTGTCCCTGGGCGTCCAACTCCTGCATCAGCTCCACAGCCTCTTCGACCGGCACGCCCGCATGGCGTTCGCCTGTCTCCAAGTCAATCACATCGAGTGTCTGGTTAGCCAGGTGCTCCCCGCAATCACCTGTCTCTATCGCCTCGCCGGTCAGCGGCCCGTTCCCACAGGTAAGTCCATCGGACTTGACAACGGAACAGCATGGGATGTGCATCCCCGACAGCGGATCCTCGAACGGATCGGTACGACCATAGATCCAGTCGGCCTTGCCCAGACCCTCAGGCAAGTCGCTCCGATCGGAGAAGTCTCCACCCATCTGCTTGAGCTGTTCGCCCGTCACCAGGATGAGCTTCCGAGTCAAGGCGTCGACGGTGGCCGACCCGCCGTCGAACAAGCACGTCAGAAACTCGGCTGCCCGCTCCTCGCGGATCGCCGCCCGACAGATCTCCGCTGCGATCGACTCCGGCATGGCCCAGTCACCCATCGGCACTCCCCAGGAACGTGTAAGTCTCCGCCGCTTTGGCGCAGGACTCTCGGTCGTTGCAGTACCGGATGTTCTCCTGCATCGTGGCACCGGGAGCATCAGCGATCGGATACGTCCGCTTGAACACCGAGATCTGAGCGTCGGGTCGCTCCTCGTCGCAGATATGGCACGTCCACGTCAGCATCAGTTCGACAGCTCCCCGGTCTCGGCCAGGGCGAACCTCGGCGTCTCGGTGGTCTTCGGTCCGACCTGCATGATGACGACGCCCGACCACTCCTCCAGCGGGCGAGTCCAGCACAGCGCTGGCTGCGCCTCCGGGCGGTACACCACCCACAGCGACTCGTCCACCGATGACTGCGCCACGTCGACGGTTCGATACAGCCCGCCCTTGTAGTGGCGGTAGACCGCATCGAGTTCGACACCGTGCTTGTTCACAGCAGCTCCAGCACCTTCCGGGCGATGACCTTCGGAGCCTGCTGGTCAGCGTCGAGGATCTCGTACGGGATGGCGTGCTCGTCCAGGATCCCCTGGAAGATCGCATCCATGCTCCGGGCCTTCTCCTCGGTCTGCACCCGCCCAGCCGGGTTGTATGCCTTCACCCGCCGGAGCATGAAGTTCAGCGAGGGGAACCGGGAGTGGAGGTCGAGTGCGTACGCCTTGAACGCCTCACCCCAGCTCTCGCCGTAGTGGAGCATCAGCAGCAGCGGCGAGTCGGTCACCACGACGTCGAGATCCGACAGCCGCCAGATCCGGTGCCACTGCTTCCCGATGAGGTACGGCTGGTTCCCGAGGACGTGCAGCGACTTCTCCCACACCTTGTCCTTGGCGAACTCCGTCACCAGCTCAGCGTTGACGCCCTCGTACTTCAGCTCTGCAAACGTCGCCGCCGCGGTCGTGGACTTGCCGGTGCCCGGTCCACCGAAGAGATTCACCACGATCACTTGGCTGCGTCTCCCTCGCCATAGTACTCCGAGACCTCACGGATCTCCTTGGTCGTGCACGTCGGAGCCAGGTCGTTCGACGTCAGGAAGTGACCAGACGCCTTCCGATGCACGATGTTGAGCGCCTCGCTCATGGCGTCCACGATGTTGGGAGCGTCGACCACCTGCTCCACGGTCATCACGATCTCGACCTTCGAGACGAACCTAGGCATCGTCCCACTCCTGGATCTCGCCGGATGAGAATCCGGGCTTGGGCATCGGACCGTGAATCTCGATGGCGTGAGCCATGTAGTCGATCAGCGTGGCGGCAGCCTTGCCCAGCGCCTGTCTGCCCTGGGGCGTGTCGAGTCCGAACATCGACGCCCGCTTGAGATAGTTCAGCGGGAAGCCGAACAGCTCGTCGTTCATCCCATCCCGCACGTACCCGGCGATCATGTCCCGATTCCCGGATCCCTGGGCGTACTTCTGTCCCTGGGCGTACGCCTCGGACTCCTGCTCCAGCCATCTAAGGGCCTGCGCCCTGCCATGCGGCGTTCCGGCGTTAGATTGCGGACACGAATCCGGGCAGTCCACGATCGTGACGTGCTTCGACGGCGAGGGACACCGGCACTGAGACACGATCGTCCCGTGGATGCACTGGACAGCGTAATGCGTGCTCATGAGAACGACTGCCAGCCCGCCGACAGCTCGACCGCCAGTCGATGCTGCTGCCACCCGAGGAAGTTCCCGACCTTCGGCAGCGTCAGGATCTGGGTCGCCAGGTCCACCTCGATCGGCTCCCACTCGTCGGTGATCGGGTTGGGGTAGAAGCCCAGCTCCTGCCGGTTCCACTGGGCCGGGGTCGCCGGATGCTCCAGCGGCGAAGCGTGCATCGGGCTGGCGGAGGTCAGCCGGGTCCAGAGGTTCAGATCCTCCTGGAGGTCACGCTTCCCGGCCTGGGTGAGGTACGAGACTCGGGCACAGCGTGCCGAGGAGATCCGGACCATCTCCGGATACATCGACTTGCCGAGGTGCGAGTCACCCAGCAGCTTGGCCAGGGAACCCCAGTCCTCATCCTCGACGTACGGCAGATGCCACTCACCGGGCTGCAGGAGACGAGGCTGCGAGTTCTTGTAGGCATCGAGCATCAGTTCCGCCGGGAGCCGGATCTCCGGCTGGGCGAGTCCGGACACTCGCTGACGGAAGAAGTTCTCCCACGCCGTGCTGGACACGACGACCGTGTGCCACATGAACGGTTCCAGGATCCGGTTCACGATGGACTTGTGCACGCCCATCTCCGCCAGCCTCTGGGCGTGGGCGATGGCGGAGTCCCTGGCTTCGAGCCACTCCAACTCCGCCAGGGCAGGCTCATCTATCTCGTCCCCGCCCTGCATACCCTTCTGCTCGCCCGACCACACGACCGGACCAGCGGGCAGCTCCTGGACACGTGCCAGCTTCTTCGGGAACGGCACCGCCCGAGACGACTCGGAGTTGCGACTGAACGTCCGGTGCGTGTTGAACTCCGCCAGGACGAACCGACAGTACCGGACCTCGAACGTCGTCAGTCGGTCGCCCCACTCGGTGATCGAGTCACAGACGACCTTGGCGTACTCGCCTCTCTCCACTAGCCCACCCGCTCCCATCGATAGTTTCGCTTCCTATACCGACCGGGCGAGATGCCGACCTCGGCGTGCTGAAGCAGGATCTGCAGAACCACTGCCATCTCGGTGTGGATCCACTCGGCCTGCTCGATCAGCTCATCCGGACGGTCGTCCTCGTCGTCCACGTCGGGGATGTCTAACTCGACAAGTATATCACCCACGACATCGCTATTGCCATACGGGCGCTTCGCATCTACGGCGGGAGCACCGAACTCCGCCGGATCCCAGGAGCACCACATAGCGTCGGCCAGCTTCAGGTGCTCCGGCTTCACGGTGAACTCAGTCGTGCGCAGCAGCTCGTGCGCTCGCTGGTCGAGATCTGTCACCATCGGTATCTATTCTCCTGTTCCAGTCGGTCGCACTTCTCCTGAGAGTGATCGCGCGGAGACCACTCCCGACCTCCGCAGCGGTCGCAGCACCACACACCCTTGTAGCCGTACTGATTCCATCCGAGATACGACCACACCTGGATCCACTGTCCGCTCACGCTTCGACCTCCTTGAACAGCTTCCGCATCCGCTTGGCCCAGATGCGAGCCTCGATCTCCGCTCGCTTCCGGTACGACTCCGACCACGGCACGATCGGCGTCAGCATCCACCGGGCGTCCCGTCGAGCGGGGAACGATATGTACGACCCGATCTGCAGACGGTCGGCGTCCGGTCCGAACCGGGAGCGCTCGATCTCTGCGTAGTACTCCGGCGGATACTGCAGGTGCCAATCCTCACCGAGGATGATCTTCGCCTTGACGGTGTGGCGGTCCAGACCCTCGACCACACCCCGCAGCTTCACACGCTTGTGTGGATGACGTCCCACGTCTGCCACGGCTCCTCAACGTCGTCGGTGTAGACCTGCTCCCGAGTCCAGGCGTGCCCCTCGGTGCAGACCCAGACCATGATCTCCACGATGTACGCCGTCTCGGAGTGGCACTCCCACAGCGGGCACCGGGCCATGATCCGAGGCACTAGGCATCAGGGTCGCACAGGTCCCAGTCGGGCAGCGACTCCCGCAGATTCTCGATGATGTTGTCCCGAGTGCCACCGCACAACGTGTGCCGGTCGGCTTCCTCGTAGACCTCGATCGTCGGCTCCTCGCCGTGGCCGGTCCAGCGCCACGCCAGGTCGAAGTCGTTCGCCCGGTTGATCCGGTCGACGTATGCCGTCAGTTCCTTCACCAGACTGGATCCCTTCGCTTTTCGCACCGGGCGCACTCGTCCCACGTGCCGAAGTTGAACCGGATGCGATACCACCGGTGCCGCCCGAGCCAACACAGGACTCTCACTCTGCCCACTCTCCTGGTTCGGTGAGCAACTCGCCGTCCTCCCACCGATACCACGTCGGGTACGGATCGCACGCCCACCACTCGACCCCGTTGACGTCACGGCGACCGGGCTTGGTCGGATCGCTGTACGGCTGACCCTCCGCCCTCACCGATCGAGCACCTGCGTGAAGTATGCACCGTCTCCCCGCCGAGTCACCTGGACGGTCATCCAGCGGTCGGACGTCATGTGGATCCGGAACCCACGCTCCGGATAGAGCTTGTCACCCCGCTCGACGTGCCACAGAGCGTGCTCCCGAGCAAAGCCGTCGGTGCGCCCGTCCACTAGTGCCTGGCAATCACCACACGTTGCAAACTTCGACCGTCGCCCGAGATAGGCGAACTCCACGATGTGGACGACCTCGATGGTCACACCATGCTCGCAACGAGCCAGGCCAGCACACCGAGCAGGATCAGCACCCAAGTGGCGACGTAGACGTTGCGGTTGATCTTCGCCTGCTCCCTATAGTACTCGCAGAATGGGCAGGGATCCATCTCGGTCTTCACAGCAGGATCGTCCGAGTCATGCCGTCCTTCTTCTGGACCTTGCACCGCCGACCGTCCACCGTGTACGTACCGAAGTCATGCCACCCGGACTCGCAGTCCTTCTTGTGGCAGTTGCCGTTCCGGCACGGTGCACCCACCGAGATCCGCCCGCCATCCAGGACGTACGTCTCGTAGTTGCAAGGGTCCCCGTCCTGGCACGGGCAGTAGGGGTCGCCGTGCATGCACTGGCCGTCGATTGTGAGCTGCGTCGCCATAACTCTCCTAGAATACCATAGCATTGTCTGTGTGTCAAGAACCCTATGCGCCGAAGCCGGGTCCAGGCATCGGGAGGAAGTCGGGCCACTCGTCGTGCGCCCGCCTGCTCACCGACGACGTCAACTCTTCCAGCTGACTGGCGTAGTGGTTGGCCTCCACCGGATCGAACCGTCCGTCCTCCGCTGTCTGCCGGATCTCGGTGGCAAACATCTGCGCTGCGTGGATCAGCTGCGCCAGCTCCCACTTGGCGACCGGGATCGTCGGCTCCTGCGAACGATCCCAGCCGTGCTTGGTCTGGTGCCCCGCCCGGAGGAAGCAGAGATCCTCACCGCCCTCGGACGGCTCCCAGCACATGTTGGGGTGCGCCGCACGCAGCGCCTCCACCCGAGCCATCACCAGTTCGGTCACAGTCCCCTCCGTCGCATCCGCTCTTCGTGTCGACGACGGAGTTCCTCCACGTCGATGTGGGTCTGGCCCACCGCACTCTCGATGTCCTTGGCGATGCCCCGGATCTTCTCCATCCGATCCCGCAGCTCCAGCCAGTCACCGACGATGTAGACGGTCGGGAGATAGCTGAGATACTTCCAGCCACCACCCAGGTTCTCCATCACAGCCATCCAGATGGCGTTGAGAGAGATGATGCCCGCCAGGGCCAGCCAGTGACGAACACGCTCCCAGCTCACTTCTTCTCCTTGGGCTTCCGCTCCGGGTGCTTCCCCGGACGGGCGTTGAGATCCCGGACGATGTTGCCGAACTGATCGACCCCACCTCGGACGTACTTAGGGAACGCGCCGCTCCCGCGGAGACGGTCCATCCTCTTCCACTGTCGAGCGACCTTGCCGAGGGTCTGGCCGGTCTCCCGCAGCACTCGACTCCGATGGCCGGTGACCATCAGCCGCCGCTGCTTCCTGGGCTTCGGAGCGCTCACGGCTGGTACCACCGAGATTCGTCCCCGCACACGTGCGGCATCCACCGAACCCGGCGACCACCCACGACCATCAGCGTGTACTGGAACAACCGACCGCAGCACCGCGCGATCCCGTATCTCGGCACAGGAGGACCCTCGAACCGGACGGGACTCCCGATCACGACCTCAGGCATGGCGTCTCCCTTCGATGTCCTGGAGGGTCCAGTGCCCCCGCAGGTTCTCCGTCCGGACGGTCCCGCACTCGCCGCAGCGCCACAGGACCTCGGTCCCGGCCCCGCCGCCGACGATGTACGTGCCGCAGTGCGTCTTGACCGGCTGCCAGAAGTGGCGGCACCGAGCCGATGCGCGACGGATCACCCGCCACACGCCGTGGACCACCAGCGCCGCCCCGGCCAGGAGAGCCACGCAGATCATAGTAATGACGACGACCTCCATCACTTCTCCACTCTGTGCTGGGAGCGACCCCACCACTCCTCAGGATCCACCGGGCAGTGCAGCCCGCCGTCGCCGTCGACCCAGCCCTCGCCTCCGACCGCATCGGATGCGCCGTTGGTCCACTCCTCGTACGTGACCACGGCCCCGCAGTCAGCGCAGTGCTTGTCCCTCGGGTGCTCCGGGCACCGGTAGCCGCCACCCACGGCAGCGGTGAGGTTCAACTGCAGATCCCACCCGGCAGCGAGTGCGGCCTCTCTGGCCGATGTCCAGCTGTAGGCCGGAGGTGACTTCGCCTCGCACGCCACGCCGTCCGGTCGAGCCGAGCAGCCGTATGCCAGCGGAGCGCTCATCCGAACACCGTCTCTCCGAAGCAGGCGAACTGCAGGACGGCATCCGCCCCGATGGCGTCGAAGTAACCCCAGCCGTCGACGCTGGCCTCCCGCCACTGCTCGCCCAGGTACGACCGGAAGCCGGGATCGTTGTCTGCGATCCACCGGGCGTACCGCTCCAGACCGACCCGGATCTCCGCCGGTCCCAGGATCCAGGTGCTGATCCCCTCGACGTCGTGGTCGGCGCAGTGCACGGTCACGGAGGTGACGACCGAGTCGGACTCCCGGCGTGTGATCGCCAAGATCTCGAACTCCTCCATGTACCCGCCCTCGACCGCGGTGGTCAGGACGTCGTAGGTGTCGTCGTCGGTGACGGCGATCTGGGTGACGACGCTGATCGTGTGCTCGCTCACGCCTCCATCTCCTTCCTGCACCGTGCGCATCCGCACGGAGCCTTCGGGGCTGCGCACCAGTCGAGGTACGCCTCCCACCCTTCGGACTTCTTCGGCTTCGGCGGGTTCGGGCACCGACGCATCAGTTCCACCCTCGGACGTCGCCCGCCACCCGCTGGGCCAGCTTCTCCATCGAGAGCTTCCGGCTGCGCTTCGACCCGACATCGTACGCCACCGCCGGGAAGCCACGGGGAAGGTCGATCACGGCGAACGTGGCGTAGTGCCCCTGGGGCTGCACCGAGTAGTGGCGACCCAGCGTCACCCGGCTGCCGTCGCAGGTGTTCTCCACCCGGACCACGCCGTGCTCCCCCGCCGCCGCCTCCCACTGGCGGGTCGCCAGGATGGCACGCTTGATCGCCGCCTTCTTCTCGGGCGTGCTCGTCGTCTTCTCCAACGCCTCGTCCCACGGCGTCGTGTACGTCAGCTCCTGCGTCTCCATCAGACCTCCACCTCGATCTCGCCCAGCAGGATCCGGTCGCCCACCGCATCGGCATCCGACCCGTACCGGAACACCTGTCCGTCCGTGTAGCCCGCCTCGAACGCCGGGTTCCCAGCGTCGTACGCCTCCCACCCGAAGTCGATCGTGGCCTGGACCCCCTGCTGGTACCCGTCGAGATACGACTCCAGCTCTCCCTCCAGCTCCAACGCCCGAACCGCTGAGACCACCAACACGCCAGAACCCCTCTCCGGCCCCCGGACCACCCGCAGGACCAACCCCATTATACCACATCATTGTCGCCGTGTCAAGTCGGATTGCAGCTTCGTCCCCGGCGGGGCGGGCACGGAAGGGCGATGCGGGAGGTGAGGCAAGGCGGATTGGCATATCTTACGTATGGCGTCCGGACAATGGTTGTGGTTCGCTGTGGAACCGTGACCGTGTGTTCTTGGTGCGGGGTTCGGATCCGATGGCCATTCCGTAACTGCATGGAATGTCGCTTGGCGCTGAATCGGGACGATCCCTCACCCCCGGTGCCGTACATGTCGAGACTCCCGAAGCCTCCCGCAGTCCTATGCAGTGACGGCACGCCGGTCCACGACTTCAAGGGTCAGTTCTTCTGTCCGCAGTGTGGCTGGGCCGGGATCAACGCCTAGTCCCTCTGGAGCTGCGCAGCTATGCGCTCCTCAGCCCACTCCCTCGCCTGGGCAGCCGTGCCGAAGTGCTCCATCTCTTCCTTCACCGGCGGAGGGATCTGCCCGATGTCCTGTGCCTGGCCCCAGTCCCCGACGTGCGAGAGCCATCCGGTGGCCGGAGCATTCACCGCCCACGCCCAGCGTCGCCCGCCCTCGTCCTCCAACGTCCAGCAGGTGTAACCCTCCTCCGACAGCTGCATCTCCCAGCGCAGCTTCCACGTGACCCGCAGCGCCCCCATCAGACCTCCGCCTCGACCTGCTCGATCTCGACGTCTCCGACCAATGCCCGGATGTCGGCCATCGCCGGAGCCAGCACGGTCAGCGGATGACCGACCACGTCGACCACGAAGTACTGGTCGCAATCCAGGCCGTCCTCCGATGCCCACGCACCGAACGCCGTCCCCCCGCCCGAAGAGGTGATCGTCACTCCGGGCGTCCGCGACAGGATCCCCTCGACACGATCGTTCACGTCGGTCTCGAAGCGGTCGTGACGGGTCTGCTTGTAGGAGATCTCCCACTCGGTCACTGGCGT
>Ga0196963_10001401_pt1 | contig 16453 bp, 18 predicted proteins | sample S1_5metaG_FD_148600 | JGI IMG/M metagenome (GOLD analysis project Ga0196963, IMG submission 148600) | Soil microbial communities from Anza Borrego desert, Southern California, United States - S1_5 | ecosystem: Environmental > Terrestrial > Soil > Desert | place: USA: California | collected... | reverse complement strand
CGGAGTTGATTCGGGTTTAGCCGGCTCGACTGCCGGTGTCGGCGTTTCAGCTACCGTCGGCGTGGAAACGATACTTTCTGGTGCTTCAGCCGCTTTGAGTGGAGGTGTCGTTTCGGCGGCCGGTTTTTCGGCGGGCTGAGCTTCGGCAGTAGTATTTAATCCTCCGGTCAGGTGTTCAATTTTGGCTTCCAACGCTTGGACTTCGCCAGTCAGAACTTCGATCTGTTCACTGAGCGACTCGTGCGGATCAGACTCCTTCTGGGCAGCGGCCACATCAGCTTCGCTGACGATGATCGGGGCGGTCGCGGTAGCTACTGGTTGCTCAGGCGTTTTCTTTTCTTCGGCAACAGGTTCGACTTTTTCGGCTGGTGGTTTGCTGACAGTTTCGGGGGCAGAAGAATCAGTTTGATTGATAGCAATAGCGTTGTCGTTGGTCGTGGTTGTTTCTAGCCCCTCGACCTTAGTGGTCGGCGTTTCTGTCGATGTTGATTCGGTAGTAGTTTCTTCTTTTTTTGTTTTTTCAGCCATATCCCCTCCACGTAAGTTACTCGCCGATATAGATCCGTGGGGCAGCACTGCCCAATCGAGTAACAATCTCATGATGACGAAGGTTCGCGTCTTTCGCAAGGTCAGCCACGCGGATCGTCTCGATATGACCCGCCGGGGTTTTTTGCGAACCGATTAAAACTACCTCGTCACCGCGCTTAATCGGCAAGCGGGTAACATCCGCCGCGCATAAGTTCATGGCGATTTTGCCAACTATCGGGACGCGATAGCCGTTGATCAACGCTTCTGCGTGCCCAGTCAAAGCCATAGTAAAACCTTCGGCGTAACCGGCGCTGATAATCGCGATGTCGGCATCACGCTCGGCGCGCCAAATATGGTCGTAATTAACCCCCTCACCGGCACCGATCGATTTGACCTGGGCAACAACGCTCTTAAAGGCTAAGCACGGTCGGAGGTCTGGCAATACCTCGTCGGTGCCGTAAAAAGCCAGACCGACTCGCACCGCGTCGAGATATCCTTCTTGAAAGTTGGCCAGCGCGTAACTCGAGGCCAAGTGGAACGGGAGAACATCGATCCGATCTTGAGTCTGGAGAATTAAGTCCTGAATTTTCCGCAGCTGCTCGAGGTTAGACGAGTAATCATTGGCGCTTGTTAAGTGGGAGAAAACAGCCTCAACCTGAATATTGGGAAAGTGGCGTTGGCTAATCAAAAAATCAATCGTTTCTTCCGGGCTCATCCCCAACCGGTTCAAACCAGTCTCGACTTTCACGTGAACTTTGGCCCGTTTGCCAACCCGTTCAGCCAGCCGTTGGATAAGCGGGATCAGCTCGCGATCATAAAGCGTCAAAATAAAACCGTGCTCGATCGCTTCGGTCAGTTCGCGATTGTCCAGGTAATTCAAAATTAGCACCGGCTTACGGCTGTTGGCTTTGACTTTCAGCGCTTCTTCAAGCGAGATCACGGCAAACATATCGACGCCGCACTCACTCAAGAGCCGGGAAATAGTCTCAATACCGTGCCCGTAGGCGTCGGCTTTAACGACAGCGATCAGCCCAACTTGCGACCCAATCTTTTGCCTAACCACGCCGTAGTTATGACGGATCGCTTCTAGGTCGATTTCTAACCACGCTCTCATCAGATTACTCCAGCCCGACGTAAGCGCTCCACGGCTTGTTAAACCACTGGGTCACTTCCCGAAGAAAAAGCTCTTCCACTTGCTCGGCGTTAGTATGGGGAATACGGACTTTAGACAATTCCATAAATTGAGTTTTGCGTAACAGCACGAGCAATTTTACCGAATTGGCGTGAAGAAAAACACCATTAACAACCTCGGGGGCGCATTTGGCGCACAGAAAGCGACGCTCTTCGAATTGCCAGGTTGCTCCCTCACTGATTTTTTGATCACAACTCTGGCAGCTAAAATCGTTCGGCCCGAGGCCCAGCTCGTTCAGTAACTCATTCAAAAAGAACAGCCAGGTGACCGTCCAATCCCGACCAGCGTTTAAACGGGCTAAGGCGTCAAGTGTCAGCTGAAAAACCGGCCGCTGAGCGACGTCTTCCAGGATTACCCGCTCGACAATTTTGCTGACGGCAAAAGCCTTTTGGGTCAACGGTAGCGAGTTGCGGATCTCCTCAAACGGTTCAGCGAGGACGGCGCTGGTGACGCGAGGTAAATCCTCGTTATCCGTCAGCATCAGCTGCGACAACATAAAGGTATCCAGGTGTCCGGCTAGTTTGGAGAGCGGCCGGCGGACCGCCTTCACCATGACCCGCTTTTTACCTAGGTCAGGAGAAAAAATCGTTAGAATCCGGTCGGTCTCACCAATATTTTGTCGCTTTAGTATCAGGCCAAGTGTCTTGCGCATCGCTCCAAGTTTACCAGAAGTAAATTTTCCACAAACTCGACCGAATCTGACACTAGAGGTAAAATCCTAAGATGAAAGACGTTACCTTTATCACCGGCAATCAAAAGAAGGCTGAATACCTAGCCCGATTCCTGGGTTTTCCCGTAAGTCACGAGAAGATAGATTTGGATGAGCTACAGTCGCTTGATCTTCGGGAGATTGTTGAACATAAAGTACACCAAGCCTTTGAGAAGGTCGGGAAACCGGTATTAGTGGAGGATGTGGGACTGGAGTTTTGTGCCTTAGGGCGGCTGCCGGGGCCATTTATTCGCTTTTTTATCGACGAACTACCTTCCGAAACCATCTGCTCATTACTTAATGACAAAGACCGATCCGCTGTTGCCCGCTGTGTATTCGGTTATTACGACGGCAAACACCTTCAGCTTTTTGAGGGTTCTATGCGCGGAATGATAGCAACAAAACCTGCGGGTGATAAAGGTTATGGCTGGGATAAGATTTTTATTCCCGAGGGTTATGATGTTACGAGAGCCGAACTTAGCGAAGAAGACGACCAAAAAACCTATTTGAAAATCAAACCCTTTGCGCAATTAAAAAACTTTCTGGAAAAACTATAAAAGTTCTTAACTACTCAGCGCTAGCCGAAAGAAACAGTAAGGCGCTTGCCACCAAGGCCCCTACCCCGCCCCAAATGAAGTATTTGGTGAGATCGATGCCGGTTTGGGCAACACCCGCTGCGTCTAAGGACGGGTTAAAGCCACCGACGACGACCGCCAAACCAAGTACGGCTAAGGCTGTCGCGCTCATTACTCGCAGTCGTTTAGTCATGTAAATCGATCATACTCTTCAGTGATAAAAAGAAAAACTGCCAACTGTTCTGTTACTATTGTGACATGGCCAAGAAGTATGCGATCGCCATGATCATCATTTATGTGATTTTGGCGGAGATACTTGGTGACGCTGCCTTCTTTCCATTTTTTCTGGCTTTCGGCGTTCTAGCTCTCATGGTTATTAGCACCGGGGCAGTCTTTTTAGTCGAACATCTCCATAAAAAGGAGCGAGTATCACACGTTGGTCTGAAACGGACCACGATTACCCTATTGGTCATCGTCTTGCTCGCTATTTTAGTACCCTGGATCGGCTATTTAATTTTAACCGCCGGACCCTGCGAACCACCGAAATGTATTCCTGGGCCGGAGACAGCGCCCCGAAGTCGTTCTCAGCAGCAATCCACGCAAGAAAAGAACTATTACAACACTACTTACAGCTATTCGCTAACTATTCCCGCCAACCACCGAGCCATCACTAACCACGATTCTGATACCAGCGGTCTTCAAATCGCCGAAGCCGACGATCTAACTGTCGACATTGTGAGTGATGAGTCCTTTAGATCTGACCCCGAGCCCACTGCTACTTTTTCGATTATTGCGGACTTAGCGATTAAAGAAGGTGGCGAGTATGTGCCTCGGAATCGGAATGAGGCAGTAGAACTGATTCGAAGTCGGGTTTTTGACGCAAGCAGTAATCCCGACTCTCAACTCAACGAGTTAACCGTCAAAGATTACTCTGGCTATCAAGATAGCCGAGATGGTATTACCTCCTACTACATCCCGTACCGCAAAACTGATAATACCCACAGTGTTTTTGTTATCGAGTTTAAAGACTCGGTGGGTCAAAAAATATTCGAGTCATTTCAATTCACGAAACCGCTGAGTGTCTAGGCAAAAAGAAAAACTGCCTTGCGGCAGTCTTTCTTTTGATTTGTATACTCTGTGTTGGCGCTGGTCTACTTTCCCAGGGGCTGTTAGCCCCAAGTATCATCGATGCTAGGGCGCTTAACTGCTCTGTTCGAAATGGGAAGAGGTGTACCCACCCTGCTTGAAGCACCAACACACAACATACAAATCTATTTTGCCCGAACTCCGCCCCAATCAGGAGCGAGAACGTTTTGTGAGGACCGTGGCGGAGACGAAAAAGCACGGTCTTGCCTTCGGCAAGTTTTTCGTCGAGCCCGAGCGCCGAGGCTCGCTGGAGCCGAGGACGCATGTCCGAACAAAATTGTTCGAGCGTATTCCAAACCAAAGTAGAAGGCATTTCACACTTTGAAACAAAGTGCTTGTGTAAATTCGATTCACTTATTAGTACGCCTCGGCTCAATGTGTTGCCACACTTACACCTAGCGCCTATCAACGTCATGGTCTACGACGAGTGTATAACGAAGATTAATCTTGAGGCCTGCTTCCCGCTTAGATGCTTTCAGCGGTTATCAGTTCCGAACGTAGCTACTCTGCGTTGCCCTTGGAAGGACAGCAGATACACCAGAGGTTCGTCCGCTCCGGTCTTCTCATACTAGGAGCCGCTCCTCTCAATCTTCCACGCCTACAGCAGATTAGGACCGAACTGTCTCGCGACGTTCTGAACCCAGCTCGCGTACCCTTTTAATTGGCGAACAGCCAAACCCTTGGGACCTTCTCCAGCCCCAGGATAGGATGAGCCGACATCGTGTAATACTCCATAATTTCGTATGGTACTGACTATGTTTTCATCTTACTTCCGGACGTAGGGTGCGTGAAACCCATATCCTTAGATTTTTGTAGTAAGAGGTGGCGTATCATCATGGTTCGTTTAAAAACCACAATCTCATCTTTCGAATCAGTCGATACGGGGTCAATCTTGAGTTTCCACTCAAAACGACTTCCCACGGCGTTGCCCTTCTTCATATCATCACTTCCACGAATGAAGAGTCGGGTTTCACCGTTATAAGCCACATTTTTGGTACAAGATCACTCTTGTAGCACCCCAATGTGTTAAGGTGCCAAACTGCGCCGTCTCTGTGGACGATTGGGCGCAATCAGCCTGTTATCCCCGGGGTAGCTTTTATCCGTTGAGCGCCGGCCGTCTCGTTCTGCACCGGCTGGATCACTAACGCCTGCTTTCGCACCTGCTCGGCTTGTAGGCCTTGCAGTCAAGCTTGCTTTTGGGTTTACCCTATCAGTACGATTTCCATGCGTACCTAGCAAACCTTTGCACGCCTCCGTTACTCTTTAGGAGGCGACCGCCCCAGTCAAACTACCCACCTGACACTGTCTTAGATTTTTCATCCAGTGAGACTCAAAACAAGCATAGGGTGGTGTTTCATTGGCGACCTAAGTCTCCCACCTACGCTACACAACACTAGCCCTGAATCAATGCCAAGCTGTAGTAAAGCTCCACGGGGTCTTTCCGTCTTGCTGCAGGTAACCGGCATCTTCACCGGTAGTGTAATTTCACCGAGTCCCTCTTTGAGACAGTTTTCAAGTCGTTATGCCGTTCGTGCGGGTCGGAACTTACCCGACAAGGAATTTCGCTACCATAGAACGGTTATAGTTACCGCTGCCGTTCACTCGGGCTTAGATTCAAACCTCGTCATCGAATAAAATTCGACGAGTCAACTCTCCTCGTAACCTACGAGCACTGGGCAGGCATCACTCCCTATACATCCCCATGAGGGTTAGCAGAGAGCTAAGTTTTTGTTAAACAGTCGCTTGAAAGTCTTTCGCTGCGGCCACCATTGCTGATGGCGAGGCATATCCCTAAGTTACGCCTGCTTTTTTGCCGAGTTCCTTAAAGAGGGTTCACTCGACCACCTGAGTCTACTCGACTCACCCACCTGTGTCGGTTTGCGGTACGGATACCAAACATAGTTAATTTGACGCTTTTCTTGCCAGACGTTCAGCCTACGGAGCACATCCAATCGCTCTTTCAACCTACAGTCCGTGTCGCGTCAAGGTAGTTGTTCGGTAGTCACGGAATATTAACCGTGTGTCCATCGAGGTCTTACCCCTTAGGACCGACTAACCCACAGACGATCGTCGTTGCTGTGGAAACCTTGGGTTTGCGGCGGGGAAGGTTCTCACTTCCCTTTCGTTACTCATGCCAGCATTCTCACTTCGTATCAGTCCACAGTCGCTCGCGCTCCTGCTTCACCCCAATACGAACGCTCCTCTACCACTCGTGTTACACACTACTAAATACCTGATATTGATTTAAGAAATCTTGGAGAGTGGGGGAAGTTTCCCCCAATTTGGAGACTTTTAGCTGCACTGCTACTGGAAATGCTTCCAGCCGAGGTAGCAACCTAAACAAAGCAGGGCAAAACCCGCACATGCTCCCACGAGGATGTCGGTTTGCTTTTGCAAATGTTTGTGCGGGTGGAACATATGCGCAAGCACACCACACGCAAACGTCAGCGATAGGGCCAAAAGGCCAACAATTAGAAAGAGTGTTTGCAAAGCCCTCACCTCACTTATCTAACATTTCACTCTCCAAGATTTCTTAAACAGATATTCACTAGCGTGTAACACGAATCCTAAATTTCGGTACCTAGCTTTAGCCCCGTTGAATTTTCCGCGCAGAGAGGCCTAGAGGTTCCCGACGCCGTCGGTCCGTTAGGACCAACATTGCCTGGAACGTAGAATCGACCAGTGAGCTATTACGCTTTCTTCAAATGATGGCTGCTTCTAAGCCAACATCCTGGTTGTCTACGCCTTTCCACTTCGTTTTCCACTTAGCTAGGATTTAGGGACCTTAATTGTAGGTCTGGGCTCTTTCCCTTTTGACCATGCAGCTTAGCCCGCACAGTCTGACTGATGTACCCGAACGGTGCGTATTCGGAGTTTGATAGGTGGTGAGAGCTTGCGCCCCCAAACACCTTTCAGTGCTCTACCCCACACCATGTAGTACATCGCTATACCTAAATATATTTCGAGGAGAACCAGCTATCTCCGGGTTCGATTGGAATTTTACCGCTATCCACAAGTCATCCCCCAGTTTTGCCACACTGGTGGGTTCGGGCCTCCCCACTCGATTTCTCGAGGGTTCACCCTGCTCATGGGTAGATCACTCCGGTTTCGGGTCTACTCCCCGCCCCTAAATCGCCCTATTAAGACTCGCTTTCGCTTCGCGTCCGGACCAGAAGTCCTTACACTTGGGACAGAGATGTAACTCGCTGGCTCATTCTTCAAAAGGCACGCCGTCACTCCTTGCGGAGCTCCGACTCCTTGTAAGCACATAGTTTCAGGAACTATTTCACTCCCATACTCTGGGTACTTTTCACCTTTCCCTCACGGTACTTGTTCGCTATCGGTCAGATTTGGTATTTAGCCTTCGGGCACGATCACCCGACCTTCCGACTGGATTACTCGTGTCCAGTCGTACTCAGGAAAAATAACGCGGTACTTGAAGAAACTTTAAAATACGGGACTTTCACCCTCTTTGGTGGCCTTTTCCAAGGTCCTTCTTATAATCTCTTCACGCACCTAATCATTAAAGATTAGTTATTTCCCTATAACCCTCATTCACTGAACCCCGGACGCAAGTAAAAACATATTTTAGTAAAGGCACAACCCGCATATTTTAAGGGGCCGCCTGTTTACTACTTACGCCCAAGATTCAGCGAATGAGTTTAGGCTGCTCCCGTTTCGCTCGCCGCTACTAAGGGAATCGCTGCTGCTTTCTTTTCCTCTGGGTACTTAGATGTTTCAGTTCCCCAGGTGCCTTCCACTACACTAAGTGTAGGGTGTTATGGGTTTACCATAACGGGTTTCCCCATTCGGACATCGCCGGATCATAGCTTGTTGCCAGCTCCCCGACGCTTATCGCAGGCTACCACGTCCTTCATCAGCCAAATCTGCCAAGGCATCCTCTATGTGCTCTTTCGTGAATTTACACTTACAGTCTCTAAACGATTAGAAACTGTATTTTTCTCGCTACACACGGTGCTTGGGGCACCGAGACGTGTAACGTTACCTGTTTCAAAGTTGAAGAAATACCTTCAACTTTGGCTTGGAAACCAATTTGTTCACGTTCGAGGGTAGAAAAAAACCGCTTGTGAGCGGCCAACAAGTCGGACCAATAAAATCCGCTTAGCGACCAGCTCCTCCTTGTGTTTTTTCTGCCATGTACTTTTCGGTTTTACCACACTGGAATATGGAGTGTCAACACCCCAAAGTGCTCATCCTCGACCGTTTGACGTGTTATTACTTTGGGCCGGTTGAGCCAAAGCCGCCGCGGCTCTGGTCGCCGAGCTCGTCTTTTGACAGTTCTTTCCAGCTCACTCGTGGGGCGGCAGCAAAATACGCCTGGGCCAGCCGTTGGTATTTTTCGAGCTTAACTGGTCTATCGGTAAAATTTCGAACCAAAATTTTAGCCTCATCTTCTGGCCCAGAATAATCTGGATCAAGAATCCCAAACGAATGCGGCATATCCAAACCCAATTTGGGCATGCTTGAGCGCGGAGCAATACAGAGAAAGTACCCGGCGGGAGCACGAAAAACGAGGCCGGTTCGGACAAGTTTGATTTCACCAGGCTGGATAGTCGTTTCCTCGACTGCTTCCAGATCAAAACAGGCCGCCCCATCGGTTTTATACTCGGGCAATCGGGCGTCGGGATGAATTCGAGCAATTTCTACGTCCATTCCTTTTATATAGGTGGTTTGCCCTCTGAGCTCAAGCGTGCTTTTATTAAACCAAGTCCTCATACGGACGGAGGTTCATTCATATCATGCGTTGGCTGCTCTCTCTCCTGATCATTGCTCTCCTAGCCGCGGGGTGTAGCCCGATCCCAAAAACCCGGGCCGAGGCGAAGCAGCGCCTACTTGGTCAACCGATCAAAGGCTCGTGGTCGGGGCTTCACGGCACGTCGACGAACCAAGACGGTGGCGAGTTCTTGGCTCGGATCCAGCCGGTTCTGAACGGTGACAAAAAACCGCTTCAGGTCAACGGCGAAGATGTTGCCTTCATCGAGGGCACCGTCACTTCCTGGTCTGGTCACGGCAAGGGTCGGATTACCGGGATGATGATCGGCTATCGGTTCGAGCTGACCATCAGCTACGAATCCAAGCGGGTTGTTCAGTACACCGGGTCACTCGAGCAAGTCGAGAATCGCTTCCTGACAGTTCTCTGGGCCAACTACCCGGAGGGCTACCGCGGTTCGATCGCTCTTGACAGCGAGACACCGGTTAAGGACGCCAAAACTCGGTTCGACCAAAAGCTCGCTAAGCTAGGCAAGTAATCATGATCAGTCTCCCAAGGGGCCGGAATTTCCGGCCCTAAAACATGCCCTCAAACGGTTGACTTTAGCCTGAAAATCAGGTAAAGTGTGACCCACTTCTTTTATGGAGGGAAATCAGACTTGAAGAAGCTCTTAACATTACTGTGTGTATTCGTTCTCGCCCTGACCCTGATCGGCTGCGGTGGCAGCGGTACTGGCTCCGGCGGTTCTGCCAGCCAGATGTCTGGCAACTGGTTCGCCAACGGCTTCCAGCTGCACGACGACGGCTCGGTCACCGAGGTCAGCTTTGACACTTTGACGATCAACAACAACGGCACGATCAGCGGCACCTACGCGGTCTCCTACTACCCGATGACGGGCGAGCCGCAGCTCCTCGAGAGCGGCCAGTTCACCGGCACCAACGAATCCTCGCCCTACGGCGAGATGATCGATATCCACTTCCCCGGCGAAAACCGCGGCGGGGTGGGCCCTCGAAGTTTAGTGACAATGGCGCAAGTCGATCGCACTCACAATTATGCGATGGGCTTCGCTGGCGCCAGCGACATCGGCCCTGAGCAGTACCGCGAGACCCGCCCGGACTACTTCTTCGGCATGCATCGCTATCAAGGCGGCGGCCGAGCTGTTTCCACCGAGCGAACCCGCGAAGCGGCGCTGGAGCGCTATCGCGCTTACCAGCAGCGCCGCTAAGAACCTTTCCCACGACAAGCGGGAGCCCAACCAGGCTCCCGCTTTTTCTTTACTCTGAAAATATACCCCTAGCTTCTTGAATCCCAGTCAGAAAAATGTATATAATTGCGCTGATTTAGCAGGAGGACTGATGAAAGACTACGTTCTTAAGATACGAGTATTCGGTCTCTTCGGGCAGGGTGAGCTGCAATATAGTCCATTCTGCTCTTTCGAGATCGACGCTCCAGACGACTCAGAAGCTGTAGGGCAAGCCGAGAAGATCGTGGGAGAGATCGAGTCGCAGGTCCAGCCGGGGATATTCAACGGCGGCGTTATTGAGCGGGCGACTCTATATCGCTTTCTGGGCTTCCGTCGTTTTCTCTGGTGGGAGTGGCCGAAGCTTAAGACGGTCAGCGCCCTCCGATCCCCCATGTCGATGTAACACCAATCGACGCATCCCATGAAGCGGGAGCCCCACCAGGCTCCCGCTTTTTCTTTACCCTGAAATTTGTCACAATCTTGCCAAATGCCGGAACTACCAGAAGTTGAAACGATTAAACGCGGTCTGCAAAACGAGCTGGTCGGCCACACTATCTCTGCTATTGAGGTCAGAGTGCCGAAACTTTTTATCGGTGAAGCGAACAAACTCGTCGGCCAAACCGTGGTCAGTCTGGATCGGCGGGCCAAGCTTTTGATTTGTCAGTTGACTAACTACCTTTTAATTACTCACCTAAAAATGACGGGCCAGATCATCTTTGTGCCCAAAAAAGACGAGCACTGGGTCGTCGGCGGCCACCCGGACAAAGCTTATATCGCCGACCTACCGCATAAACACACTCACATTATTATCGAGTTTGATAACGGCACTTTGTATTTCAACGACCTGCGCAAGTTTGGCTGGATGAAGCTGTTAGAAAAAACTAGCGATTTAGAACCGCTGGTAGCCGAGTACGGCGTTGAATATACCTGGCCGGAATACACGCTGGATTATTTCACGGAACGACTGGGACGACGGCCCAACACGACGATCAAACAAGCCCTGCTCGATCAAAGCCTGGTTGCCGGTGTCGGCAATATTTACGCCGACGAGTCGCTTTTTGCCACCAAAATTCGCCCGACTCGAAAAGTTGCTGACGTAAAACCTAAAGAAATCGAAGCCCTCTACCACGCTATCCCCGCCGTTTTTGAGTTATCACTGTCACACGACGGCACTAGTTCTCAGCATTACCGGCAACACGACGGTCGTAAGGGCCGTTTTATGGAATTCGTCAATGTCTACAAGCGTGAAGGCGCGCCCTGCAAGGTTTGCGGCAGCCCGATTGAACGCCTGAAAATTGCTGGCCGCTCATCGCATTACTGTCCGAAGTGTCAGAAATAACGCAACTCACTCATTGATCTTATAGCGCCGTTGCAGTAAACTTGAGGCGATTTTCTGTGATGCTTTCAATAGCAGTAAAGGAAAGTCACATTCAAAAACAAAGCGGCTGCTCCCTGGGCATTCGTGTCAAAGGGGACGAAGTTACGTCACACAAGGCGTCGCGGAGTTTGGAAATATCAAAAGGGTTGCCTGTTTCAGGCAACCCTACTTTTGTTTTTAGAGACCGCGTTCCAGGTAGCGAGCCACCCGGGCTTGCCAGCCTTTACGACGATCGTGAATGATCCGCTTGGCACCTAGCTCCCGGGCGACCGGCTTGGTCTGGCCCAGGATAGCCTGCCAACTCCGCTGTTCGTCGTTGCCGGCAACGTAGATCGCGTTGGAACCGAGGCTAATTGCCTCAGCCACCACAACCTTCTCGAACTCGTAGGCGACATAGATGCCGCCCGAGCTTTCCAGGACCTTGCCGTGCCAGACCTGAATCGGCCCGAGCCCAACAAGGTAGTTGATCCGGCTTTCGATTTCGTCTTTATCGGCTGTAGGCCTCGCGCCCACCACCTGCCTGACGTAGTTGGCCAGGACCTCATGGGTCAGACCACGCTCCGATGGCAAGATCTGCCAGCTGACCCGTTTGATCGGGAGTTGGCTTCGCACGTAGAGCGGTCGGAGCTCGCGCTCCTCGAAGGCCTTCACCCGCTCGACCACGCCCGGCAGGCACGGCCAACGGAGTACCTTAACACCCGTATTCGATTCCGGTAGCGTCAAGCTCAGAAACGTTCGCTCTTCGAACATGAATCGCGCCAGTTTCTTGAGAAGCTGTTGGGTTCGCTCCTGCTCGACGTCTATGAAGAGATAACTGCCGGCGTTTTGAGGGTCTTGTTTGCCGACGCCGAACAGTTCCCGCAGGATCTGCAGCTTTAACGCCCGATGACCGGGTGTTTGTAGCAGCGCTTCGAGGAACCGCTCGCCGGAAACCGGCGTGTTGGCCCAGCGAATCAAGGTTCCGAGGACTCCGCGGGTCGGCAAGGACTTGTCCTTGACCGCTTCGGCGGTCGACAGGAGGGTTGGCAGACATCGCCAGACACCTACCCGATTTTGGTTGAGCAGCTGAATGATGCTGGTGTCGAGTCGTTGGAGAGCGTTTCGGAGCGTCCGAGGCAAGTTCAACCCGCGACGATGCTGTCGCCGGAGAAGCTGCTCGATCTCGAAAACGTTCTTCGGTTGGTCGAGAAAGGCCAGCGGGGCCCTGGCGTAGACGTTAATCGTCTGAACGAGTTGTGGTTTTGTGTTCACGAATCACCTATTTGAGATGTGCGCCAAAATGGCAGTCGCAGTATAGCGAAAAAATCGCTCTCACTCAATGAGTACTGACCAACCTTACAGGCTAGAGAGCCATCGGCTCAGGCAGTAAATCTTCTTCGAAATGAATCGCGTCGCTGGCCGTTGGATAATCGGTTAAGAGCGGGTAAAGCAATTGGTCAGGCACGGTCGAGCGGCTAATCGGTGCGCTGGCTTGCGTCGGCGAAGCGGTTTGAACCAGATGAATAAACGTTAACGCCAAGACAGCAACGGTATAAAAGATAACCAGGCGAACCATAACCGCAGCCTAACAATCAGGTTCACGGCAAACAATGGAGGATTCGTCAGGTATTACTTCTGGAGCGGCCAGCTGGTCAGGTTTTCCCACAAGGCCCGTTCGCCTTGTCGTCGCCGCTCAACCTGGACGAACTCCTGGAAAATACCGTCGATCAAGTCGTAGCCCTTGGCTTCTTCGATCGTTACCCAGACGTACTGATCCGATTCCTCGGCTTGCAAGACAACTTCACCCCTCACGTATTCGGCGGTGCAACTGAGAACGATTGAGGGCGAGCCGTCTTCGTGAACTCGCGCCAGGCTGGTTAAATACTCGACGTTTTTGATCTCGATGCCCACTTCTTCTTTGACTTCCCGGGCTAAGGCTCGTTCCAAGACGTTGTACCAGTAGGCCTCCGTATCTTTGGGCAGTGCCAAATAATCACTGGCTTCCAGCCGGCCGCCTGGCACCGTCCACATTCCGGGAAACCGCTTTTTGTTAGCTGAACGGCGGGTGATCAAATACTTGTCGCCTTTCATAATAATGGCGGTAATTGCTACTTCGTGAAGATAAGGAGACTCGGTCATAGATTTTTTATAGCACATCAGTATCCCGAAGGCGTATGATGAGATAAAGGAGGTTGATGAGTTCAACATTACTACTAGGGATCTTGGCCGTATTACTAGTGATCGCCATTTTCAAAAAGTTTTTTAAATTTGCCCTCTTGCTACTGATCGTGGCCGCGATTTACTGGTTCTTCTTTAAGTAGAGATTTGGCTCCGCAGGTTGTGCGGAGCCAATGGTCGAGTCGGCGCTAGTGCCGGGGTTTACGCTTAGAGCCACCTGAGCCCTTCTTCAGGTTGCGAACCTGCTGTCGGCGCTGCTTGCGCGCCTTGATAACAGCTTTGGACGTTGCCATACTTTCCTCCCAAAAAGGATTTCCCGCAGAGCGGTTTCCCTACTATACGCCAAGCTCGGCGGTTAGGAAACGCTTCCTCTCTTGATTGACGCGAGATGAATACGAACGTAAACTCCAACTAGACTTTTCGTCGAGAGACTTCAACGGCTCGAGGAGAATGGTATGAACTTTAGGATCCAGAGCGGCGTTCTCCGAGACCCGGAGAAGCTCCCCAGACCGCTTGATGCGGTTCAAGTTGTTGTGGACAGTCTCGACCCGACGCTCGAGCCGGCCACTTGCGTCGAACAGATGCAAAGTCACCCCGACCTCCAAGTGTTACGGGGCAAACACACGGTCCTGTTCCAGGCACCGGAGAAAACGCCTCAGCAGCTCATCCTGGCTTTAGCCGAAGGGCTATCGTTTGCGACCGGGGAGATGCCGAACGTCGCCGTCTACCGGTCACCGTTCGAGGGTCAAGCCGCCGACTATAACGTCCTCAAGCGGCAAGACACCTTTCCCTGGGACTACACCATCAGCGCCTACGCTTTCACCTATGTTGGCCCCGCCAGCCTTGGCTAAGCACGACCCTAAGGCGCCCGTCAAAAACGGGCGCCTTAATCCTGCCTCAACCGATTGTTCTTCAGCTCGAAACGCGGTACACTATCCTTCCTCACAAGTTTGAGGTTGCTTTTAGTGCATTATTCTCATCGTGCATTAGGGCAAGGAGGAACGAATGAACCTTTCAATTGTCGCTGCCATGATTACTGTCGCTGGCAACGACCCACTCAAAGCCGTAATCTTAACGATCAACGACGTCCCCGGCGGGATGAGCCCGGAAGAGCTGCACAAGCACTTCCAGAATCACACCGAGCTGGCCGAGAAAATCGGCGACGAATCGACGGTGGTGCTCTGCCGATTGCCCGAAGACCTGGAGGACGAGGCCTGCGAGCGGATCTGCACCGGTATCTACCAAGGTAGCCAGAACGTCGAAGACGTCGCTTACTACGTCCCGGACGCCAAGGGCTACCGGGTCGTCAACGGCCAGAACTTCAGCCAGGACGACATCATCAACGAAGACGATGTCACCCAGAACGTTGCGCTGTCGTTCGACCTGAGCCTGGCCACTATTTCGGTGCCAGCCCACACAGCGATCTTAAATCTGCAGATTCCCGAGGGGCTGACCGGTGAGGAGCTGGACAGTCGCTTGGGCGAACTCGAGGGTCTCGATGGAATCGACACCAGCGTGGCACTCTGCCGGTTGCCCGATCACCTCAACGACGAAGACAAAGAGCGTGTCTGCCAGGCGATCTACAACCACACGGGCGCGGTGCTTATCGGCTACTTCGTGGCCGGTCAGGACGAGCGACCCGATGGCTACATGATCACTCATTCAGACGGCGAATCGATGCGAGTTGGTGAGCTCGTTGCGGCGGAGCAGTTCGAGCCGTACGAACCGCGAACAACGACCGTTGTCGTCAAGGGCGAGGCTCAGATCGCTTTGCCGGAGGGAATCGAAGGCGAGCGGGTCACGGCCCAGGTGGTGACAATCGATGTCGATCGACGGCACTTGCTGGCAACTCTTCAAGCTGAACTGGGAAGCAGCGAGGTGCTGCGGAACCTCCGCAGCCAAACCGCCGTTCTTCTGGAGATGCCGCCGGAAACCGACGACAATCACTTCGATATGGTCGCTGCCTTGCTCACCGATCCGGTGGAGGGGCACGACGAGTCGGAGGTCAAGCTGCTCGCTGCCCGGGTCCTTCCGCAAGGTGAAGAGGCGGACGACTACAGCATCGCTAAAGCCGACGACGGTTTCGACCACTGGCACGGCTCGATCCCGGCCGCCAGCGTCACGATGGTCGATGCCACCGCTGCCCCGGCGCCCGAGGTTCCGGCCCCGCAGGCCGACGAACGTGAACCCGCCAGCGTCTAGCCGGCACCAACCCAAAAGGCGCGGAATCCGTAAGGAATCCGCGCCTCATTTTATAGTCAAAGCCCGCCTGAAATTCAGGCGGGCTCTTTCGTTGGATAGGTTGTATAGACAAGTCGCTGATAGGTATTGCCAGCCTCGTGCAACTCCAGGTACCGATGCTCCGTTCTCCGCCGAGCTTCCTCATAGAGCGAGAAGAGCTGGGATGGGTCGTCGAGACCGTGGCGGCGAGCGTTGGCGACATCCTGTCGAACATGCTCATCGGTATCCGGGTCAATCGGCGGGTGGAGAAAGTACCGGGGGCCGAAATCAAAGAACCAAGCCAGTCCACCTGTCTTCGGCGTCACCGTCAACATGTTGACCAATCCCTGGAGTGGGTCGGTCAATTCATGAACCGTCATGTGACAGAAGAGCAAGTCGACTCGTCCGGCCAAAGTCGTGACGAACTCTGGCTTGGTCACGTCGAGCTGATGAAACTCTTCGTGACAAATCGGCTCGAACGGATCTGGCGGCACTTCTTTGTCGACAAGATGAAGCTCGCTGACATCGAAATACCAAGCCGCTACCCGGGCTTGCTGGGCTCGCCATGAGCCA
>Ga0196963_10001400_pt1 | contig 16454 bp, 20 predicted proteins | sample S1_5metaG_FD_148600 | JGI IMG/M metagenome (GOLD analysis project Ga0196963, IMG submission 148600) | Soil microbial communities from Anza Borrego desert, Southern California, United States - S1_5 | ecosystem: Environmental > Terrestrial > Soil > Desert | place: USA: California | collected... | reverse complement strand
ATTATACCAACTCTATAAGCATTATACTTTGTAAAAATATTTATAAACAAATTTGCTTAACGTGTGTATAAGTTTATATATTTGCATACATATATTAAATAAAATTTGAGGAATTTATGAAGGGCAAACACGATTATATTGATTCGCTTATTGAGGACTTTGTAAAGGTTGTAAAATCTTCAAAAAGTAAAGTACCAATTGAATCAAAATGGAAGTCTATCAAATCAGAACTTCAATTACAAGGTTATGAAGGAAGGACTATAAAGAAGGTAGTTTCAAGAATTAGAACAGAAGTAAAAACATTGGACAAAACCAAAGCAATTAATCAAAATCGCATCAAATGGGTTTGCGGTTTTACTAAAGCTAATGGAGATAAAATAAAGGGTATTGTTGTTAGTGGTGAAGAAATTTGGAAGCCAATTGATGAAGAAAGCGGAGAACGCTTACAAATTCGTTTAGATAATGCAGGAAACAATATTATCACAAATATTGATGAATTTATACGTATTGCTACTTCATTGCTTACATCATGGTCTTATGTTGATGTTGCAGTGGGTTTGGCTTTTTTAACTGGCAGACGTTCTATTGAAATATTAGCACTGGGTTCATTTGAAGTTAAAGACAAAAGTCATGTTCTCTTCAAAGGACAGGCAAAAAAAAGAGATAAAGATATTAAAGGTTATACGATACCTGTACTTTGCGATTCTCAATTAGTTGTAAATGGATTGAAAAGACTTAACGGATTGAAAAATTTTGACAATTTAACCAATGAACAAATACATAATTCTACAAGTGCAAGCCTCAATAAAGCAGTAAAAAAATACTTTAATAGATTCGCGGTTAAAGAACTTACGATGCACGATTTACGCCGTATATATGCAAAGTATTGTTTAGATAAATTCTTAGGTAAGGATAAATTTATTAAGGTCAAAAATGATAGGTTTTTCCTTTCTAAGCTACTTGGACACGAACACGATAAAAAAGGAACAGGTACGGAAACGGGTTTAAGTTATTTAGATTTTACAATACAATACAATACATAATATTATAAAAAATTATAAAAATTTATAATTTTTTATAATCAGTGTTTTTTTATAAAAAAGTAAACTATTTATTATAAATAGCAATAATAAATGAATACAATAAATAGTTTTTTAAAAAAAATAGTGAATGAAATTAAACTAATTATCAGGTTTTTACGAATAAAAAACAGACTAAAAAAAAGAAAATTAACCCTAACAAAAATTACAGTTATTATAATTTTTTTTATGCTTCCCAAAATAGTAGCATTGGTATTTAATTTTTTAATTTCTCACTTACTTAATTAAAAAAAAGTAAAAAAGATGACTGAAATAATTATCAGTCATCTTTTTATTTTGTTAAATTATTATGTTTACCTTTAAGGTAAATTTGTCATTTTAATTTTGCAAAAAAATCCAACGTCCCTAAATTGATTAGCAAGTTGAATGATTTTAGATATTTTTCTACTTCTTTATTTGCATATGGTATGCGTTCCTGTAATAGTGCCAAGTCCACAAAAACAATGTTAAAACGTTTTTCAACTAACAGATTTGTTTTTTTATGCAGCAAGTCTTTTATTAAATGAGAGTTCGCACTACAAAACTTCCCTTCTTCATTTTTGTACCTAAAAGCAATAGTAGAGTAGTGATAATTTTTATAAAAATTTGACAGGCAAAACTCGTAATTTTCAATATTTTTAATCATTTTTTTTAGTAACCCTATATCGTAACCCAAGGACGCATTGTCTTCAGGTGTTCTTTCTACTTCAGATTTTTCTATGGCTTTTATATGGTCTGAAATTAAGGCATTAAGCGTAGTTTGTATTTCTTCTTTTTTTAATTTTTTGCGGACGACGTATTTATGTTTGGTGTTGAAAGTTAGGTTTATAGCCACTTTGCCGTAATTGATAATTTTGTAGGTACGAATGTCGTACTCACTGAATTTTATAAAATTGTCCATTTCTGATTTATCAATATAAATCATGCGTTCAGGAGGTAGCGATTTAATATTGTAATCCGCACAATTTACAGGGTTTATATTGATTTGTGGAGTTTTTTCCAAAAGATTTGTTAGCTCGTCCCTAACTATATGGTACTCTTTTTTGTCTATAATTTTTCTCATTCTTTTAATATTTACCTTAAAGGTAAACATAAAAATACAGAAATCAAAAAATGCCCTTTTTATTTTGCCACATTTTACGTACTATCAGTAATTTACAAAAAGAGGTTATAATAAAGAAGGCATAAAGTAGCAAAAAAGGAATTTTGCCGTTCCCGCTTGCTTTTAAAAATTTGGGAAACGGCTCAATATTTTTTTGCAATAAAAGCCTATTTGTAGGGCTAAATAATACTAAGTATAAACACTTGTTTTCATTGTTTTAATACCTATATCAACACTAATCAAAACTATATTCTTGTTATTCTTATGAAACAACACAACTAAAAACTTACCTGCCCTATTTTATTTTTGTTTTCAGCGATGTGTATAACAAACAAAACCCTACTTGAATTATTCAGGTAGGGTTTTGTTTTATTTATTTCTACTGTTAATTACTTCTTTCCCTTTTTAACTCGTTTGCCTGTCTTGGCTTCCCAACTGCTTATCCGACACGTTTCGCAGCAGAATTTTTGATTGTGTATTTTATAGACAAATACCGTTTCGCAATTAAGGCAAATACGATTCCCATTGCCTACGTTTGCCGTTTCTACGGTTGCCGTTGTGTTGGCTGTAACAGGTTCTTTCTTAACTTCTTTGTCAAGGTTTGAGAATGTAAAACCTATCCTACTTTCGCGTGGTCGTGGTGATTCTCCTACGTTTGCCGTTTGAACGGTTGTCGTTAGATTTTCAGCTACTGGAGTGCTTACGGTTGCCGTTGTTGCCGTTGCCGTTTGCCCTGCTAAAAATTCAATCGCTGTACGTTTTTTAAAGTACCAAATGTAGCAGGTACACAAAATAAACATTGCCTCAAAGATACCGAAACCATATCTGTAGATCGATTCATTAATTTGATTTTCGTTTTGTACCAACTGCAACCCGTTCTCCTTTGCCTCTTTTACCTTGGCTAATTCCAATTCCTTCGTATGTAGTAAGGCTTTTTCCTTTCCAGCGATATAGGTCTGACCTTTCCAGCTATTTCTTTTCTGTATAGCCTGTATTTCGTTCCTGAGTGCTGTTATCTCACTATCAAATTTAGATTCTACATTGGTAACTTTTGCCGTATCTATCCCCAACTTACCACCACCCAAAACCGATGCTGTTATTGATATAATGGATAGGGCTAATGCTACTATCAAAAGTCCGATTGATTTTTCAGTATTGGCAATAGTAAATATTTGGGAAAAGGATTTATTCAATAATACATATTTGAGGACTTCAATCAGTATCAAAATTGTAATAGTGGCAACTATTAAAAATAAGCCTGACAGTTTTATTCCCAACACTTCATAAAAGAAGTTATAGGAGCTAACAGCAGAAGCAATTTGAGCAACATAGGCAAAGAAGATAGCAGTATAGAACAATGCTATGTAGTTTTCATAATAAGTTCTTTCCGATAACTCCTTCACAAATTTTAATTCTTTTGAATTGCGCTGAAATTCCGAAAATGTAGTATTGGCAGAATTAAATAATTTTTCCGCTAATGTTTTGCCTTGAATAGTGTTATTTTGCATAGATTAATTTGTTAGAAGATGAATTAATTATTAAGCCGTTCCCGACCGTGAGAAGTTTGTAGGAACGGCTTTGATTTATTTAGAATTACCCTTAAAACTTTTCAAATTTTTCTTCTTTACCCTCTTCTTTATAAGACTTTGCACCTTGTAGCATATACAAAACATTTTGAAGGCTATACGCTATGCTTGTACGGTCTTTTCTATTTGATACATCACAGCTATCTGATTCTAAATAGGCAAGTAGCAAGGTAGTTATATCCGATTTTGCATTTTCTATATCTTCAATGTCTGCAAATGCGTAAACCATTTGCCTTATATGGCTGTTATCTTCGGGCTTGAAACGTTCCTGAATCTCATTAATAGGATTTGAGTAAGCAGAATTAAAATAATCTCTTAGCACCCTTAACCCTTGAATTTGATACAGATAATTGTCTAACAATTCAACATCTTTTTTATCCTCTCTATTTGTAGCAGCATTTGTAACAGTAGCGATTGCACTATCAAATAAATGTACCAAAGAACAGGGTAAACCAAGTTGCTTCATAACAGGCGCAAAATCAATAATAAATATATCAGGAACATTCATTTTCATTTTGCACCCCCCTTCAACTTATAGATTAAGATTTGAATTTGGGTAATTAACCCCTGAATTGATTGTATATCTACCTCAATTGCTACAGAGGTTTTTTCGTGCATTGTTGTTAAATTTTCCATTTCCTCTACAGTAGTTGTATCGGAACTTGCTTTTAATTTAACATACAAATCATTGTCTGATAATATCCTGCGATTTTCCGCCTCGATACTTTTTAAATAGTTGGAATGTGATTCCAACATCATAATAATAAAATTTAGCTCCCAACCCTTCAAGGTTTGAAAGTTTTCCAATAGTTTTGTACTCATGGTAGTAATGTGATTTGAACGTTAGTTACTGCCTAAATTCCCTTATCGGTGTTGACGCACTGGTAAGGGTTTTTTATTTTTTAACAAATATAGTTTATGATTTATAAAATTTGCAAATTTTCAAAAAAATATATTTTATAGTTATAGAACTTGCAAACTCAATACAACGTCTTTATATTTGAATCAAATTATTTTTTAAATCTATGGCAATAACAGCAAAGGACTTTAAGAATATTCCAGTTAAAAAAGACACCCATGACAAGTTACTGGATAAGCAAAACGATATAAGGAAGGCAACAGGCAACAAGAAATCATTAGACGAATTAATTAATGATTTGTTTGAAAGTGAAAAAGAATTAGAAAACCTAAAAAAGAGGAACGGAATCCAATGAGAGATAACAGTGATTATTTTGAAGTATTGGCAGAATATGCCAAGAAAACCGACACAATTATTCGGATATTGGATAAGCATACAGAGCGGTTTGAAGCTATTGAAAAACAACAAGAAACAACCAATAAAATATTATTGGACGTTGCTAAGGTTGTAGGTAATTTGGTAGATAGAGCAGAAAGAACTGAACTAATCCAAATAGAAATGCAAAAGGGACAGGCAGAAACTAATAAACTTCTTCGGGAATTGATAGGGGAGGTTCGCGAAGTCAAGGAAAGATACAATTCTTTAGAAGCAAGGATCGAGCGGATTGAAAAGGTAGTGTTTAAGGCATCTTAGAATAAAGATAGTGAAAATACTTATTCATTTTCACTATCTTCTGTTCCATTAATTAGTTCTTCATTCTCCTTAGGAACAATTACAACTCCTTTTGTTTCTTGAATTTTATCACGATTAATTTTATAGGTTCTTTTCTTTCCATTATCTGTAATGGAGTAAATTATATGTTCATCAGTAACCTTTTCAACCTTAATTTTACCTTTAGCTATTCCCCTTTTTGGATTTACTTCTGCCTTTACTATTCTGAATTTAAAAATAGTATTTTGATGTTCATCACTTCTTTTAATAACAGCATGATGATAAACCCTATGTTTACTTTTAAAATGTCTATGAGCAGTAGAATATATTAAAGGTTTAAATTCAATTATTTCCGCTCCTAACCTAATGGAGCCATCATTTCGTACATAATCACAAGTAAAAATATCAAGGAATTGGTTTAAGTAATTAACAGCATATTTTAAATTTGTAAAATAATAATTGTTTTCTTCTCCCTTAGTTTCACCTGTTTTTATTTTTAAAATGCTAAGTACATATAGGTTTTGTCTGACAGTCGCTTTTTTTACTTCCATAAAAAAATGAGATTATTTTAATAAATAATCTCAAAGATAATTGAGTGAGATTATAACTCAAAATAATCTCATTAATTAAGGTTGTACAAATACAACTTGAAGGAATCTTTTATACATTTGTACATAAGAAACTTATAGTAGCATCTCTATTAAAATTGTGGTAAATTTTCAAAAAAGTGCTACTGGAATATCCATTGGTTAAATACTAATGGATATTTTTTTTATTGCGTTTTCAATTCTCTATATTTGCCTTACCACAATTTAATATTATAGAGATGAGAAATAGGAATCTAACGGGAAAACCCCGTTTAGGTAGGGCATTTCAAAAACCCTATCAATTATCATTATTTGACACAAAATTTGAAATTGCCTTTGTGTCTTTTAAGTCAGCACTTGCACGCTTTGTCAAAGTTCATCATCCCCTTTTATTTAATCAACAAGCAAAAACCTTAGAGGCAAATTTAAAAGCCGTTCATAAGGCAATTTTTGAAGGGAAGGAGGGTGCAAAATGATTACCACGTCCAATAAAATTTCCTTTGCTCTAAGCATTACCCATAAGAATAATCTTAAATCTATTTCAATAACTGATTTCTTAGAAGCCGTTAGGACTGGAATTTTTCAAGGGAAGGATTACAAACCATTATTTGAAAAAATCAGAAAGATAGATGTCAAGAAAGAAACTGACACATTAAAAAAAAGCCTACCATATACAACATTATCAGGCACTTTTAAAAATCGTTTTGATAATGATTTAATACAACATAGTGGACTTATGCAAGGAGATATCGACCCAAAAGATAATCCTAATATTGATATTCATAAGCTAAAAATGCTACTGGCAAAGGATAGATTTATTTATGCTGTTTTCATTTCACCAAGTGGCAAAGGACTAAAATTAATAATAAAAGTTCCTCCAGTAGTAGAACATCATAAAGCATATTATGATGCAATAGCAGCCTATTTGCTATCTAACTACAAAATAGTTATAGATAAATCATGTCATAACCTTAGCAGAGCGTTTTATTTAAGTTACGATCCTGAAATATTTATTAATCTTGAATCTGCTATTTTTGATAAAATGTTGAAAAGTGAGAATCATCCTATTATAAATAATAAGCCTGTACAAGCCAACAAATCTGCAAACAATGAAATTATTACTGATAAGGAAAAGATAAGGCTTAATGTTGAAAGTTGCTTAAATCAAATAAAAACGGCTCAAATTGATATTACCAACAATTACCAAGATTGGTTTAAAATAGGTGCTGCACTTGCTAATGAGTTTGGAGAAGAAGGTCGGGAGTATTTTCACATAGTAAGCCAATTTAACTCCAACTATAACCATAAAGAAACGGACGATAAATTTACGGATTGCTTAAATGGTGCAAATAAGGTTACAATACGTTCTTTCTTTCATTTTTGTAAGCAATATGGTATTTCTTTTAAAAATACAGATACAAGTCAAGGTAAAATAAGGCAAAATAAGCCGATTACAGCCCCTACAAACAACGATAATTTAAAAAATAGCTCCAAGCCCGTTCCTGATGAAAATAACACACCTAAAGGAACAAAAAAATATACCCCTGCACCCTTCATATTTTGGGCGTATGATGAAAAGCAAGGTTTAATAATTGATAGGTCTAACTATTTGGATTTTCTACAAGACAATGGTTATTATAAAATCTATTTGGAAGAGGTTATTTTCATACATATAGAAAATAATATTTGTGTACAGGTAGAGCCAACAGCAATAAAGGATTTTGTAATAAAATATATTGAATCGCTAAAAGATGAACAAATAGGATATGGCTGTACAGCAAAAGACCTAAAGAATACTATCCTAAAGGCAGTAAATATTTACTTCTCTACTGGCTTACTGGAATGTGTAAAAACCAAAGAAATATCTTTCCTAAAAGACACTAAAGATGAAGCCTTTATTTATTTTAAAAATTGCTTTGTTAAGGTAACTAAAAACGACATTACCACACACAATTACAATGAATTAAAAGGCACAATTTGGAAAAAACAAATATTGGATAGGGTATTTACAGTTGAAGAAATTGAGGACTGCGAATTTATGCAGTTCCTATACAAAGTTTGTAATTCAGATAATAACCGTTATCAAAGCCTTGCCAATACATTAGGTTATTTACTTCATTCTTATAAAAACCCTGCCTTGACTAAAGTTGTAATTTTGGTAGATGAAAAAGCAGATAGGACTGGAGGAACTGGAAAGAGTATGGTAATTGAAGCCGTTACCTACTTCAAAAAAACAGCACAAGAGGGCAAAACTTGGAATATGGCATCTAATTTCGCTTTTCAAAAAGTTGAACTGGACACACAATTGTTTTGGATAGATGATTCAAGTTATGATTTGGACTTCGGGCAACTGTTTACCATTGTAACAAATGGTTTTGCCATAGAGAAAAAAGGTAAGGCATCATTTACAATACCCTTTGAAAATAGCCCAAAAATAGCCATTACAACAAACTTTACTTTCAAAGGAGAAGGCAATCAATTTGAGAGAAGACAGCACATTGTAGAGATTTCTCCTTACTACAATAAGGACTTTACCCCCCTTCAAGATTTTGGACATTTGCTGTTTAAAGAATGGCAATCTTCTGAATGGAATAAGTTTGATAACTTTATGATTACTTGCTTAAAGCAATACCTAAACAATCAAACATTAGTGCAAATTAAAGTCAATTATGATGAAAGAAAGTTAATTGACAATACAAGTGAAGAGTTTGTCGAACTTATGGAGCGTTTATCATGGAATCAGGAACATGATGTTAATTCATTATATGGAACATTCCTGACTGAAAATTCGGACTGGAAAACGCTGAAAGAAAAACACTTTAGGAATTGGATTAAAAAATATGTAGAACTACGTAAAATCAATACGTTAGGTATCGTCAAGGACAATCCACATAAACCATTCACGAGAGTGCATGGTAAATATTTTATCAATTTCTTTGGTGAAAAAGCCAATATAGAGGACACAGAAAATGTATTCTAAAAATTAAAAAAAATAACTCATTCTAAATAACACGCTAATTAATAGGGTGTTATTTTTTTTGCCTATAAAATAGGTACAAAAACTGGTACAAAATTCTGTACCAAACTTTTTCCTGATTATCAATTAATTATTAAAATTTGGTACAGTTTGGTACAAAATCATTTTTAAAAACTGTACCAAATATTTTATTGATAATCATAGGTTTAAAATGATTGGTACAAAAGGTACAGTTTTTTTGCCTATTTTTTTATACACATAGCGCGTGTATTGCATATATGTAGGTGCATTATGTTATGTATATTCCATATTTTAGAATAGTGTGTGTGCTTTTTTTTCCTTCTAAATTTTGTACCTTCTGTACCTACTGCTTTAACTATTTGATTTGTAGGTATATTTTTGGTACAAAAACTGGTACAATTTGGTACAGTTGGTACAAAACGTTTTGTACCATTTGTCTTTTTTGTCAGCACTTGCCGCGTGTGGCTTATCAATACAGGTATCTACAAAAATTCCCGTAAATAGACAAGGCAATCAATATTAAGCTACTCATTATAAGCACGTAATGAAATAAATTCCCGTATTTTTTCCGTATTTTACGGGAAACCCCCTTTAACCGTGTCTAATTTGTCAAATTTTTACTATATTGTTGATATATTTATAATGTAATCAATAACTTAAATTATAGAAAAATGGTAGATGAATTAAAAGAGTTTGATATGATTGTTGATGACTTTAATCGTAATAGTTTCCTAATTGATGAAATAACGATAATAACTCTTTTCAAAAACAATAAGGGAAGTAGAAAGCAAAACAGGGAAAAGGCATTGGCAGCGGATTATTTTTTCTTTAGCACTTTGCAAAAGGATATTAAGCAAGCGGAATTATTTATCAATATGGTCAAGGAGTTAAGCCCTATATTGATAAAAGCAGCAAATGAGGTTAAGCAAGGTAATGAGGTTGTAATTGACCGCGTGGAAATGCCTATCTTATTTGACCTATATAAAGAAAATGGTAAGGTTACTGAAGAACTAAAAACATTAGCCATAGATGTATGCAATTTTATTGATTTACCATTTTAAAGCAGTGAGTAATTATGGCAGAGTATGGAGATTTAAACAGGAAAAATTATCCTAATCTTTTTAATTTTTAGAAGAAAAAGGATTAACAATAAAGTGGGAGGTTGCGGCAACGGACTTAAATTGTGCTTACTCAATTATTGATAAGAATTATTTTCTTGGTAAGAAATTAAAAGAAACTGATTTTTATGTTTTTTTTATATTTTATGAGAACCACGATTGTATGTTTTCATGGAATAATATGCCTACTTCTAAACCAAATAAATCAAATGAAAATGGGCAACTGACACTCTTTTAGGGCAAATTGTACCTATCCAAATTCAACAAATTTTCCCGTAAAATATACAGCATACAAGCCGTAAGTAACTCATTTTAAGCACATAAGCAATATACTTTCCCGTAAATTTTCCGTATTTTACGGGAAATAACACAAGTTCAATAAATTATACTAATTTTGTTCTCTTTTTATAAAATATAATTTGATATAAATTCAAACAGTTTTGAGTAAACAACAGGCAAATTGCTTTAAGTTGAATTGAAAAAGATGGGAAATATAGATTTACTAGCGAGACAGGAATATATACAAAACTTCCCATTGGTGAAAAAGCGACTATTATAGGAATTTCCTACCTTTTAAAAAAAATTACCATTTCAGAGAAGGGTGATTACAGCATAAACTTGCAGGCAAGTTCGATAATTTTCCTTAATCCTTATTCCTTAAAATATCACCACGAATTTTACTAAGCGCCTCTGGGGTTACTCCCAAATAGGAAGCAATCATTTTTTGTGGTACTCTTTGAACTATATTGGGGTAAGTCTGCACAAAGTCAAGGTATCGTTCCTGCAATGAAGCACTCATAAGAAGAATGATTCTTTTTTGAAGAACAGCTAACCTTTTAGTTAGTTTAGCAAAATCCTGAGCTGTAGGATTAACAATTGTAAAAATTTCATTATCGATTACTTCTACTTCAGAATCTTCGATGGCATCTATAAACAATTCAGCAGGCTTATCCTTGACTTGTGCCTCTATATCATTAACAAGCCAGCCTTCAGGGGCAAACATATAAACATGCTCTTTGCCCTTTTCATCCAATGTATAGCTCCTTAAACAACCACTTTTAACAAAAAAGCCTTTCTTTAGCATATCCCCTTTTCTTAGTAAATAATCCCCTTTTTTGACCTTTTTGATTACAATATTTGATCTTATCAATTGAAGAGCCTTATCTGAAAACACTCCGTCTGTGAAACTGTCAAGAAATGATAGCATAATGGACATTTAATTAAATTAACTGTGAATATAATTCCTTTCTTAATCTAGATTAATGGAAAGGGGGTGTTTTTTTGGGAATTTTGTATCATAAAATAATTAAAGAATAAATTAATTACGAAAACAAAATAAAACTATGGCAATTTCAGCACAAACAAATCGCTCAAAAACTTTGCACATCATTCTTTGGGTAGCACAAGTTCTTCTTGCACTTATGTTCATTATGACAGGATTTATGAAAATTTTTCAACCTGTTGAAGAACTTTCTAAAATGCTTCCTTGGGTTGCTCAATCTCCAGAAGCATTGGTAAGATTTATAGGAGTAAGTGAATTATTGGGTGGACTTGGACTAATACTTCCTGCGGCTTTACGCATTAAACCTGCACTTACAGGTTGGGCAGCAATAGGACTTTTAACGGTGATGGTTCTTGCGTCAATTTTACATATATCACGAGGTGAGTTTTCAGCCATCGGTATGAATATTATTATAGCAATAGTAGCAGCATTTATTGCTTGGGGCAGGTTCAAAAAAGCCCCAATCACTTCAAGAAATTAATATGAACCGAAAAGAATTTATTCAGAAAATTTTAGCCTTATCAGTTATGGGATCATTAAGCAGTTTTAAAAATTTTACGGATACTCTTCCCAATCAAAGTAAGAAGATGCCTGTGTTGTTTACATCACACGGTAGTCCGATGGATATTCCTCTTTCAAAAGAGGAAAGACCTTTTTGGAATTCATTATTTGAATTGGGAAAAGATTTACAGAATAAATTTGAGGTGAAGGCAGCCCTAATTGTATCTGCACATTGGTGTACTCAGGGCACCTTCGTTAATATTTCTCCAGAGCAAACACAGATATATGATTACTATGGATTTCCAGAGGAATATTATAAAGTAAAATACAAGGCAAATGGAGCACCAGAGATTGCACACGAGGTTAAGAAAATCGTTTCCTCTGTTGAAGAAACTACAGATTGGGGATTAGATCATGGAGCATGGCCTATGCTCATGCACCTATTTCCAAATGCAAATATTCCTGTTTTTCAATTAAGTATTGATTATCATGCAAAACCCGACTATCACTTTCAGTTGGGTAAGCAGCTACAGTCTTTGAGAGAAAAGGGAGTACTTATAATTGGAAGTGGTTCGTTGATTCACAATATAAAACTTGCAAGTCAGAAATTCCGAATCGGCGATATGACTCCTTTCGGGTGGGAAGCTGAATATGATGCATGGATTAAAAAACAGATTGATGAGAGGAATACAATGAATGTTGTTAACTATGAGACCAGTCACAAATTAGGCAAACTGGCATCTCCTACACCTGATCATTTTGTTCCAGTTTTATACAGTTTGGGATTATTGGATAAAAATGATGAAATAAACTATTTCTTTGAAGGGATAGCCAATATTCCCGCTTTTAGTGAAAGAAGTTTTATAGCAGGTCAATTCTAATTAAATAATAAAAAAATGAAAGCAGCAATAATTAACCACTATGGAAATAGTGAAGCAATAGAGTTAGTAGAGAATTACCCTATCCCTGAAGCCAAGGAAGGACAAGTTGTAATAGAAGTACATGCAGCAAGCCTTAATCGGATCGATTCTGCCATCCGTTCAGGTTATATGCAACAAATGTTGCCTGTTGCCTTCCCTGTAATACTTGGAGGTGACTTTAGTGGAATTATTCAAAAGGTTGGGTCTAATGTAGAAGACTTTAATGTAGGTGATGAGGTGTATGGACAAGCAGGTTTGTTAATGGGGGGAACGGGATCATTTGCTAATTATATAGTTGCATCGGCATCAAAACTGGCTATAAAACCTCAGTCATTAAATATGACCCAAGCTGCGGCTTTTCCGCTTGCAGGAACAAGTGCACTACAAGCCATTGAGGAGCATATGAATATACAACCAGGACAAAAAGTATTGATACATGGAGGAGTTGGAGCTATTGGTTCACTTGCCATTCAACTTGCAAAGTATCATGGTGCCTTTGTGGCAACTACCGTAGATGGTAAGGACGTAGAATTAGCACATTCTTTGGGCGCGGACTTAGTGATTGATTATAAGACTCAATCTTATACAGCAATGATTCATGACTACGATGCTGTCCTCGCAACGGTTGCTACTGCTCTGCCTTGTTCATATACGGTAATCAAAAAAGGAGGAGTACTTGTATCCCTTGCAGCTCCCGTAGAAGAAAAAGATGCAAAAGATAATGAGGTGTCTGCTATCATGCAATTTACACGGTCAGACACAAAACAATTGGAAAGGTTAGCTATCCTGATAGATTCAGGGAAAATAAAACCTCTGATTGATGCTACCTTTAAATTATCAGAAATAAAGAACGCCTTTAACTACTTTGAGCAGCAACATCCTAAAGGAAAAGTTGTAATAAATATTAAATAGTTAAGTATCAGCCACAAATATAGCAAGAGGATAATATAGCTATTGGAACAACTTATTGTAATAATAAAACTTAAAGTAAAGAATGAAAATAGGAATTACAGGAGCTACTGGACAACTGGGTCGTCTGGTAGTAAATAAATTGAAGCAAAAAGTATCTTCAGACAAAATTGTTGCGTTTGTGAGATCCCTTGATAAAGCTTCAGACTTTGGTGTTGAAGTTAGGGTAGCTGACTACGACCAACCTCAAACACTCGACACTGCTTTGCAAGGAATAGAGATGCTGTTGCTAATTTCCGGAAATGAAATTGGCAAGCGTGCCATCCAACACAAAAATGTGATAGAAGCAGCGAAGCGTGCTAGCGTAAAGTCAATAGTTTATACAAGTCTTCTACATGCGGACACTACTTCATTGATGCTTGCTCAGGAGCACTTAGCTACAGAAGCAATGTTAAAAAACTCAGGGATTCCATACACAATATTACGTAATGGTTGGTATAGTGAAAACTATACAGGCTCTATCCAAGGGGCTCTTGCTTCGGGTGCGTTCTATGGAAGTGCAGGTGAAGGAAAAATATCTTCTGCAACTAGAGCTGACTATGCAGATGCAGCTGTAAGTGTTTTGACAAGTAACGGTCATGAAGGTAAAACCTATGAACTTGCCGGAGACGAAAGCTATACATTAAGTGAACTGGCAGCGGAAGTATCACGCCAAACAGGTAAAAATATACCCTACAACAACTTACCTGTAGAAGAGTATGCAAATGTGCTCCTCAAAGTAGGCTTGCCAGAAGGATTTGCGCAGGCAATTGCAGGGATGGATGTTGGTGCCTCAAAAGGTGACTTATTTGACGATAAACAACAGCTTTCAAAACTGATTGGACGACCAACAACAAAGTTGAGTATTGCCATTAAAGATGCACTGAAAACAAGTTAAGAAGGTCAGTTAGAACTTCGGGAGTTACGATTAATCCAAGGAGAAAAGATAAGCCGCTAAAAACGGCTTTTTTGTTTTCTCTCTATCCGCAAATTTGATTATTTGAAAACAATACAATACAGGTACTAAAATTAGAAAGTAGGGTATGGTGTGTCTAATTTGTCAATTTTTACCCCTTATTTTACCTTATAGCAAATTTGCTATATAGTTAATATATTTGTAATTCAATCAATAACTTAATCAAATGGATAGGGCGGAAAAGATAATTTTATATATGGAGCAATTGAAGAACCATTATGAAGAACATCAAAACGATAACGAAGAAATGAAGCAACGTTATAAAACTTTAAATGACTTATTGGAACAAGTCAAAACGATTCAATAAAAAAAGGATATGGCAAATTGCTATACTTTTTTTTTATAGACTCAGAAAACTCAGATTTTGCCCCTTTTTTATAGAAGTCGGAAAAGTCGGATTTTAAAATCTAAACTACTGAACTATTTTGAAACATATTTGTATATAAATTTGATATAAAGCTAAATAGCCTTACACTTTCCTTATACTTTAACTCCATATATCCATATTTCAATCCGTACTTTCACCGAGTTCTTTCCGTATTTTTTTACTCAGATTCATTCCTACTAATTTGGTTCGACTTCATTAAGTCATCTAATAGTTTCAATGCTTTTAATTCCTGCTCAGGATATTTCCTTTTACCTTGTATATACTTATCCTGTAAATTATTCACTATATGAAGTTGTTTAGTAAACATTTGCTTTAAAATTTCCTTATTCTCCAATGTAGAATCGTATTCAATAGCTTCAAATGTTCCACTTTCTTCATTGGGTTCTATTTGTTCAATATCTTCTTTGTTTGTTTTGCCACCTAAGTATTTTTTGTGATAAGAAGACAGAGCAGAGTGCGAAACATCAAAACCATAGTCATTTTTTAAATTTTCGGAGAGGGCGCGGTAAGGAGTGCCATTAAGAAGTTCGGAATCTATGATGTTTTTATATTGGCTATTAATGATTTTATTATTCGTATTGCTCATAATTGTTATGTTTATCTTGAATATAAATTTAAACATTATGCCTTTACAAAAAAATACAAAGTCGGGTGTAAAGGTTTTTGTAAAGTTTTAAAAGTAAACCTATAAAATACTATTTTTAGTTTACTTTATAGGTTTATTAATTGTACAAAATTAAGCGAAAATTTCCCAAAGATTTTGACTTTTTAAAATATCAGTTACAAATATCAAAGTATTATTTTCGCGCGGGAATAGTTCTTTATTTCTGAATCTCAAATTTACCCTTTCAGTAATGCCAAATTTTGAATGATGTTTTTCCAAAAGTTTACTATTTTCGGTAAAATAAGCAGTAACATTTTTCCTAAATAATTTTCCTTCACGTTCTACAAAAGTAGGAGTTATATATATGTAATCTGATTCATTACACTTTTCATTATGCTTAATAAGTGCCTCAACAAATAAACTAACTCTATCTAAACCAGTACCTTTTTTTGTAGAATTACCGCCTATCTCTTTAAGTTCTTTTACCTTACTTTCTGCTTTAATTTTTGCAGATTCCTTAATATTGATATAGTCTTTGATGATATATTCAAAAGCCTCTTTATCATGCTTAAAGCCTTTTTCTTGCTTTACTTCACTAATTAAATTTTTAACCAAATCATTTGTAGTTGAAGTACTTGCAATGCTAAATTTTGTGTTTTGCGTTTCCATAGAGTTAATCCTCAAATTTTATTTAATATATGTATGCAAATATATAAACTTATACACACGTTAAGCAAATTTGTTTATAAATATTTTTACAAAGTATAATGCTTATAGAGTTGGTATAATGTATAT
>Ga0196963_10001399_pt1 | contig 16458 bp, 17 predicted proteins | sample S1_5metaG_FD_148600 | JGI IMG/M metagenome (GOLD analysis project Ga0196963, IMG submission 148600) | Soil microbial communities from Anza Borrego desert, Southern California, United States - S1_5 | ecosystem: Environmental > Terrestrial > Soil > Desert | place: USA: California | collected... | reverse complement strand
GGCCATGACGGCCTTCACGGCAGGTTCCAGTTTGCTCCGGTCCAGCGTGACGCCGACCGCGCGGTTGAGCGTCGCCGCGGCGTCCATGAGCTTCATGTCGCCGACCGCGACGGCGGCCTTCTGCAGGTCGGTCGCCTGGGTCAGCAGCGCGCGGCGGGCCTGGGGCCAGTCGACCTCGACCGCCTCCAGGGCGGACCGGACGATCTTCAGAGCCTGGACGATGCGAGCCTGATCCGGCGTCTTGCGGGTGTCGGAGCGGCGCTTGCGCGGGCCGGCGTACTCGCCGCTGTTGAACCGGCGCCGGTCGGGCCCGACGTAGTGGACCGCCTCGACCCAGTCCCGGGGCTTCAAGGCGACCGCCTCCAGTCGCCGCATCAGGTCCTTGACCGTATAGGGCTTGCGCAGGAACTCGTGGATGCCGGCGTCGCGGGCCCCGAGGATGGCCTGGGCGGTGGCCTCCGCGGTCACCATGATGATCGGGGCCTTGCGGCAGGGCAGCTCGCTCCGGCGCAGGGCGCGGGCCAGCCGGGCGCCGTCGAGCTCGGGGCCGGAATGCTCGACGAAGATGATCTGCGGGTCGATGGCGCGGGCCGCCTGAATGGCCCTGGCGTCGCTCGACGCGGTCCAGACCTGGCAGCTGACGATGCTGCGCAGCAGCTCCTGCAGCAACTTCATGGAGGCCGGCTGGCAATCGACGATCAGCACCCGCTGGAGATGCGGGCTTATGCGCTGGACGATCTTGGGGTCGGCGTTGAACACGGTGGCGCGGACTCTCGTGGAGGGCGTTCGAATGGACCTTTGGTCGCATGGCCCGGTAAAGATCAGATTGAGGACGCCGCCGCCGACGCAGCCGCCGCGACCGTTCCCTTTGCCGCCGAAAGGCCGTAAGCGAAGGGCCGTGACCATCGCCGGAGCCGCCATGATCAGAGGATCAACGCTGATGTCCGCCCTGACGGCCGCGCTCATGGCGCTGAGCCTGGCCGCCTGTAGCCCGGAGCCGGCGAACGACAAGCCGCCGGAAACCGGGGACGTGGCGGTGGCGCGGGTCGATGGCCAGACCATCTGGGCCTCCGACGTCAAGCGCGAGGCCGTGGCGCAGGGTCTGATCGGCGAGGGCGAGCCGCTCGACATCCAGTCCGACCTGTTCCGCCAGGTCCTCGATGAGGTCGTCGACCAGGAGCTGCTGGCCGCCGAGGCGGTCAAGCGCGGGCTCGACAAGGACCCTCTGGCCCAGCGCCGGCTGGCCTCCGCCCGCAAGCGCATTCTGGGTGACATGCTGGTCGAAAGCGTCGTCGAGAAGGGCGTCACCGAGGAGAACATCCAGACCCTCTATCGCGAGCAGCAGAAGCTCTCGGCCCAGTCGGAGGAGTACAAGGCCCGCCAGATCGTGGTCGCCACCCCGGCCGCCGCCGAGGACGTCAAGAAGCTGCTGGCCGCGGGGGCCAGCTTCGACGCCCTGGCCATGGAACGCTCCACCGACAGCGCAACCCGGTTCAGCGGCGGCGACTTCGGCGGCTATTTCACCCTCGACGTGATGAGCCCGCCCTACCAGGCGGCGTTGAAGAACGCCCAGGCCGGCCAGCTGGTCGGACCGTTCGCGGTCGAGGGCGGCTGGGCGGTGGTGCGGGTCGACGAGAAGCGCCCCGAGGAACCGATCAGCCTGGAGGCGGCGCGGCCGCAGATCGTCCGTTTCCTGACCTATGGCCAGGTGCGGGACCTGCTCGAGAAGCTGCGCGGCGGGGCCAAGGTCGAGACCATGCTGCCCAAGGCCCAGAAGCTGCCGGGCGCCCCGAGCGAGCCGGCCAACGCCCCGCCGGCCCGGCCGGCGCCGCCCCCGGCCCCGGGCGCGACCGCCCTGCCGCCGGCTCCCCCCGCCGCCCAGCCCGAAACGCCCGCGCCGCAGAAGAAATGACCGACAAGCCGACCAAGTCCTCTTCCGCCAAGGACCTGCCCGCCAAGGCGCTGGAAGCCGCCGCCCGGCCCGTGGAGGCCGTCGGCCAGGCGGTGGAGCGGGCGCTCGACCCGCTGCGCGCGGCGCTCAAGCGGGGGCCGAAGGAAGCCGCCACGGCCGGGGCCGCGGCGCCCGGAAAGCCGGGGCTCAGCGTCTCGCCGCTGGCCGTGCCCTTCCCCGACATCGCCCCGGTGGCCGGCGTCGAGATCGCCACCGTGCGGGCCGGCTTCTACAAGCACGAGCGAGACGACGTGCTGGTGATGCGCTTCGCCGAGGGGACCAATGCGGCGGGGGTGTTCACCCGCCACGGGGTGGGGTCGGCGCCGGTCGACTGGTGCAAGCGCCAGCTGGCCGCCTCGAAGGGGGCCGACGTGCGGGTGCTGGTGGTCAACGCCGGCTGCGCCAACAGCTTCACCGGCAAGCCGGGGTCCGACGCGGTCCGCCGGGTGGCCACGGCGGCCGGCAAGCGGTTCGACTGCCGCCAGCGCGACGTGATGATGGCCTCGACCGGCGTCATCGGGGTGGTGCTCGACGACGGCAAGATCACCGCGCGGCTCGCCGAGGCCGAGGCCAAGCTGGCGCCGGATGGCTGGGCCGCGGCGGCCGGCGCCATCATGACCACCGACACCTTCGCCAAGGGGGCGCAGGCCGTGGCCGAGATCGACGGAACCCCGGTGCGGATCGCCGGCATCGCCAAGGGGTCGGGGATGATCGCCCCGGACATGGCCACCATGCTGGCCTTCGTGGCCACCGACGCCGACATCGCGCCGGGCGCCCTGCAGACCCTGGTCAGCCTCTACGTGCGCAACACCTTCAACGCCGTGACGGTGGACGGCGACCGCTCGACCAACGACACCCTGCTGCTGTTCGCCACCGGCCAGTCCGGCGCGCCCAAGATCCACCGGGCCGGCGACCGCCGCCTCGCCGACTTCCGCGAGAAGCTGGAAGGCGTGCTGCTGGACCTGGCCCTGCAGCTGGTGCGGGACGGCGAGGGGGCGAGCAAGTTCGTCAAGATCAACGTCACCGGCGCCGAGAGCCACGCCTCGGCTCGCAAGATCGCCCGCACCGTGGCCGAGAGCCCCCTGGTCAAGACCGCCTTCGCCGGCGAGGACGCCAACTGGGGCCGAATCGTCATGGCCGTCGGCCGGGCCGACGAGCCGGTCAACCGCGAGAAGATGAGCGTCCGCTTCGGCAAGCTGGTCGCCGCCCAGGACGGCATGGTCGCGCCCAACTACTCGGAGGCGAAGATGAGCGCCTACATGAAGAAGTCCGAACTGGAGGTCAGCGTCGACGTCGGAGTCGGGCGTGGGCACGCCACCATCTGGACCTGCGACCTGACCAAGCAGTACGTGGCGATCAACGGCGATTACCGCAGCTGATGACCGACAGGAAGGTGGTCCTGGTCGCCGCCGCGGCCCTGGTCGACGCCGACGGGCGTGTGCTGATCTGCCGACGGCCGGAGGGCAAGCAGCTGGCCGGGATGTGGGAGTTTCCGGGGGGCAAGGTGGAGGCCGGGGAGACGCCGGAGGCCTGCCTGATCCGGGAACTCAAGGAAGAGCTCGACATCGACGTCAAGGCCGCCTGCCTGGCGCCGTTCGTTTTCGCCTCCCACGGTTACGATTCATTTCACCTCCTGATGCCATTGTACCTGCTGAGGCGCTGGGATGGGGTCGTCACCGCGCGCGAGCATGAGGCCTTGGCGTGGGTAAAGCCCAACCGACTGTCGGACTACCCGATGCCGCCGGCCGACCTGCCGCTGGTCGCCTGGCTGTGCGATTTTCTCTGAAGCGCTTCTGGTCGGACGAGCGCGGGGCCACCGCCATCGAGTACGGCCTGATCGCCGCCCTGGTCTTCCTGGTGATCGTCACCGCCGTGACCACCTTCGGCAACAAGACCACCGGGGTGATGGAATCGGTGTCGGCCGCGATCGACGCCGCGATCTAGCGCGGCTTCTCGCCAGCGCTCCTTTCGGTGGTCTTCAACGCATCCGCCAGCCGCGCCTTGGCGCTGCCGGGCTTCAGCGGCTTCTGCTGGCTCTCGTGCGGCGCCCAGCCGGTGACCGTGATGATCTCGAAGCTGGCGGCGACCTTGCCGTCCGGGCCGGCGAACCGCTGCGCATACAGCTCCAGGGCCCGGAACAGCAGCCGGCGGGTCAGGGGCGTACGGGGGCGGTCCAGCAGGACGTTGGTCTCGCCCATGGCCCGCAGGTCGCGCAGCAGCGCCAGGGGATGGCGGTAGCGCACGGTGACCCGGTCGACGTCGCTGACCGGCAGGGCGAACCCGGCCCGCTGGAGCAGGCCTGCGCCGTCGAACCCATCGGCGAAGGGGGAGATGCGCAGGGCCGCCCCGCCGGCCAGCTCCGATTCAGCCTCCAGCAGGCACTGGCGAAGCTCGGTCAGGCTCGCCCCGCCCAGGAAGGCGCCGATGAACAGGCCGTCGGGTTTCAGGGCGCGGCGGATCTGGATCAGGGCCCCGACCAGGTCGTTGGTCCAGTGCAGCGCCAGGCTGGAGACCGCCAGGTCGAGGCTTTCCGGCCTGAACGGCAGGCGCTCCTCGTCGGCGACCAGGCGCGGACCAGGCCGCCCGGCCAGCATGCGGGCAGAGAGGTCGGTCTCGATCAGCAGGTCGATCTTGCCGGCGGCGGCGTCGCTGGCGGCAAGGGCCTGGCGAAAGGCGCCGGTGCGGGCGCCCAGGTCGACGGCCAGCGGAAACCGCCGCATGATGGCCTCCAGCCGCTGGACGATGTCGCCGGCGGCGCGGGCTTTCAGGAAGCCGGCCTCGTCATAGCCGGCCGCGGCGCGGTCCAGCCGGCGGCGGTGCAGGGCGCGGTCGAACAGCAGGGGCGGGGCGGTCATGGCGGAGGTCCAGGAACGAGGGCTGGCGGCCAGGCCGGGCTTTAGCGCATTCGGCCGCCGGCTGCTCGACCTCATTCTGCCGCCCACAGCGCTTGACGGCGCGCCGGCCCTCTCGCAGGGGCTGTCGGCGGAGGCCTGGAGCCGGATCGCGTTCGTCGAGGAGCCGGTCTGCGATGGCTGCGGCCTGCCGGCAGAGTACGCCATGATCGGCCGCTGCCCAGCCTGCGAGGCCAAGCCCCACGTCTTCAGCCGGGCGCGGGCGGCCTGCCTCTACGACGAGCACAGCCGCGAACCCATCCTGCAGCTCAAGTATGCCGACCGCACGGACCTGGCGCCGCTGTTCGCCCGCTGGCTGTCCCGGGCCGGCGCCGAACTGATCGCGCAGGCCGACGCCGTGGTTCCGGTGCCGCTGCACCGCTGGCGGCTGCTGTCGCGGCGCTACAACCAGGCGGCCGAGGTGGGGCGGCGGCTCAGCGCCGCCAGCGGCCTTGCCTACCTTCCCGACGCCCTGACCCGGCCGCGGGCCACGGCCACCCAGGGCGGCCGCTCGGCGTCCGGGCGGCGGCGCAACGTCGCCGGGGCCTTCGCCGTGCCCGCTTCCCGCCGGACGCAGGTCGAGGGGAAGCGGATTCTGCTGGTCGACGACGTGCTGACCACCGGGGCCACGGCCGACGCCTGTGCGCGCGTCCTGAAGGCGGCGGGGGCGGCCGACGTCACCCTGGCGGTGATCGCGCGGGTGAAACAGATGGCGAGCGGCGCACGTTAGCCTCGGGACCCCTACATAACCCTCCGAAACTCCCCTATCTGGAGGGCGCAACCGGAGATCCCATGGCCAAGGTCGTCATCTACACCCGTCCGTTCTGCGGCTACTGCAGCCGCGCGCTCGGTCTGCTCGCCCAGAAGGGCGCCGACTTCGAGGAGATCGAGGCCGGCATGGATCCCGCCCTGCGCCAGGAGATGATGCAGCGGTCGGGCCGCAGCACCTTTCCGCAGATCTTCGTCGACGGGAAACACATCGGCGGCTGCGACGACATGCTGGCCCTCGACCGCGCCGGCAAGCTGGATGATATGCTGGGCGCATGAGCTTTCGCGCCGCCCTGGTCCAGACCCGCACCCCCGCCAGCCATGAGGCCGCCCTGGCCCATGTCGCGCCCCTCGTGCGGCAGGCGGCGGCCGGCGGGGCGCAGCTGATCGTCACCCCCGAGGGGACCAACATCCTGCAGCGCAGCCGCGAGGCCCTGCTGCCGCTGCTGAAGGTCGCGGACGAGGATCCGGTGGTGCTCGGGCTGAAGGACCTGGCGCGGGACCTGGGGGTCTGGCTGGCGATCGGCTCGGCCCTGGTGCGGCGCGAGGACGGCCAGGCGGCCAACCGGCAGTTCCTCGTCTCGCCCGAGGGGGCGGTGGTGGCCACCTACGACAAGCTGCACATGTTCGACGTCGACCTGCCGACCGGCGAGACGGCGCGGGAGTCGGAGGTCTACGCCCCCGGCGACCGGGCCATCGCGGCGCGGACGCCCTTCGGGCCGCTCGGCCTGACCATCTGCTACGACATGCGGTTCCCGGCCCTCTACCGGGCCCTGGCGCGGGCGGACGTGAAGGTGATCACCGTCCCGGCCGCCTTCACCCGCCCGACCGGGGAGGCCCACTGGGAAATCCTGCTGCGGGCCCGGGCCATCGAGACCGGCAGCTTCATCCTGGCGCCCGCCCAGGGCGGTTTCCACGAGGACGGCCGCGGCACCTGGGGCCATTCCATCGCGGTCGGCCCCTGGGGCGAGGTGCTGGGAAGCCTCGACCACGACGAGCCCGGCGTGCTGCTCGTCGACATCGATCCGGCCCTGGCCGACAAGGCCCGCAACGCCATCCCGGCCCTGAAGAACGCCCGCGACTTCGTCGGACCCCAGATACAGGCCGGGGCGACATGATCAGGTACGCCCTCGCCTGCGGGGCCGGCCATGATTTCGAGGGCTGGTTCGGCAACTCGTCCGACTACGACGACCAGGCCGCCCGGGGTCTGCTGGAATGCCCGGTCTGCGGCTCGCCGGAGGTGAAGAAGCAGATCATGGCTCCGGCGGTGGCCGGAACCAAGGCGCAGAAGACCCCCGACCTCGCTCCGCAGATGCGCGAGATGATGATGCAGGCCCAGGCGGCGATCCGCACCCACGTCGAGGAAAACTTCGACTACGTCGGCGACGCCTTCGCCAGGGAGGCGCGCGCCATCCACGAGGGCAAGAGCGAGGAAAGGGGCATCTACGGCGAGGCCAGCGCCAAGGAGGTCAAGGCCCTGATCGAGGACGGGGTGCGAGTGGCTCCCCTGCCGCCCCCGCCCCCGAAGAAGGACGCGTTGAACTAGGGCTCGGGGACCCCGGTCCGGTTTCGCCTTGTTCGGTCTTCGCGAGGGCCAGTCTGCCGGGACCGCCGCTCCCCGCCGTGACGAGGCTCACGGTTCATTCCTCCCCCGTCGCTACGCGTCGGAGGACGAATTGCCGGCCCGGGTCACCGTCATCATGTAGTTGACGTCGCTGTCGGCCGAGCGGTCCCAGCGGCCGGTGAGGGGATTGTAGGCGACGCCGAACGGCCCCTCGATCTGGAAGGGATGGCCCTCCAGGAAGCCGCGCAGCTCCTCCGGCTTGAGGAACTGGGTCCAGTCGTGGGTGCCGGGCGGGATCCAGCGCAGGATGTACTCGGCGCCGACCTTGGCAAGGGCCAGGGCCTTGAGCGTGCGGTTGAGGGTGGCGACGATCATCACCCCCCGCGGCGACAGCATCCGGGCGCAGGTTCGCAGGAATTCGCCCGGATCGGCCACATGCTCGATCACCTCCATGTTGAGGATCACGTCGAACGGCCCGGCGCCCTCGGACTCCAGCTGTTCGGCGGTGCCGGTGCGGAAGTCGATGGCCAGGCCCTGCTCGGCGGCATGGGTGGCGGCGGTGGCGATATTGCGCTCGGAGGCGTCGACGGCGGTCACGGCGAAACCCAGCCGGCTCATCGGCTCGCTCAGCAGGCCGCCGCCGCAGCCGATGTCGAGCAGCTTCAGCCCCTCGAAGGGCCGGCGGCTGCAGGGGTCGCGGCCGAATCGGCCGAGCGCCTGGTCGCGGATGAAGGCCAGGCGGACCGGATTGAACCTGTGAAGCGGGGCGAACTTGCCCTTGGGGTCCCACCATTCGGCGGCGATGCGCGAGAAGCGTTCGACGTCCGCGGGGTCGATGCTGCGGGTCAGGCTGGCGGTGTCCATCCGCCACTATCTAGTCCTCCGGCCCCGGCTTGTCCCGCCTGCGCCGCGAATTCACCCGCCGCGCATTGCGGCGCCGCGTTCGCGCCGTTAGAAGGCGGCTCCTTGCCCGGCGATGGGGAAACCGGCGCGCGGCGAGGCAGGATTTGCTTTTCGGGGGAGCCTTCGCGCCCGTGTCTCGGCTGGTCATGAAGTTCGGCGGCACCTCGGTGGCCGACCTGGAGCGCATCCGCCGGGTGGGCCGCCTCGTGGCGGCCGAGGCCGAGGGCGGCCGGCCGGTGGCGGTGGTGGTCTCGGCCATGGCCGGCAAGACCAACGAACTGGTCGCCTGGACCGATGGGGCCGGGGCGGCGGCGCAGGGCATCGCCCCCTCCGACGACGAATACGACGTGGTGGTGGCCAGCGGCGAACAGGTGACCGCCGGCCTGCTGGCCATGACCCTGCGCAACATGGGCCTGCGGGCCCGGTCGTGGATGGGATGGCAGATCCCGATCATCGCCGACGACGCCCATGGCAAGTCGCGGATCGAGGACATTCCGCCGGACGCCCTCGGCGCGGCGATGGACGACGGCGAGATCGCGGTGATCGCCGGCTTCCAGGGCGTCACCCGGGACGGCCGCATCGCCACCCTAGGCCGCGGCGGGTCCGACACCAGCGCGGTGGCGATCGCCGCCGCCCTGAACGCGGCCTGCGACATCTACACCGACGTCGACGGGGTCTACACAACCGACCCCCGCATCGAGAGCAAGGCCCGGCGCCTGGCCCGCATCTCCTATGAGGAGATGCTGGAGATGGCCTCGCTGGGGGCCAAGGTGCTGCAGACGCGGTCGGTCGAGATGGCCATGGCCCACCGGGTGCCGGTGCGGGTGCTGTCGAGTTTTGTCGAGCCGGGGGAGGCGCCCGGCCAGGGCACGATCCTGTGCGACGAGGAGGATATCGTGGAAAAGCGGATCGTGAGCGGCGTGGCCTACAGCCGCGACGAGGCCAAGGTCACCCTGTTCGGCCTGCCGGACACCCCGGGCGTCTCCTCGCGCATCTTCGGCGCGCTGGCCGATGCCAACGTCAACGTCGACATGATCGTCCAGGCGCACGCGCGGACGGCGGACACCGCCAACATGGAGTTCACCGTCGGCAAGCGGGACGCCCAGCGTGCGATCGCCGTGGTCGAGGGCCTGAAGGCGGAGCTCGGCTTCGAGGGTTCGGCGCTGGACGAGGACGTGGCCAAGGTGTCGGTGATCGGGGTCGGCATGCGCAGCCACGCCGGCGTCGCCAAGACCATGTTCAAGGCCCTGGCCGACAAGGGGGTCAACATCCAGGTGATCTCGACCTCCGAGATCAAGATCAGCGTGCTGATCGAGAGCGCCTACACCGAACTGGCCGTACGGGCGCTCCACGCGGCGTACGGGCTGGACCAGCTGTAGGAAACCAAACCCCCCTCCCCATTCGGGGAGGGATGTTTTCGCGCCACACTGTCAAAACAGCGTTCCCTCACGGGTTGACCTTCCCGGCGACCCGGCTTACCCCTCCCGTCCATCCGGCCCACCTGGGGCCACAACTGCGAGCTCCGTAACCGTGAACAGCGGCTTCCTCACCATCTGCACGTCCGTGCCGTCCGCCAAGTGCGGTCGCATGGCCGCCTGCGCTCGCGAGGAGTTCGCCTAGAGGATTCAGCCACCCTGAAGCTTCAACCGCCCCCTCCCGAGCCTGACGCTCCGGAGGGGTTTTTTGTATCCCCCTGATGCGTCGGGCCCGGGCCACAAGACCCGAGAGACCGACATGACGATCCTGACCTCACAGACCTTCTCCAGCCGCCTCAGTCCCGGCGGCGGCCTTCGCCCCTGGCTCGCCGAGGCGCGCGCCCTCTTGTGGCTGTCCGGCCCCCTGATCGTGACTCAGCTGGCCCAGATGGCGATCCTGGCCACCGACGTGGTGCTGCTGGGCCGTCTCAGCTCCCATGCCCTGGCGGCCGCGGCGATCGGCAACACCGTCTACTACTTCTGCTGGCTGATGGGCGGCGGCCCAACCGCCGCCGTGGCCCCGATGATCGCCCAGATGCTGGGCCGCAATCCGGACGACCTCGACGGTCCCCGGGCGGTGACGCGCATGGGCCTCTGGGTGGCCATCGTCCTGCCGCTGCCGTTGATTCCGGTCCTGCTGTCGGCCGGCTGGATTCTTGGCAACCTCGGCCAGGAGCCGGCGCTGGCCAGGGACGCGGGCAAGTTCACGGCCATGCTGTGCTTCGGCCTGCCGTTCACCTTCGGCTTCCAGGTGCTGCGCAACTTCGCGACGGCGCTGGAGCGGCCCCGGGCCTCGCTGTACGTGATGCTGGCTTCGATCGGGTTCAACGGCCTCCTGGCCTGGGGCCTGATCTTCGGCCACTTCGGCCTGCCGCGATTGGGCATCGTCGGGGCCGGGATCGCGACCTCGGCCTCGGCCGTGTTCGCCTTCCTGGCCATGGTAGTGGTCATCCGGCTGGACCCGGCGCTTCGCCGGGTGCGGATCTTCTCGAACTTCGTCCGGCCCGACTGGCCGCAGTTCAAGGAGCTGTTCCGCCTGGGCGTGCCGATCGGGCTGACCATGCTGTTCGAGGCCATGCTGTTCAACGCCATGACCCTTGTGGTCGGCACCTTCGGGGCCGTCGCCCTGGCGGCGCACCAGGTGGCCCTGAACTTCGCCTCGGTGACCTTCATGGTGCCCTTGGGGATCGCCATGGCGGCCACCGTGCGCGTCGGCCTCTTCGCCGGCGCGGGCGACAGCGAGGGGACCCGCCGCGCCGGCTTCGTGGCCATGGTCGCGGGCGGCGGGGTGGTGCTGCTGTTCGGCGTGGCGATGGCGCTGGCGGGCGACTGGATCGCCGGCCTCTACATCGCCGGACGGACGGCCGAGGACCTCCAGGTGATCGCCCTGGCGGCGCTGTTCCTGAAGGTGGCGGCGGCCTTCCAGCTGTTCGACGCCCTGCAGGTGGTGGGGGCGCTCAGCCTCCGCGGCCTGAAGGACGCCCGTTGGCCGATGATCCTGGCCGGCGGCAGCTACTGGCTGGCCGGGGCGCCGGTCTGCATCCTGCTGGGGGTCGGGCTCGGCATGGGCGGGCTCGGCGTCTGGATCGGACTGGCCTTCGGGCTGGCGGTGGCGGCGGCGGCGATGTGCGGCCGCTTCCACCTGCTGACGCGGGCGAAGGCCTAACCCTCCCGGTTCGCGTAGACCGGGCGGCGCTTTTCCAGGAAGGCTCGTACGCCTTCCTGGAAGTCGCCGTCCGAGCTGGCCAGGATCTGGTTGCGGTCCTCCATGGCGATGGCCGCCTCCAGCCCCTGGGCGTCGATGGCGTGGTTGAGGCACTCCTTGGTCAGCCGCAGGCCCAGCGGGGTGGCGTGCAGCATGTCGTCGACGAAGCCCTGCGCGACGCTGTCCAGCTGGTCCGCCTCGACGATCTGGCTGATCAGGCCCAGCTCCCTCGCCCGCTCGGCGGTGAAGAACCGGCCGGTCAGCATGTATTCGGCGGCCACCGAGCTGCCGACCATGCGCGGCAGGAAGTAGCTGACCCCGATGTCGCAGGCGGTCAGGCCGATGCGGATGAAGGCGGCGTTGGCCTTCAGCCGGGGGGTGGCGATGCGCACGTCGCTGGCCAGCATCAGGGCGAACCCGCCGCCGGCCGCCGCCCCGTCGACGCAGGCGATGATCGGCTGGGGGCAGCGGCGCATGGCGATGACGATCTCGCTGATCCGGCGCTGGGCGGTCAGGCCGGCGCCGACCGAACGGCCGCCCTCGCTGTTGCTGCGCTCCTTGAGGTCCAGCCCGGCGCAGAAGGCGTTTCCCGCCCCACGCAGCACCACCACCCGCACATCGCGCCGCCAGTAGAGGCCGACGAAGAAGTCGCGCAACTCCTCGACCAGCCTGCGGTTGAGGGCGTTGAGGCTGTCCGGGCGGTTCATCGTCACCCAGGCGGTCTCGTTCTCCAGCCGCACCTCGAGATGTTCGTAGGCCGTCTCTGCGGTCATCGTCCGCACTCCTATTTCGTCTGGCCGCCGTCGACGGGGATCACCGCCCCGTGGACGAAGCTGGCCTTGTCGCTGAGCAGGAAGGCGGCCATGGCGCCGATCTCCTCGGGCCTGCCGAACCGCTGCAGAGGCACCTCGCGGCGAATCCAGCGATTCCAGTTCTCGGCCCGCTCGCCCGTGGATCGCGCCTCCCAGTCGCCGCCCGGGAAGATGATGTTGCCGGGCGCGATGGCGTTGACCCGCACCCGCCTGCGGCCAGCGATCTGGGCCAGCTCCTTGGTCAGGTGGTTCACCGCCGCCTTGGCGGTGCCGTAGGTCAGGGGCGTGCCCAGCGCCCCCAGGCCCGCGATCGAGCTGATGAACAGGATGGAGCCTTCGCCCCGCGGCTCCATGCGGGCATAGGCGCCCCGGGCCAGCCGCCAGGCCGAGCCGAGGTTCTGGGAAAAGCCGGCGTCCCAGGTCTCGTCGTCGATGGCGGCGCCGGGCGGGCAGGGGTGCAGGCCGACGTTGGCGACCGCGCCGTGGATGGGGCCCAGCGCCTCCTCACAGCCCGCAAGCGCCGTCTCGATCACCGCCGTCTCGCGCAGATCGCCGGCCATGGCCCAGAGGCGGTCCTGGCCGAACCGGCCGGCCAGGTCGGCCCGGGTCGCCTCCAGCGCCTCGGCCCCGCGGGCGGTGATGGCCACCTTCGCCCCCTCGGCCAGGCAGGCTTCGACGATGCCGAGACCGATGCCGCGGCTTGCGCCGGCGACGAAGATCACCTTGTCCTTGAGGCCCAGATCCATGACGTGGCTCCTGTCGTTTCCGCGACAGTGGAGACCCGGCCCCTAGGTCAGGCAAGGCCCAGCATGGCCCGCAGGCCATAGGCGACCGCGGCGGTGGCGATCAGGCCGCCGAGCGCCAGCAGCACGAACCACTTCAAACGGCTCGGCCAGGGGGCCGGCGGCTCGTCCGGCTCCGGCGGGCCTTCAATGATATCCGGCATCGGCGGCGACCTTGCCCCGGAAGATCCAGTAGACCCAGGCCGTGTAGCCGAGGATCACCGGCAGCAGGATGGCGACGCCGACCAGCATGAAGCCGAGGGCCCCGTCCTGGTTGGCGGCCTGGCGGAAGGTGACGTCGTAGGGGACGATGCTGGGGAAGAAGCCGGCGGCGAGGCCGGCGTAGCCCGACAGGAAGACCAGCAGGGCGCCGAGGAAGGGGGCCTTGTGCGACCGCGCCCGCAGGCCCCAGGCGATAACGGCGAGCCCTGCCAGGCCGAGCAGCGGGATGGGGCTCAAGGGCAGGAAGGCGGCGAGGTCGAAGGCGCCGCCTTCATAGCCCCAGCGGACGGCGATCCGCGGGTGGATCAGGAGGGTGGCAAGGCTGACGGCGGCCAGCAGGGCGGCGACGGCGAGGCCGCTGGCCAGGGCCCACCGGCGGGCGTCGGCCTGCAGCTGGCCCTCCGAGCGCCAGATCACCCAGGTCGCGCCCAGCAGGGCGTAGCCGGCGATCAGCCCGGCGGCGACCAGCAGGCTGTAGGGGGTCAGCCAGTCGAAGGCTCCGCCGGCGAAGGCGCCGTCCTCGACCCGGATTCCCTGGATGAAGCCGCCGAGCACCAGCCCCTGGGCCAGGGTGGCGGCGAGGGAGCCGCCCGCGAAGGCCGCCGTCCACAGGGCCTTGCCGCGGCGCCGGCCATGCAGCCTGAACTCGAAGGCGACGCCGCGCAGGATCAGGGCCAGCAGCATCAGCATCAGCGGCAGGTAGAGGGCCGGCCCGAGGATCGCGTAGGCGAGGGGGAAGGCGGCGAACAGGCCGCCGCCGCCCAGCACCAGCCAGGTCTCGTTGCCGTCCCAGTAGGGGGCGATGGAGTTCATCATCGCGTCGCGCTCGGAGGGGCCGCGCGCGAACGGAAAAAGGATGCCGACCCCCAGGTCGAACCCGTCCAGCATCACATAGAGCAGGACGGAGACGGCGATCAGCGCGGCCCAGATCAGCGGCAGGTCCATCAGGGCGCCTCCTCGCCGGGGGCGGCGGCCAGGGCGGCGCCGGGTGCGCGGTTTTCCGAGGTCGGCGCTGCTTCGTGGGGGACGGGTCCGCGGTTCATCAGCCGCAGGATGTAGAGGGCGCCGGCGCTGAACACGACGGCGTAGACTGCCAGGAAGGCCAGCAGGGAGGCGCTGACCTGTCCCGCGCCCACGGGAGAAACCGCGTCGCGGGTCCGTAGCACGCCATAGATTACCCACGGCTGGCGGCCGGCCTCGGCGACGATCCAGCCGGCGATCACCGCCACGAAGCCCATCGGCGCCATCAGCACGCTGGCCCGCAGGAACAGGCGGTTGGCCTCGGGCCCCTTGCGCCAGCAGCAGAGGGCGCCCCAGACGCCGAGCCCGATCATCGCCAGCCCCAGGCCGACCATGATCCGGAACGCCCAGTAGACCAGCCCAACGACCGGCCAGTCCTCTCGGGGCCAGCTGTCCAGGCCCCTGATCACCTGGTCCCTCGGCACGCCCTGGATGGCGTTGCCGACGCCGGGGATGGCGATCTCGCCATGGGTCTTGCCGGCCTCGCGGTCGGGAAGTCCGACCAGGCTCTGAGGCTGGTCGGCGCGTGTCTCCCAGAACGCCTCGATGGCGGCGAGCTTCAGCGGCTGATGGTCTCGGACCAGCTCGCCGGAGGCATGTCCGACCACCAGCTGCAGCGGGGCGACGATGGCGAACATGCCGATCGCCATGCGCAGCGCCATGCGGCTCTCGGGCTGGTCGGGGTCGCGCAGCAGCACGAAGGCGCTGGCCCCGCCGACCGCCAGGGCGGTGGTCAGGAAGGCGGCCAGGGCCATGTGGGCCAGCCGCACCGGGAAGGTCGGGTTGAACACCACCGCCCACCAGTCGGTGGCGGTCAGGCTGCCGTCGGCCAGGACCGCGAACCCGGCCGGATGCTGCATCCAGCTGTTGGCGCTGATGATCCAGAAGGCCGAGATCAAGGTGCCGATCGCCACAAGCGCCGTGGCGGCGAAGTGAAGGCCCGGACCGACCTTCTTCCAGCCGAACAGCATGATCCCCAGGAAGCTGGCCTCCAGGAAGAAGGCGGTCAGCACCTCGAAGGCGAACAGCGGGCCGATGACCGGGGCGGCGACCTGGGAGAAGACGCTCCAGTTGGTCCCCAGCTGGTAGCTCATCACCACTCCGGAGACGACGCCCATGCCGAAGCTGATGGCGAAGATCTTGACCCAGAAGAGGTAGAGGTTCCGGAACACCTGCCGCCGGGTCGACAGCCAGAGGCCTTCAAGCACCGCCAGGAAACTGGCCAGCCCGATCGAGAAACTCGGGAAGATGATGTGGAAGGCGATGGTGAAGGCGAACTGCAGTCTCGCCAGCACCAGCGCGTCGAGGTTTTCCACGTTTCGCGCCCCATGTTCGCGGAACGGCCGTCAGCGGGCCGCGCGCACCCAACGCTTCTAACGTTGCCTCCGCAAGGAACGGTGTGGCGACATTGCGTCGCAGCGCTCGGACGCCCCCTGATCCCTAGGCGGCGTTGGCGGCGAACTGCAGGCCGGCGAGCTTGGCATAGAGGCCGCCCCTGGCGACCAGGGCCTCATGGGTCCCCTCCTCGACGACCCGGCCCTCGTCCATGACCAGGATCCGGTCGGCGCGGAGGACGGTGGCCAGGCGGTGGGCGATGACCAGGGTGGTCCTTCCGTCCATGGCCTCGTCGAGCGCCTTCTGGACCAGGCGCTCGTTCTCCGCGTCCAGGGCGCTGGTCGCCTCGTCGAGCAACAGGATGGGGGACTCCCGAACCAGCGCCCGGGCAATGGCCAGGCGCTGCTTCTGGCCGCCGGACAGGGTCTTGGCCCGCTCGCCGACCGGCGCGTCGTAGCCGCCGGGCAGGGCGGCGATGAAGCCCTCGGCCTCGGCGGCCCGGGCGGCGGCGGCGATCTCCTCGTCGCTGGCGGTTTCACGGCCGAACCGGATGTTGTCGCGGGCCGAGCCGCTGAACAGGGCCGCGTCCTGGGCGACCAGGGCCATGCGGCTGCGCACGGCGCCCGGGTCGGCCTGGCGCAGGTCGACGCCGTCGAGGCGGATCGAGCCCCCTTGCGGGTCATAGAAGCGCAACAGCAGGCGGAAGACGGTCGACTTGCCGGCTCCGGAGGGGCCGACCAGGGCGACCGTCTCGCCCGGCTTCACCGCAAAGCTCAGGCCCTTGAGCGCCGGCAGGTCGGGGCGGCCCGGGTAGGCAAAGGTGACATCCTCGAAGGCGACCTCGCCGCGCGGCGCGGGCAGCACCACGGGCAGGGCAGGGGCGGCGATGTTGGGCCGGGCGGCCAGCAGTTCGGTGATCCGCTGGGTGGCCCCGGCGGCCTTCTGCACATCGCCCCAGACCTCGCCCAGCATGCCGACGCTGCTGGCGGCCATCACCGACAGGATGACGAACTGCAGCAGGGTGCCGGCG